>Ga0307990_1000167_pt1 | contig 63198 bp, 57 predicted proteins | sample EllFjometagen129_FD_203168 | JGI IMG/M metagenome (GOLD analysis project Ga0307990, IMG submission 203168) | Marine microbial communities from Ellis Fjord, Antarctic Ocean - #129 | ecosystem: Environmental > Aquatic > Marine > Unclassified | place: Southern Ocean | collected 2014-10-08
CTTATTTTTAATGAAGAAGCAAGACGAGCTATCCTTAAAGGTGTTGAGCAACTTGCAAGAGCCGTTAAGGTAACATTGGGACCAAAGGGACGCAATGCTGTTCTAGATAAAAGGTTTGGCTCTCCAACGATTACAAAAGACGGTGTAACTGTAGCTAAAGAAATTGATTTAAAGGATCCGTATGAAAATATGGGTGCACAAATGGTTAAAGAGGTAGCTGAAAAAACTTCAGATCTTGCTGGTGATGGAACAACAACAGCAACGGTTTTAACTGAGGCGATTTATCGAGAAGGTCTTAAGAATGTAACAGCAGGCGCTAATCCTATGGCTCTTAAAAGAGGCATCGAAAAAGCGGTTGAAGTAATTATTGCAGAATTAGAAAAGCTTTCTAAGAAAGTTAATAATAAAAACAACAAGGAAGTTGAGCAAGTTGGAACAATCGCTGCTAATGGGGATGTAACGATTGGAAAAAATTTAGCTGAAGCTTTTAGTGTTGTTGGAAAAGACGGTGTTATTACAGTTGAAGAATCTAAGACGATGCAGACTGAATTAAAGGTTGTTGAAGGGATGCAGTTTGATCAAGGATATCTTTCTCCATATTTCTCTACAGACATGGAAAAAATGGAATGTGAGCTTGAAAATCCAGCTATTCTTGTTTATGAGAAGAAAATTACGAATATTAAAGACCTTGTGCCAGCACTTGAGCAGGTTGCAAAATTAGGTAAATCAATTTTGATCATCTGCGAAGATGTTGAGGGTGAGGCTTTAGCAACCTTAGTTGTTAATAATATAAGAAAAACGCTTGTCTGCGCAGCTGTTAAGGCTCCAGGATACGGCGATCGTAGAAAAGCAATGCTAGAAGATATTGCTGTTTTAACGGGAGCTCGTGCGATCACAGAAGAGCTAGGTCTTAAGCTTGAAAATATCACAGTTGATGACTTGGGATCTGCGAAAAAGGTTAAGATTGATAAAGAAAATACAACAATTATTGAAGGGGCTGGCAAAAAGAAAGATATTGTGGCTCGTATCGCTCAGATCAATAATCAAATTGAAAAAACAGATTCAAATTATGATCGCGAAAAACTTCAAGAAAGATTAGCTAAGCTTTCAGGTGGGGTTGCGGTTATTAATGTTGGTGCAGCTACAGAATCTGAGATGAAAGAGAAAAAGGCTCGCGTAGAAGATGCTCTTCATGCAACTCGCGCTGCTCTTCAAGAAGGCATTGTCCCCGGAGGCGGAGTTGCGCTTCTTCGAACAATCTCTGCTTTAAGTGCAATTAAAGCTAAGGGTGATGTATTGACAGGCATTAATATTATTAAGCGTGCAATCGAAGAACCTATCCGTCAGCTTTGTGAAAATGCTGGTCTTGATGGATCTGTTATTGTGCAAAAGTTAAAAGAAGAAAAGGTTAATATTGGATATGATATTAATAAAGATTCTTACGTAGATATGTTTGAATCTGGTGTTATCGATCCAGCAAAAGTAACAAGAACAGCACTTCAGAATGCATCAAGCATCGCTTCGTTGCTTTTGACAACTGAGGTTTTGGTTACAGATATTCCAGAAGAAAAATCAGCTATGCCAGCAATGCCTCCAGGCATGGGCGGCATGGGCGGAATGATGTAAGCCGATTTGCTTTTTGTTTTCTTGAAGCATAATTTTGGTTGAAATATAATAGGGCAAGGGCCTTTTAGGGGTCCTTGCCCATTTTTTATCTATTATTTTTGTATTGACAATTAAAGTATTAATCAGTATATTATATGTTTCATACTATAGGTATTTAAGTAGACGCTAAAATATATATATTCAAGGAGGTTACGTAAAATGGCAGAATGGATTGGAATCGGAAGGCGGGCGAGGCGTTGTTATGGATTTGATGAGGTTGCTTTGGTGCCAGGACGTATTACAATTAACCCTAACGAGGTTGATATAAGTTGGAAACTTGGGAAAGTTAAGTTTAAGGTTCCAATTTTAGCTGCTGCTATGGATGGTGTTGTAGATGTTGATTTTGCTATTTCGATGGGTAAATTAGGTGGAAATGCTGTTTTAAATCTCGATGGCGTTCAAACTCGATATGAAAATCCAGAAGAAGTTTTAAGCCAAATTTCTAATGCTTCAGCAGAAGAAGCTACAAGATTAGTTCAGAATTTATATTTACCTCCTATTAAAGAAAAATTAATTTCTAGACGGATTGAACAAATTAAAAAATCTAAGGTTCCAGCGTTTGTTAGTTGTATTCCTCAAAACGCTAAACGTTTTAGCGCAATCGCTCAAGAAGCTGGCTGTGATTTCTTTGTTGTTCAATCAACAGTTGCAACAGTTGAGCACATTTCAAGGGAATATAAGGTGCTAGACCTTAACAAACTTTGCAAGTCGACAAAGATGCCAGTTATCATTGGAAACAGTGTTACTTATGAAGTTGCTTTAGAGCTTATGGAAGAGGGTGTTGATGCGCTTTTGGTTGGTATCGGTCCAGGTGCGGCTTGTACGACGCGTGGTGTTTTAGGTATTGGTGTTCCTCAGATTACGTCAACAGTTGATAGTGCGGCAGCAAGGGATCGTTTTTATACTCGACATGGAAAATATGTTCCTATTATTACGGATGGCGGAATGCGTATTGGAGGCGAAATTTGTAAGGCTTTTGCCGCTGGAGCTGATGCTGTTATGGTTGGCTCTGCTTTTGCTAAAGCTAAAGAAGCTCCTGGCGGAGGATGTCATTGGGGAATGGCTACGCCAAATGCTAATCTTCCAAGAGGAACAAGAGTTCGCGTAGGGACAACAGGAACGTTAAAGCAAATTTTAGTTGGTCCTGCTAAAGTTGATGATGGATCTCAAAATTTAGTTGGAGCGCTTAAAACATCAATGGCTTCTCTTGGTGCAAAAAATATTAAAGAAATGAATGATGTTGAAATTATTATTGCACCATCGATACAGACAGAAGGTAAAGTTTTCCAGATTGGCCAAAAAATTGGTATGGGTAAATAATTAAGGAATCGAGGATTTTTTATGAGAAATAAAGACGTTATTTTAGTCTTAGATTTTGGATCACAATACACACAACTTATTGCGCGACGTATTCGTGAAAGCAAGGTTTTTAGCAAGATTGTACCTTATAATATTTCGATTGAGGAAATTGAAGAAATTAAGCCTAAGGGGATCGTGTTGTCTGGTGGACCTTTGAGCGTGTATGATAAAGGAGCTCCTTTTCCTAAAAAAGAAATTTTTAAATTAAAAATTCCTATTTTTGGAATTTGTTATGGTGCTCAGCTGATCATTCACATGTTTGGTGGAAAAGTAAAAAAGACAAAAGAAAGAGAATACGGACGAGCAGAGCTTTTTATCGATAGTCCGAAAGGAATTTTCTTTAATCTTCCAAGCAACTTAACATCTTGGATGAGTCATGGTGACGAAGTTAAAAAGTTACCAGAGGTGTTTCGCGGAACTGCGCATACGCTTTCAACGCCAAATGCTGCTATTGCTAATCCTCAAAAGAAAATTTACGGAGTTCAGTTTCATCCAGAAGTTGTACATACACAAAGAGGTCATCAAATTTTAGCAAACTTTTTATTTCAGGTTTGCGGATGTTTACCTCGTTGGACTATGGATAAACTTGTTAAAGAAAAAATCAAGGAAATTAAAGCCCTTGTTAAAGATAAGAAAGTTGTTATGGGTTTAAGCGGAGGCGTTGATTCTTCTGTGGCTGCGGTTTTAATTCATCAAGCTATTGGTAAGAGATTAAGTTGTGTCTTTGTTGATAACGGACTTTTACGCAAAGGTGAGTTTTCTTCAGTCGAGAAAACATTTAAAACACATTTTAAAATGAATTTAAGTTGTGTTGATGCTCAAAAACGTTTTTTAAATCGTTTGAAGAATGTAACAGACCCTGAACAAAAGCGAAAAATTATAGGCGATGAGTTTATAAAAGTTTTTCAGGATTCAGCTAGCAAAAGCAAGCAAATTGAGTTTTTAGGTCAAGGAACGCTTTATCCTGACGTTATTGAATCGATTTCTCCTAGTGGTGGGCCATCAGCTATGATTAAGAGTCATCATAATGTCGGAGGACTTCCTAAGAGAATGAAGCTTAAGCTTATTGAGCCTTTTAGAGAATTATTCAAAGATGAAGTTCGTCAAATTGGAAAACATTTAGGTGTGCCTGAGGGCATTATCAAGCGTCAACCGTTTCCAGGTCCAGGTCTCGCTATTCGTGTCATTGGGGAAGTTACGAAAGAGCGTCTTGAGATTTTGCGTGAAGCCGATGAGCGCGTTTTAGATGAAATTAGAAAAGCTGGTCTTTATGATCAAATTTGGCAATCGTTTGCGATATTGCTTCCAATCAAATCTGTCGGAGTCATGGGCGATAAAAGAACGTATGAGAATGCTATTGCATTACGCGCAGTTACAAGCGCAGACGGCATGACTGCAGATTGGGTTCCTTTGCCTTATGATTTATTAGCAAAAATTTCTAATCGTATTATCAATGAAGTTCCAGGAGTTAATCGTGTTGTTTATGATATTAGCTCAAAACCACCTGCAACAATTGAGTGGGAATAATCTAATTATAGGTAGTTAGTTATTTATTTTTTATAAGTAATTACAAATAATTATAATTTTGTAACTCCTACATTATGAATTATCATTCTGATTTTGTTCATCTTCATGTTCACACGCAGTACAGTCTTTTAGATGGAGCGTGTCGAGTCAAAGATTTAGTCAAAAAGGCTGCTGAATATCGTATGCCAGCACTTGCTATTACTGATCATGGTAACATGTTTGGTGCGATTGATTTTTATCAAACTGCTATTCAGCTTGGGGTTAAGCCTATCATTGGGTGTGAGTGTTATGTTGCACCAGCAAGCCGTTTTGATAAAACTCCATCAGCTACAAGTCGACGAGGAATGTCTCATCTTGTTTTGCTTGCAAAAGATGAGCAAGGCTATCGTCATTTGATGAAGTTGGTTTCAGCTGCTTATCTTGAAGGATTTTATTATAAACCAAGGCTTGATAAAGAAATTTTATCTCAGTATTCCAAAGGTCTTTTAGCTACATCCGCTTGTCTTAAGGGTGAAGTTGCTCAAGCCATTCGAAATCAGGGAATTAATGAGGCGATCAAAGTTGCTGATGATCTTCATCAAATCTTTGGTAAAGGAAACTTTTATCTTGAACTCATGGAAAACGGTATTCCAGAGCAGAAAAAAGTTAATCAAGGTCTTATAGAAATTTCTAAAGAATTAAATATTCCGCTTGTTGCAACAAACGATGTTCACTATCTTGAACGCTCACAGGCTTCAGCTCATGAAGCGCTTTTGTGTGTGCAAACTCAAACAACTTTAGATGATCCTAATCGTATGCGCATGTCGACTGACGAGTTTTATTTTAAATCTCCAGAAGAAATGAAAAAAGCTTTTAGTTATGCGCCTGAGTCTATTTCAAATACATTAGAAATAGCAGATAAATGTAATCTTGAATTGACATTTAACAAGATTCATCTTCCTCGATTTTCTCCGCCAACGAATCAAACGAAAGAAGAATTTCTAGAAGAGCTTTGCGAAGAGGGAATTAAGCATCGATATGAAGAGCGAACTCAAGAGATCGATGATCGTCTTGAGCATGAGCTTAAAATTATTAAGAAGATGGGTTTTGTAAGTTATTTTTTAATTGTTTGGGATTTTATTCGTTTTGCTAAACAAAGTGAAATTCCTGTTGGTCCTGGGCGAGGATCGGCTGCAGGAAGCTTGGTGAGTTATCTTATTGGTATCACTGATTTGGATCCTTTAAAATACGGACTTCTTTTTGAGCGTTTTCTTAATCCAGATCGTGCAGGAATGCCTGATATTGATATTGATTTTTGTTATGAGCGAAGACCAGAAGTTATTGAGTATGTAACAAATAAATACGGAAAAGATAGCGTTGCGCAAATTATTACGTTTGGAACGATGCAAGCACGAGCTGCAATTCGCGATGTTGGGCGCGTAATGAGCGTTCCTTATGCTGATGTTGATAAGATTGCAAAACTTATTCCTAATGAGCTTAATATTAAGATCGCAGATGCACTTATTAAAGAGCCGCAATTGCAGCAGCTTTATGATGAAAATGAACAAACAGCAAAGCTGCTTGAAACGGCTAAAGTTTTAGAGGGTTTAAATCGTCACGCTTCGACTCATGCTGCTGGTGTTGTTATTTCAGATAAGCCTCTAACAGATCATGTTCCGCTTTCTAAGACGAGTGATGGTCAGATCACAACGGGTTATGCTATGGGTGCAATTGCTAAAATTGGTCTTTTAAAAATGGATTTTCTAGGTCTTAAGACTTTAACTGTTATTGATCAAGCTCTGAAACTTGTTAAGAAAATTCGAAATATTGATTTAAAAGTTGAAGATATGCCGCCGGATGATAAGAAAACATTTGATTTGTTAAGCCGTGCGAATAGTTTTGGTATTTTCCAGCTTGAAAGTTCTGGGATGAGGGAACTTTTAAAACGAATTAAACCAACTCAGTTTGAGGATTTGATTTCAATTCTGGCTCTTTATCGACCAGGTCCAATTGGAAGCGGCATGCTTGATGATTACATCAGCCGTAAGCGAGGAGGAGGTCATGTTCATTATGACCATCCAAAACTTGAGGCTGTGCTTAAAGAAACGTATGGAATTATTATTTTTCAAGAACAAGTTATGAAGATTGCTAGTGATGTTGCAGGATTTAGCATGACGCAAGCAGATCATCTCAGGCGAGCGATGAGTAAAAAGATCTCTGATGTTATGAATAAAATGCGAATTGATTTTATTGCGGGGTGTAAGAAAACATCAGGAATTAAAGAACCTTTGGCTAATCGCTTATTTGATTTGATTGATTATTTTTCTGGATATGGTTTTAATCGAAGTCATTCAGCGGCGTATGCTTTGATTTCATATCGCACAGCTTATTTAAAAGCTAATTTTCCTATTGAGTTCATGTGTGCATTGTTAACAAGTGAAAAAGATAATACAGATAAAGTCGTTGAGTATGTTAAAGAATCTGAAGCCATAGGCATTACGATTTTGCCACCGAATATAAATTCTAGCGATCTTGAATTTAGTATCGAAGGAGAAGACGCTATTCACTTTGGATTAATTGCAGTTAAAAATATTGGTGGAGCTGCCATTGAATCTATACTAGAAAGACGAAAAGATGGTTCTTATAAAAATATTTTTGATTTATGCCGACGCGTAGATTTGCGTACAGCTAATCACAAGGTTTTTGAAAGTTTGATTCGTTGTGGTGCTTTGGATTCATTCGGAGTTAAACGTTCGCAGTTGGCGGCTATTTTAGATAATGCTCTTGAGGCAGGAGCAAAATCTCAAAAAGAAAAAAGTTCAGGACAGTTTTCTTTCTTTGATATGCAGGGTCTGGAAGATTTTACAAAAGATTTAGAAACGTTTCCTGAAATTGATGAATGGCCTAAAATGAAAATGTTAGCTGATGAAAAAGAACTTCTAGGATTTTATGTCAGTGGACATCCTTTGTCACATTATCAAATTGAGATTAAAGAATTTACTGATTACTCGACGAAAGAGCTTAATAAGGCAACTGAGAATCAAGAAGTTAAAATTATTGGACTTATTAATCATGTTAAGCTGACGAATACGCGACGGACTGGCGAGCGCATGGCCATTGTAAAGTTTGAAGACATGGAAGGGGAGATTGAGGTTGTCATTTTTCCATCAACTTATCCTACAGTTGCGCCTTTGTTAAGAGAAGGAGCTGTTGTTGTTTTAAGAGGGCGTGTTAGCCTGCGCGATGCTGTGCCAAAAATTATTGCAGGAGAGATTCAAGATGTTAAAGATGCTTATGAAAATGTAAAGAAAATAAATATTGATCTTTCCGGAGTCAATGAAAATGGCCTTGAAGTTCTTAAGGAAAAATTAGCACGTTTTCCGGGAACGATTCCTGTATATCTTCACTTGAATACTAGCGAACATAAAAGTGTTCAAATTTTAGTTGGCGAAGATCTTTATGTTTCTCCTAATGAATCCCTCATGGATGACCTCAAAGGATTACTTGGAGAAGATAGGATCAGTTTAAAGTTGTAACATATTTAGAATTTCTCTTTGATATTCTTAAAATGAATAAATGGAGCATTGCAAGTTTTTAATTATTCATTTCTCATAAGGCACAAAATCCTTTACAATACTTACATGAACTTACGTGTTTATCGATTTCGAAATTCTTTATTCCTTTCCTTGTTAATTTTCTTATTTATATTCTTTTGTTTTATTTCATCGGCACAGGCTCGTGATTTAACAGAAGAAGCTCAGCAGATATTTGAAAAGCACAACTCATCTATTGTTCAAATCCGTGTTATTAGCTTACGTTCTGGAGAAAAAGCGGCGCTCGGTTCTGGTTTCTTTTTTGAAAAAGATGGAATTGCTGCGACTAATTTTCACGTTGTCTCAAAGGCTGTTAATCATCCGTCATCTTATTTCGTTGAGTATATTGCAAGCGATGGAGCGAAGGGAAAGATGGAAATTTTAAATGTTGATCCGGTTCATGATTTAGTTATTTTACGCGCAGATGAACCATTGGATACATATTTAAAGTTAGGTGGTTTGGATCTTAGCAAAGGAGAAAAAATATTTTCTTTTGGTAATCCTTATGATTTAGGCATGATTGTAGTTGAGGGGCTTTACAATGGTCTTTTAGAGCATTCAAGATATCGAAAGATTTTATTTTCAGGTTCGTTAAATCCTGGCATGAGCGGTGGGCCGGCGGTTTTTCGTGATGGTTCTGTTTTAGGCGTAAACGTGGCAACAGCGGGAAATGATATTAGTTTTTTCGTTCCAGTTTATTATCTAAAAAAACTTTACCAAGAAGTTGTAAGCAATAATGGCAAGGCTTTAGCACAAAATTGGGAAGATATTATTGGAGCCCGTTTGGCTAGGGAGCAAGAAGTGTTTGTTGAAAGAGTTATCAATGCAAAGAATTGGGATAAGCGTCAAATTGGTATCGTCAAAGTTCCGGCAGAAATATCTTCAGAATTTAAGTGTTGGGATAGGCCTGCAGACGATAAGCGATCTTGGATTAAAGATGCGTATTTAACATGTTCAACAGAAGATCAGATTTTTATTTCAGATTCTTTTCATACAGGTTCTGTATATTTTCAATATGAATGGTATCAAAGCAAGGGATACAATCCTTTTCGATTTTATAATCTCTATGAGCTTTATGCTTCAAATAGAGAATATCGTTTTGGTAATGCGGAGCGTCGAGATGCAGGTAATTTTATTTGCGATCAGAATGTTGTTGATGTTAAAGGGAAAAGTGTAAAAATTGAATTTTGTACACGCGCTTATCGGGCCTATAAAGGGCTTTTTGATATCAATTTTCAAATAAGTCGAATTGATATGTTTAATCAGGGACTTGTTGTTAACATTTCTCTTTTAGGCGTCACAGACAAACAAAGTAAAAACTTTTTAAAGAAATTTATTAGTGAGATAGAATGGGAAAAATAATTGTAGAAATTATTTCTTCAGCAAAGATTAAGAGAGAATTGCATATTCTTGATAAGGATAGCATTGCAATTGGAAGAGGATACGATAATGATGTTATCTTGAGCGATTCTTATGTCGATAGCGTTCACGTTCGCATTTCTTGCGGTGAGAATCAAAGTTTAATTGTCGAAGATTTAAATAGCCGAAACGGTGTTTCAACTCTTAAGAACGAAAATCATTTAAAACTTGCTAAAAGAATTTCAGAATCTACGCAAATTGATTCGGGCGATTTGATTTTAATTGGCAATACGTTAATCCGAGTTTTTCATTCGAGCCATAAAATCTTACCAGTTAAACCAATTTCTAAGGAAAAATCTTTCCTTTATTATTTTGGACGATCTTCAACGCATTGGATTATTGGGCTGATTGGAGTTATTCTTATTAATTATATTAACGGATGGCTTTATTATCCATTTACTGATAACCCGACGAATCAAATTATTTTTGGTGAGCTCTTGGGTTTAGTCGGCATTGTCGTTTGGGCTGGAATTTGGGCTCTTATCGGTCGGTTTATAAGACATCGATATCGTTTCCGAGTTCATTTTGCAATATCATGCTTTTTTGTTATCTTGCTTATTCCGATTATTAATATATCAGGATTTTTAGGATTTATTTTTATGAATCGAGCTCTTGAGATCTGGTCCTTTGTGATTCTCTTAGGATCTTTAACAGCTCTTTTATTATTCTTGCATAAAACATATGCAACTCATTTAAAATTCCAGACAAGAATGATTCTGGCAATTTCAATTCCAGTTTCTTTAATTGCAATTTCATTAATGGGAACTATTGCCTTTCAGGGTCAGTTTCGTTCAGAGCCTCCTTATTATGCCAGACTTAAGCCTCCAATCGTAAAGCCTCTTAAAGTGTACAATCTTGATGATTATTTTGTTAATATGGATAAAACTTTTAAGAAGGCAAAAGATAAGCTAGATGAAATGGATTCGACAGAGCCCGATGAGAACCTTGAAGATCAAAATAGCTTTTTCTTAGATCCAGAACCTAAAATTGATTAATTAATATTTTATATTATAAATTTATGTGGAATTCTCGCGCACAAGATATTTTTGATAAACTTATCAAGAAAACACCTATTTTTATTCGCTCAGTAGTTAAAGATACGATTTCTAAGAAGGCAGAATTTTTTGCCAAAGAAGATGATAGAGATCAGGTGAATGAAAAAGATGTTGTAGATGCATTTTTTATAGAGACTCCTTTTGGATTTCATGGTCCAATGAAGTGTGATATGGAAGAATTTGGAGTTGATTATCAAAAATACGGATATAAAAGATAGGTGTGTGTTTGATGAGATTTTTTAAATTAAAGATTTTTTTTGTTTTCTTGATTTCTTGTTTATTTTGCGGTTGTGATGCAGGAGCTCAAGGACCTGTAAGAGTTGATTCTCGAGCATATCATGTAGATGATGCGCAAAAGATTTATTCAGCGTATCAAAGCCATCAATCAGACTTTTTTGTTGAATCAAGCGGTGTTGTTGTTAAGATTTTGTCAGATGATTTAGAAGGAAGTCGTCATCAGCGTTTTATTTTAAAGTTGTTTCATGAACAAACAATTTTAATTGCACATAATATTGATATTGCGCCTCGAATTAAAGATTTAAGCATTGGTGATCAAGTTTATTTTCGAGGAGAATATGTGTGGAACGATAAAGGTGGAGTTGTGCATTGGACTCATCATGATTTACAGCATAGGAAATCTGGCGGATGGCTTGAATATAATTCAATGAGATATGAATAAACAAATTCTTTGTCCTACATGTAATCAAGAAAATGACCAAGATGTTGATTTTTGTGTTCATTGTGGCGCTCCTGTTGGGTTTATTTCTACAATTGACCCTATTAAGCAGATTCGAGCTCAGGGTTTTATGTATCGCAGGGTAACTCGACCGGATAGGTTTATTTTGTATGTTGGGGCTTGGATTCTTTTCGGAATTCCCTTATTCAGTTTTGTCTTTTTTCTTGTGCATGGAGGGATATTGCTTAAGGGTTTAAGCGCGCTGGCAGTTTTTTTCTTAGGTAGAGTGCTTTATAGGGCGCATAAATATTATTTTAAAGCGAAACGTAATAGGAAAAATTCTTAGATTTAAAGGTATTTTTATTTTTTAAGCTCTTGTTTCTGGACTAGTCAATTATTTCTTGACACTGTAAGCGCTTGTTGATACTATACTTATGATTAGGAGGTGGAATTTAAATGACAAAAAAAGATATTGTTTTAAGGATTACAGATGCGACTGGAATTAAGCAGGTTGATGTCAAAAAAGTTGTTCAAAAAACTTTTGATTCGATTATAGATAGTCTTGTTCGTAATGAAAAAGTTGAATTACGTAATTTTGGTGTATTTAAGCTAAAAGAGCGAAAAGCAAGGTTTGGCAGAAATCCTCGCACAGGCGAAAGTGTTCCTGTTCCTCCTAGAAAGGTCGTAGTGTTTAAGCCTGGCCTTGAGATGAAAGAAAAAATTAAATAATTTTTTTATCTTGAATAATATATAAATATAAATATATAAGGGCGGAGAAGGTAACTTCTTCGCCCTTAACAATGTAAACTTTAATCCTATGAGCGAAAAGAATATTTCTATCCCACGCGGAACTGCTGATGTCTTCGGAGAAGCTGTGCTTAGCTGGGCAATGATTGAGAAAAAAGCCCGAGATGTCTTTGAATGTTATAATTACAAAGAAATCCGAACTCCTATGTTTGAAGAAGTGGATCTGTTTGCTCGATCTATGGGAAAAACAAGCGATGTTGTTCAAAAGCAAATGCTGACACTTGAGAGAAACGCTCGCAAAGGAGAAGAAGGTCAATCAAAGAAAACATTTGCTCTTAGACCTGAAGGAACAGCAAGCGTTGTTCGTTCATATATTGAAAATAGCGTTGATCGAAAAGAATCTTTGACTAAATTGTTTTATATTGGTTCAATGTTTAGGGGTGAGCGTCCACAAAAAGGAAGGCTTCGTCAATTTAATCAAATTGGAGCTGAAATTCTAGGTCCAGAAAGTCAGAATCCTTATCTTGATGCTGAGATTATTTCGTTGGCTGTAAAATTATTGAAAGATTTTGGTATTGGCGACATAACTTTGAAAATTAATAGCTTGGGAACGTCTGAAGATAAAGAAAATTTATCAAAAGAACTTCGTCTACAACTAGAAAACAAGAAATCATCTTTATGCGAGAATTGTCAAAGTCGATTCGATCGAAATATTTTTCGTGTTTTAGATTGTAAGAACAAAGGGTGCAAGGAAGAAGTTTCGAAACTAAAGATTAAGGATGGTTACCTATCTTTAGAAAGTCAGAAATATTATAGAGATGTTAAGAAAGTTTTAACTGATATCGGCATTGCGTATGTTGAGACGCCAAATTTAGTTCGTGGACTTGATTATTACACGGGTGTTGTTTTTGAGATCACAAGCAAACTTCTTGGAAGTCAAGATGCTCTTGGTGCAGGAGGACGATATAATGGTCTTGTTGAGCAACTTGGTGGAAGTAAGAATGTTGATGCTATTGGATTTTCTTTAGGATTTGAACGAATTATTCTTGCGCTTAAAGATTTACCAGCACAAAATATAAATGTTGATGTGGCTCTCGTTACACTCGATCAGATAGCTTTTAAAAAAGCGTTTGAGATTTTAAATGATCTTAGAGATAAAAATATTAAGAGTGACATTGTTTATCGATCAGGTTCTCTGAAAGCGCAAATGCGTGCAGCAAATAAGATGGGTGTAAAATATGTTTTGATTCTTGGTCAAGATGAGATGAGCAAAGGAATTGTTACTTTTAAGAATATGGAAATCGGCGAGCAAGAAGAAATCGAGCTCGAAAAAGCTGTTGAATTTATTAGTTCAATTTTATAGAAACAATTTGTATTGGAGTTTTATTTATGCTTAGAACACATACGTGTGGAGAATTAAACAAAACACATAAAGATGAAGAAGTTACGCTTTGTGGTTGGGTTCATAGAAGACGTGATCACGGGAAACTTATTTTTATTGATATTAGAGACCGCTATGGATTTACGCAGGTTGTTTTTGTTCCATCTGTAAGTAAAGAAGCACACGAGAAGGCTCAGCAGCTAGGTCCTGAATTTGTGGTTAAAATTACAGGTACGGTTAATGTGCGACCTGAAAAAAATGTTAATTTAGGCATTCCTACAGGAACAGTTGAGCTTTGTGCAAATGGTCTTGAAATTTTAAATACATCAGAAGTGCCAGTTTTTGAAATTGATGATGAGGGGGATGTTTCAGAAGAGCTGCGCTTAACGTATCGCTATCTAGACTTAAGACGTCAAAAACTTCAAGAATCTCTAAAGCTTCGTCATAAACTTTGTTTGACAATTCGAAACTTTTTAGATAAAGAAGATTTTTATGAGATTGAAACACCTATGCTTACAAAATCAACGCCAGAAGGTGCTCGCGATTTCTTGGTTCCGTCACGATTAAATCCAGGAGAGTTTTTTGCGCTGCCGCAATCACCTCAATTGTTTAAACAAATTTTGATGGTTTCAGGAATGGATAAATATTATCAGATTGTTAAATGTTTTCGAGATGAAGATCTCCGTGCAGATCGTCAGCCTGAGTTTACACAGCTTGACATGGAGATGTCGTTTGCTGAACAAGATGATGTTTTTGATTTAACAGAAAGGCTGTATAAGCAGGTTTTCAAAGAAGTCAAGGGCATTGATCTTGTGACTCCTTTTCCTCGCATGACACATGCTGAAGCGAAGGAAAAATATAATAGCGATAAGCCGGATACTCGAAAAGAGGGCGAAGACTTTGCATTTGTTTGGATTGTTGATTTCCCATTATTCAAGTATAATGAAGAAGAGAAAAGATGGGACAGTGAGCATCATCCGTTCACATCGTTTTATGAGGAAGATGAGAAACTTTTAGACACAGATGATTTAAGCAAAATTCGATCACGGTCTTATGATTTAGTTTTAAATGGAAATGAGATTGGAAGTGGATCTGTTCGTATTCATAAACAAGATGTACAAAAGAAAATATTTGATATAATAGGATTTGATGAAGAGGAAGCTGAAAAAAGATTTGGTTTTCTCCTTAGGGCTTTTAAATATGGAGCGCCACCGCATGCTGGTGTTGCTTATGGTATCGATAGATTAGTTGCGATTTTGATGGGTCTTGATTCGATTCGAGATACAATTGCGTTTCCTAAGACACAAAAGGGAAATTGTTTGCTTACAGATGCACCTGCATCTATTGATGCTAAACAGCTTAAAGATTTAGGATTAAAGCAGTCATAGCTGTGATTGTAAGTTGATGAGAATCATATTGAACTTATTTATTTAATATTAAACAGGAGGATAAAATGGCTAGAAAAGTTATTGGAATTATTGGTATTGTTTTTTTGGCATTTGCAACAGCAAGTTGTAGTGTTCGTAGCTATGTTCAAGACAAAAGCCGTGTTGATCAAGAGATGAGAGGAAATGCAGGCTGTCTTCAAGGTTCTTGTGAGTCAGTTGATAGGAGCGATGTTAAGAAAACACGAAAGACATATGTTTTAGAATTTACAAAGAATCCAAAGAATGCAGGTATACAAGAAGGCGATACAAATGAATTTTATTCTAAAGAATGCGATAACGTTAATAGCTCTGATGGTTCTTTAGATAAGCAAAAATCAGTTGTTATTTATGATGCACAGCAAGAAATGATTCAAGAGCCAGAAGTTGTTTATGTGGATTATGAAATTCAAGAGGGCGATACTCTTCAGAAAATTTCAAAAAAGTTTTATGATACATATAAAAGATGGTATGAAATTTATGAGATTAATAAAGACATGCTTCCAAATCCTGATCGAATTAAACCAGGCAAAGTTATTAAAGTGCCACAATCTAAGTAATTGTTGAGTATATCTTATGGAAAAAAACATAGAACTGAATAATAATCAAGATCTTCAAATTCTTTTTGGAAAATATGATAATAACCTAAAGCTTATTGAGCAAGAGCTAGGCATTCAAATTACGCGAACAGAAGAAGGTCTTAGGGTTATTGGAGATGATTCAAAAGTTGAGCGTGTAAAAGGGCTTCTTGATTATTTGTCTGATTTCATTAAGCATGGTCAAGATGTAAAGCGTCATGATATTATTTATGCTTTGAGACTTTCTGAGTCTGATAAAGGTGTTGATCTTAAACGACTTTCAAAAAGAAGAATTCCAGTTTCATCAAAAAAAGGATCTGTTGTCACTCCTAAGACTAAAGGGCAAGTTGAATATGTTGAAACAATTAAATATCACGATATTGTTTTTGGTGTTGGTCCTGCAGGAACAGGAAAGACATATCTGGCCATGGCCATGGCTGTCAATGCGCTTAAAAAAGGATTGGTTCGACGAATCATTTTGACGCGTCCAGCGATTGAAGCTGGAGAAAGTCTTGGATTCTTACCTGGAGATATGGTCGAAAAAGTTTCACCTTATCTTAGGCCACTGTATGACGCGCTTTATGATATGCTTGAAACTGAGCGAGTTGATCAGTATGCAGAAAAAGGAATTATTGAAGTTGCTCCACTTGCGTATATGAGGGGGCGAACTTTAAATGATGCTTTTGTTATTTTAGATGAGGCTCAGAATTGTACTTCGGATCAAATGAAAATGTTTTTAACGCGTTTAGGGTTTGACTCTAAGGCTGTTATTACTGGGGATACAACTCAAAGCGACTTGCCTTCTAGTGAAGAGTCGGGTTTAGTATCTGCTGAAAAAGTGTTAAAAGATGTTGATGGTATAAAATTTGTTCACCTTACAGGGGAAGACGTTGTTCGTCATGAACTTGTTCAAAGAATTATTGAGGCCTATGAAAGATCGAATTCTAAGTAATTTAAAACCACTCCAAATTGTTTTTGTTTTCTTCTTAACTTTGGTTTTGGGATTTTTTTGTTATGTTGCTAGTTTCTCAATGTCTATTGCATTGTTGTTTCTTGTTTTAGGTCTTTATCTAAAAGCGTGTAAAAATATTGATACGAAATTATTTTTACATTTTGGACTTTTATTAACTTTAATTGCTGCAGCTTCTGCAGGACTCCTTTCTTATACGTCGACATCTCTTTTGTATATTCCAGTTGCGGCTGTTGTTATGCTGGTAATGCTTTTGTATAATGATTTACAGCTTGCTTTTTTTATGTCGTTTGCATCAAGTATTTTAGTTGGTCTCATTGCAGGAAATCGTTTTGATTTAATGATTATTTATTTTTGTGGAAGTTTAATTGGAGCTTTTTCTGTGCGTGGTTCACGAACACGTTCAGAGCTTTTAAACGCTGCACTTTTTGTTGGTTTAATTCAGGTTTTAGCGCTTGTTCTTTTGGATCCTTCTAAGGAGTTTTTGTTTATTCAAAATTCAGGCTTTGATCATCTTCTAGCTTTGCTTTTTAATGGCTGTATTTCTGCGGCTTTTGTTTTTGTAAGTCTTAAGATTTTTGAAAATATTTTTGGTGTTATGACAAATTTTAGCCTTTTGGAACTGTCTGATTTTAATCACCCACTTTTAAAACGAATGATTTTAGAGTGTCCGGGAACATATCATCATAGTTTGTTTGTTAGTAATTTATCAGAGATGGCGGCTGACTCAATTGGCGCAAATGCTCTTTTAGCGCGCGTTGGAGCTTATTATCACGATATTGGAAAATTGGATAAACCAGAATATTTTACGGAGAATCAAATTTTTGGAAGTAACAAGCATGATAACCTTGAGCCATCGATGAGCCGACTTGTTATTTTGAATCATGTCAAGAATGGAATGGAGTTGGCTAAGAAGTATAAGTTAAATTCAGTTATTTCAGATTTTATTGTTCAACATCATGGTACAAGCGTGATGCATTATTTTTATCAGCGTGCAATTTCAGAAGCTCAAGAAGGTGAAACGGTTGATGAGCAAATATTCCGATATCCAGGACCAAAGCCACAAACGCGCGAAACCGCTATTGTTCTTTTGGCTGATTCTGTTGAAGGCGCATGTCGCTCTTTGGATGAGCCAACACCGACACGCATTGACGAAACAGTTCGAAAAATTATTAATAATAAATTTATTGATGGTCAGCTTGACGATTGTAATTTAACGCTCAAAGATCTCGATCGCATCAGCGCTACATTTTCACGTGTTTTAAGTGCGATGTATCATAGCCGAATCAAATATCCAGAAAAATCTAATGGCTATAAAGCTAATCGTAAAAAATCTTCAGAAGAAAATTCCAATAAATCCTAAGCTTGTTAAGCAGAAAGCAAGGCGTATTCTTTCTTGCGAAAACATTTTAGATGCAGAGCTTTCGATTGTCTTTTTGACAGATCAACGCATGCACACACTAAATAAAAAATATCTTTATCATGATTACCCCACTGATGTTTTATCTTTTGATTTATCGCCTCATGAATCTAGAAACAAGAAAATAGAGGGAGAAATTTTCGTATCTGGCGAGACAGCTTATCGCAATGCTAAGCTTTATAATGCTAAGCCAAAAGACGAGGCAACGCTTTATGTCGTTCATGGAATTCTTCATCTTCTTGGCTATAAAGATAAAACGAGACAAGAAGAGCAAAGAATGCGTATCAAAGAAAAGCAAATCTTACAATATTTATCTAAGAAATGATACTTAAGACCGAAGGCATTATCTTAAAAACATTTGATTTTAGAGAAACAAGCCGAATCGCTACATTTTTCACAAAAGATTATGGTAAGGTTAAGGGTGTTCTCAAGGGCATCCGAAAAGATCACAAAAAATTTGGTAGCAATATCGATCAGTTTTCAGTTAATGATATTGTTTATTATACTCACCGCAACTCTGATCTTCATTTGATCAGCCAATGCGATTTAAAGGCTTTTTTCTTTCCTATTCGACAGGACATGAAAAGAACTTTAGCGGCAAGTTATTCTTTAGAGCTTGTCGATGTGATCATGCCAGTTGAGCAGGAAAATAAAGATATTTATAAATTACTTGTATATTACTTAAATACGCTTGAACATACTGATGACATTAATAAGCTTGTTCATGTTTTTCAAATTAAGATCTTGCTTTTATCAGGATTTCGTCCTTTTTTAGATTCATGCGTTGTTTGTCATGAAAAAATAACACCTCGGATGCGTTTTAGTGTGAAGTTGGGTGGACTTGTTTGTGAAAATTGTAGATCTAATGATCATTCAGCTCACATGGTAACACGAGGAACAATTGCATCGCTTGCTCATATTGAGCGAAGTGGTTGGAGCAAAGCGCTTCGATTAAAACTCTCTCCAATGATTGAGAAAGAATTGAAATATATTCTGAACAACTTTCTTGTCTTCCACATTGATCGTCATATTAAAGCAGCAAAATATTTAAAATAATTTTAAATTCGAAATCGTTTGAGTTGAGAAAGGATTTCTTTGGCAAGCGTTTTTCCAATTTGATCCACATTGGCAAGATTGTCTAAGGATACAAATTTAAGATCGCTAAGTTTTTTATGTCCTTTTTCAAAAAGATTTCGAGCACGAACGCGACCGACGTTTCTCAAGGAAGCCATTTCTAAGAGTTCTTCGCGGATGCCATAGCGAACGCGATTTCTCAAATCTTCAGTTTCAAACGTTAGGCGTTTAAATTTAAAGAGTTCGGCAATAACAGTGGCCGCGTGTAGAAGCCATCGCATGCTTTCTGTATGACGGTGAACATCTCCTGGACCCATATTAAATTTTTCACAAATATTTTCTTCTTTTTCTTCGTCGATCCAGCAAGAAAGAAACCAGGTGGTTTTGAGCGTTGTGAGATAGAAGTACATATCATCAAGCTCGGCGACATCTTTACGTGTCATAATAAAGTCATCTTGATATTCATTTGCAAAATATTCAAGATCGTCGTACATTGATTTTGCAATATTGACGCTTCGTTCTGCATCAGGACAACAGCAAACTAAATGCAAAATTCCGATAATCGATAGAGGGGATTTGTTTTCATGAACTTTCTTAAGGCCATCGCGAAGAATAATGCCTGTAATTGGATCAATGTAAAGTCGGCTAACGCAACTTCCAAATGCCGTTGCAAAATATCTAAATCCACTTTTTTCGATTAATTCTTCTTCTTCTAAAAATTCAAAGATTTCAGAAATCATTTCGATTAAATGTGCTGTTTGACGCTGATGTGCTAAAAATGTATGAGAAATAAATTCAAACATCTCGTTTACGTTATGAACATGTCCTGCTGATATGGCTGCAAGAATATGCATACGAAGAGCAGATTCATTTCCTAGCTTTGAAATAACAGGTTCAGGCTCTGCGTTTATATATCGATCAAATAAAAGGTTTGATTCGGATAAAGACTTGGCAATAATAACAGCTTCACCAAATTCATCGTATCCAGGACGTCCTGCGCGCCCAGCACATTGCTTGTATTCTGAGGCTGGGATATAGGAAGCGCCAATACCGGCTTTATAGCGTTTGGTATCGCGTAATATTGTTCGTCTTGCCGGAAGGTTAACGCCGGCAGCTAAGGTTGGTGTTGAGCAAATAACTTTAACAATATTTTTTTTAAAACTTTCTTCAATTAATTTTCTTTGATGAGGCCTTAATCCTGCGTGATGAAAAGCGACGCCATTTTGAATAACATTTGCAAGTTTCTTACAAATTTTTGTTGATTCTCCGTTGCCGGACAAGACATTTCTTGAAATTATTTTTAACTTCTTCTTTTCTTCTGGACTTAAAATTGTTCCAACAGTTTTGCACAGAAGAAGACTTGAAGCTTGTGCTGATCGCCGAGAGTTAACAAAAACGAGAACTTGTCCTTTTGAACGAAGAGTGTCGAGTGCGATTTTACCTAAATCATCAGGGGGATCTTCTTTAATAAGGCGGCATCCTGAATCTTTAAACTGAATCTTTTCTGAGAAATAAACGCCTTCTTTTAATGGTACAGGTCGCCAAGTGCTTTTAACAAATTCAGCATCGAGCCACAAAGCCATTTCATCGGCATTCTTAACTGTTGCGCTTAAAGCTAAAATTTGTGAGCTTGGATTAAGTTGTTTAATGCGTGCGGTTAAAATTTCTAAGGTGGGCCCCCGAGAGCTATCGTTGATAAAGTGAATTTCGTCTAAAACGACAACAGATAATTCGTCAATCAGCCATTTGGCACGTGAACGTAGAAGCGAGTCGACTTTCTCTGCAGTTGCGATAATAATTTGATATTGATTGAGTCTCTTGCTGGGACTATCTAAATCGCCAATGGCGATACCAACTTTAATGCCAAGAGGGTTGTATTTTCTCTTAAATTCCTCGTATTTTTCACTGGCTAAGGCTTTTAAAGGAGCGATATATAGGCAGCGGCCATTTGCTTGGATGATGGATTTAATCATGCAAAGTTCTGCAATGAGTGTTTTACCAGCTGCTGTCGGGATAGCTAAAAGAAGATTCTTTCCGTCGAGAGCACCTTTCTCAATCGCTTCAGCTTGGGGTGGATAAAATTCTTTGATTCCAGGAGATGCAATGGCATCAATGACTTCTGACGGGAATTTGTATTTTTTTAGAGTTGCTCGGATGTCCATAAGTGAGCAATATTTTTAACACAAAAGGATTGAGGTGTCAATCGAGCAATAAAAGCATTTTTTATGCAAGATTGCTAAAGCTTGTCTCTTGAAGGAAATATGCTATACTTTACTTGCTTGCGACAAGATGTATCCCGCCATTTTAAATTAATACGCCACGGAGAAAACGGAGTTTAACTATGTTTTCAATCTATCCACTTGAAAAAGGATTCGCTTTTATGCGTAATTCTAAGAAATGCCGCACAGCTTTCCGTAAACTTCTAACATTTCTTATTGCTTTTATATTTATTTTTTCCTCGATCGCTCCTTCATATGCTCAAGGGGCTTTAAGCCTGCCTGCTCCAGGGAGCATGGTTTTGCCTAGTCCAGCTTTTGTTCCTGTTTTGTTGAAGGGGATGAAAATTTATTCCGACGACCCTTTGCGATTCGATTTTATAGTGGATAACGGAAATTCAAATTTCTCTTCTGATGAGGTACGTGAAGAATCCCAAAAACTCCTTCGATACTTTTTGGCATCTGTAACAATTCCAAAAGATGATCTATGGGTCAATTTGTCTCCGACAGAAAACGATCGAATTATCCCTGATGCTTTAGCTAAAACAGATCTTGGCCGCGATTTGCTTGCCCAGGACTATCTTTTAAAACAGCTTACAGCTTCTCTTATTTATCCAGAAGATGAGCTAGGAAAAGAATTCTGGCAGCGCGTTTATTCAAAATCTTATGAACAATTTGGAACAACGCAGATTCCTGTTGATACATTTAATAAGGTATGGATCTTGCCCGAGAGCGCTAGCGTTTACGAAAATGGAGAGACTGTTTATGTTATTGAAGCCAAGCTAAAAGTTATGTTGGATGAAGATTATGCTGCGCTAGAAAATAGCACACAGAGTATAGTGGATAGCAAAGAAAAAGATCTAAACGCTAAGCGTTCTACGATAGCTTCTAATATTCTTCGCGAAGTTATTATTCCTGAAATTGAGAAAGAAATTAATCAGGGTAAGAATTTTGCTCCGTTAAGACAAATTTATTATTCGCTAATTCTTGCTCAATGGTACAAGGACAAAATTAAATCAAGCTTGTTGTCTGGTTTTTATGCTGATCAAAAAAAGATAGCTGGCATAGAGATAACGAATAAAGATTTTAAAGATAAGATTTATGATCAATATATGCAAGCTTATAAAAAAGGTGTTTACGATTTCATTAAGACAGAGCGCGATGTTGCAACTGAGAAAATCATTCCGCGTAAATATTTCTCAGGTGGATTTAGATCTAAGAAAGTTACGCGAAATCCAGGCACTGGCATTAATCCCGTAGGCGACAACTATAATCTTTCTATGCGAATGAGGTCGAATGAAAAAGGAGAAGGAAAAGTAGGGTCGTCTATTATTGGCACTGTTAATGCGTTTCGTAAATTAATTGAATTGTCTAGAGAAAAATTACACAAAGCATTGCCAGGAATTCGTGATAAGAAGTATGATTCGGATAGTTTTAATCGAATAACAGGTCATTACAAGGCATTACCATTTGAAGGGATTTCTGTTATTCATAACATCTCTACGGATGAGGCGAAGGAGATGAAGTTAAGTGTTATGGCACTTGAATTTAAAAGACGATTAAAGGCGGCCAGGCTTGAACGTTTATTTGCGTTCGTTGATCTAGATTCTTTTCATGCGACTACTTTTGACCTTATCAATGAACCAGAGACAAAAGCTAATTTTGAGAATAGCAAGTTAAATCCTGCGGGTGCTGAGCATCATAAATACATTAAGGTTAGGCAAGACATCGAAAAGGCAACATTCGCTTTTCTTCGTGATGGCGATGGCAAAGGTTACGTGGTCCCTAATTTAAATGCAAAGGTAAGGATCGAAGGTGTTGGGATGTTTGCTCCAGGCGTTGTTAAGCTTACTCTTAAAATAGTCAATGAAGATGATTTTAAGGCTTTTCAAGAATACAGGAGAAAGCTTCAGGCTTATTTAGAAGAAAATGTTATTGGTTACAAGAATTTTGTGCGTCAAGAAGTAGGCGACCCAGCAGCTCATTTAACTTTTGGTTATACAATGAAAAATTTATCTGAAGAAGAAATCGTTGCTTATATTTCGGTTCTTGAGGGCATAAATGAAGATTTTTCTGAAGGCGGAAAATTTTCAGGCATTGAGTTTAATATGACGCAAGGGGAAGTGACCGCATTTTCAGATATGGATCATTTTAAAGCGGTAAAGAATCCTAATAAAGATTCCGTGATTAAATGGACAGTTCCTTGGTATTTGAAAAGATTAAGCAACAAAGATTTTAGCAAGCGTCTTAGTGCTATTGAAGCGCTTCGAAAAAGAATAGATTTAAGAGCTATCGAGGCGGTAAAGATTTTTGATGAGCTTGTAAAAAAGATATCTATATTTACAGGTAAAGAAGAATTATATTTGATTAGGCAGAAGGTAGCAGAATTTTTGCCTCAAACAATAAAGTTTAAAGAGGACGGATTTGATTTTGAGATAGAGCATCAAGGTGATCTTTCTGAAGCAATAAGTATTGTTCCAGTATTAAGTCGAGAACAATTAAATAGGCTTGATAAAGCTCAAGAATTATATGGGTTTACAGATTCTGATAGGGAATATTATGCTAATCTTTGGGTTCAAATGCCTCTTGAAGGAGAGCAGCTAAAGATTATTTTAGATCGAAAGGATAAGAAACCGGATGAGAATTTTATTTTAGCCTCTTTGATGACGCCGGAAGAACGCAAAGAAATACTGGGGTCTTATTCGTATAGAGAAATTGCTGCTGATCCAGAAAATGCAAAAGCCGCAAAACGGGCAGTGGTTACGATCAACTCGCTAGATGGTGGAATTGGCGAATCTCTAAACAGATTAAAGTTTTTGCAAACCCAAGCTCGAAAAGCAGGCATGTCCGAGAAAGAAGTTCAGAAAATAAGGATGGGTGCCAAAGGAACAGATCTTGGGTACATTATAACAAGAGATAGCAAAGAGATTTTTATTAGCGTTGCTGAGGCAAAACTTTTACAGCTTATCAATTTAGCTAAAGAAAAGAAATTTTCTGGCATGAAGCTTCAGCCGATCGTCAACTGGCAATCAAAATTTTCTTATGAAAATCTTCTTGAGCAGCCAACTTTTCATGAAAGGCTTCAAGGTAAGCAGGAAGGGCAATCATACAGAGAAGCCTTGACAGAAGCTAAGGTTGAAGTGTTGGAAATGATTGAGCAAAAGGATGTTCCTTGGATTGAGCAAGAAAGCAATACTCTTGCCCTAGATGATCTTAAGCAAGGATTGGATTATAAGCAAGTAGGAGGTCATGCTCAGTTAGGATTCTTATTTTTGTATGACATCATTAAGACGCCGATTGAAAAAAGTAATAAGAAGAGTTTTAGAGTTTTTTATAATGGGGACAACATCAACAGTCGAGCAGATGAGCACGTGATAGGTTGGATGATAAGAAATAACTTTCCAATTGTAAAGCTGACAGTTATGGCGACATCAATCGATAAAAAAGGTGGAAAAGATGGGGCAAGGATTACTAAGGTTAATGGCAAAGACGTCTATGTTCCTGCGCAGATGGAGAAAGCAGATGCTGTTTTAGCTGGTCAAGAGGAGGCTTTTTATTCTGCTGGACAAGAAGGCGGAATCGGCGAAGAAGGTAAGCAGCCATTTAACACAAATATTTTTTATATCGATGAATCACTTTTGAGTGAAATATTTGAAGAGTTAAAAAAGGTTGAGAAATATGCTGATGTTAAAGAGATTCTAAAAGTGATAGCGCCGACTTTAATTAAAAAACCTTTTGAGCAGAAGCATAAAAAAAATGGAGACGATCGATATTTTCGTCCTATTGATGGTGCCATTGGAACTGTAATGCATAACTTAAGTGAATTCTTTCAGACAGCAACAAATCCGCAAGTCAAGAAGATATTGTCAGATAGAGGGATTGATAGATTGTTGTTTTTTGTAGATGTTCCAAGGACGCCATTTTTTTCACCAACGAAAAATCCGTTTGATATATTTTTGCAGGCCAATACTGATTACTATGAGTTTAATTCTGGATTTTCTCTAGATGACTCTCAAGAAGGGCTTGTCCCTCCAGGGGTCGACTTAGAAGATCCTAACGATAAAGAATACTGGAAAGAGTATCAGAATTACGTTGATGCGTTTGGATACCTAAAAGTACAGAAACTAGAATATTTTAAAGTTCGAGGAAAAGTTAAGATGCAAAACGCAAGATTGATTGGAGACGTTGTTATTCTTAATGGTTCAGAGGAAGAAGTTGATCTAAATACATTGCCAGAGTTAGATTTGTACAAAAAAGATGGTGAATTAATTTTAGAAGACATTAGTATTACAATTAATGAAGATGTATCTAAGATTAATATTGAGAAAATAGATAGAAAAGCTGGGTCGATGATCGTTGTCAGATGGACAAGGGCTTGGAATCTAAAAAGATTATCGGGCACAGACCCTCAGAAACGCTTAAGGGCTGTTAAAAGATTAGGAAGCAAAAAAGATTATGAGGAGGCTCTTCGGCTTTCCAAAAGAGATGGCGATTTTCGAGCAACATATTATCCTAAGATTCCTGAAATAAGAGGATCGATCGAAAGAGAGCCATATTCCATGTCCTATGATCCTACTTGGGTTACTGTAGAGGGGAAGCCAGCCATACCAGCTCGCGTTGAAGTAATGCCAATAAGTTTTGATCAGGTGAAAGTTTCAGATACAGTTAAGGCACCTTTCAAGTCTTTGGCATTAGATCGGAGTTTAATAAGCTTTGATCAGTTGATGAGCGATTATGCAGACTGGAAAACTTATTCTGACGCAATTAAGCTATTAGATGAGTTAAAAGTTTCAGATACAGATAGGGTAACTTTTCATTCTTTGGCATTAGATCGGAGTTTAAATTTTGAAGTTATGAAAGGTGCGGCTTTGAAGTTAAGAGCATTAGGCCTAACTTTTGATGAGGTGGTCTTATTATTAGAGGAGCGCTTGGAAAAACTTTTTTTTAGAATTAACGATGAGACAAGAAAGATGGATGATGGTCAGTCTTTTGGTGGTGGTTCGCGCGCTGAAAGTGATCCGAGACACATTGATTTGAAATTTAATATCGAAAAGATAAAAAAAGTGATTTCTGGTAAGGCCTCTTCATCAATTGGAGGTATCAACCTAAAAGAAATTGCGGTTGATAGGCAGGGTAGTGTATCATCAGCTATTAAGTTTGATCCTGCGGCTGTTCAATCTGTGCTGGATATGAATGTCAATATATTTAGGCCTGTTATTATTGATTTGGTTCCGATTAGTGGCAGTCTTTTGCCATTTTTAGGATTAGAAGATAGTGAAGGCAAGCTTGATAATTTAGCGTTATTAAATTAGAATTGCAGAGAGTCGTTATTTTTCTGAGAGCAAAACATAGAGAGCCGATGGAAACATCGGCTCTCTATGTTTATAAGATAAGAATTGGAGTGTCAAATGACTAGTTTCATTAGAAGTTTTCTTGTGTTGACCTTACGGGTTGTCTAATCTATAATCTACTAATATAAATAATAATAAAAATAAATTATGAAACTCATTATTCAGCGCGTAAAACAATCAAGCGTTACTGTTAATAGTCAAATTGTTGGCAAAATCGGCCAAGGAATTCTTGTATTACTTGGAGTTGCCAAAGATGATGGACTTGACGATATTGAATATCTTATTGAAAAATTACTGACATTAAGAATTTTTGAGGATGATCAAGGAAAGATGAATGCATCTATTCTAGATGTAAATGGCGAATTCTTAGTTGTTTCTCAGTTTACACTTTTGGCAGATTGCAAAAAGGGAAGAAGGCCTTCTTTTGATAAGGCGGCAGATCCTAAAAAGGCGGAAGAGCTTTATAGTGTGTTTGTTGAGGCTCTACGCAAAAAAGAATGCAAAGTTGAGATTGGAAAATTTGGCGCGATGATGGACGTGTCTTTGGTTAATGATGGACCAGTGACGTTTGTTTTAGAGAGCACGTAATTTTATGTAGGATGAGCGCTGAAAGGTAGCTGGCATTCTTACGTGTTTTTAAATAGATAAGGAAATAAAGGAGGAGTAATGAGAAAAAAGTTTGCAGGAATAATAGTTTTTGCAATATTGCTTATTGCTGACGCGTTACTTAATGCTCAGTCATTATTTCAAGGACCATATGGAGCTTATAGAGATTTGTTGCAGCCTTTGCCAGACGCTGCAGTATTGACTTTATTTTTGATATCTAGTATTTTTATAATTATCCAAATGCTTGTAGGATTTGGACTTTTTTTTAAATCTAAGGAAATTTTTAGAAGAATTCTTTTGGTTGTTTGTTTTTATCGTTTTTATACTTATTTTATAGAGCTTCCTTTTGTTGTTTTTAGAAATTTCCCACAATATTTTAATCAACAGGTCTTGATTTTTTCCGAAACATCGGCTGTGCCTTTTTCCGCAGCGTTAACAATCCTAAAGATTTTGACATTTCTTGTTATGGGTTTTGAAATTATTTTATTTATTAGTCTCGCATATTTCTTGACTCGCCCTAAAGTAAAAGAACAATTTAGTGAAGAAGAAAATCAAACGGATGCAAACATTCAAGATGAAGATGATGTGAAATCTTTATCAAAATTTGGAGGATGGTTAAAATTCTTCTATCTTTGTAATTGGTTTACCATCGCTATTAACATCGCATTCTTTTTATTGCTTTCCGTTATCATTCCCTTAAGCATTCTTTTTAGAGAAAATCTTAGGGTAAACGATAATCTCATTTTTTCTAATTTTATTATGTTGGCGTGGGTTATCGTTAATACTGTTTTCTTGTGGAAAATTATCGCAATATTTCGAAAAAAAGAAAAAGGTACTCTTACTAAGATTTCTAATTTGATGGTTTTGTGGTTGGTCGTTTTTCCGATTTTTATGTATCTTATTTCTAAAACAGTTGCACCACGGTCTTTTGATATTAAAGTGTTTGTACAGAATATTCTTTGCCTTGTTGTTTTTTTGAATTATTTTTCAAACTCAAAAAGAGTTCTTGCCTATTACGGAGAAAACTTAACAAGCGATATAAGGAAGAAGCGAATATTTGCTTTGTTGGGCATCGTAAGCTTAGTTCTGTTAGTATGGTCTTTTACGTTAAAAATATCAGATAGTTATAAAAGAATGGATCTTCGTTCTGTCGAGCAAGAAAGCGATTTTGAGAAATCTTTGGATTATTTTGAAAAAGCTATTTCCGCGGGTATGCAAGATAAGAGTATTTTTTATAAAGCGGCTTTGTTGCAGGCTATGAAAGGAGATCTTGAAAAAGCAAGTTTAAATTTTGAAAAATTTTATGATATCAAGCGCAAGGATGATTCCTGGTATTATTCGGATAAAGATTTTGTTTCTGTTTTGGATGATGTTAAGAGTGGATTTCTTGACAAAGAAGCAGCAGAATTACTTTTTGAAGGAGCTTTTTATCAAGATCTTGAGAATTTTGATAAATCAGTACAATGCTATAAAAAAAGTTTGTCGATTCAGCCAGGATATCCTTTGATAAGCTATAAACTTGGATGGGTTTATCATTCTTTAGGTAAGTACGCTGAGGCAGAAGAACAATTTAATATTGTTATCCAAGAGGATCCAAATTTTCTTGGTGTGTATCATGAACTTGGAACCATGCTTGATACGCTGGGACGTTATCCTGAGGCGATTAAGGCGTATCAACAATATCTCGATTTAAGACCTAATCAGCCAAGAATTTTATATAATTTGGGCAGCACCTACAGACATCATGGTGACCTAAAGAAAGCTATTCTTTTTTTGAAAAAGGCAATTGAGATTAATCCCGAATATTCAGCAGCTTTTCAAAATATGGGACTTAGTTATCAATCTTTAGGAGAATATGATGAGGCTATAAAATGTTTTGAAGAGGCCATTGATCTGTGGCCTTACTTTTGGGGTTCCTATCAAGGTCTTTCTTTTTGTTATCTTGAGAAAGGCATGGACAGGAAAGCTATCGACATAATGAATGAGGCCGTTAAAGCCGATCCGCGTAGTTATAAGCCATATATGGGATTCGGAGTTTTGTATAAAAAAATGGGGCGTAAGGATAAAGCTATAGAGAAATATTCTAAGGCGTTATCTTTTAGCCCTGGGAATCCAGACATTTTGTTTAATTTAGCTTTGGTGCAGGAATCTGACCCTCAAGCAAAAATTAAAACATTGAAAAAAGTTATTGAGATTCAGCCAAATGCAAAGCATTATGCAGCTTTAGGAAGGGCTTATGTGGATTTAGAGCAATGGGATCAAGCTCTTATTTTTCTTAAAAAAGCGTATGATTTAGATCAGAATTATCTCGATATTAGCAATGATATTGGCATCGTATATGAAGAGAAGGGCATGATTGATGATGCTATTTCTGAATATCAAAAAGAAATAAGTAAGTATCCGGACAATCCAAAGCCTTGGTATAATCTCGGATTCTTATATCGACGAGAAAAAAGATATGAAAAATCTATTGAAAGTTATCAGAAGGCTGTTGCTGTGGATCCTGGATATGCGTCAGCTTTTTATAATATTGCAAATATTTATTTTGAGGACAAAAAAGATTATGAAACAGCTATTTATTATTATAAAGAAGCCATTGCTGCAGATCCTAGTCACAGCAGTGCTTATTACAATATGGGAAATGTTTATTTTCACAAAAAAGATTATCAAGAATCGATTAAATTGTATTTAAAAGCAGTTGAGATTAAGCCTGAATTTGCTAATGGTTATTATGGATTAGCTTTGGCGTATTCAGAGATTGGTAAAAGGAAATTAGCTGTTCAGTATTGTGACGAAGCCGTAAAGCTTGGGGCAGATGTTCGGGAAAGTTTTTTAAAAAGAGTTGAAGAGTATCGAAAGAATCAATTTTAAGCAAATGAGTTAATTTATAAATAGATTTTTCCTATTCAGGGAAAACATTTTGATTATATTTAAGGAGTATTTTTGAATCTAATTGATACCCATGCACATTTAAATGATATTGAAGATATTGATTCTGCTTTAAAGAGAGCCAAAGAGGCAGGGGTTACAAGAATTATTGCACAAGGTGTTGATCTGTCATCAAATAAAAAGAATTTGGCTATTAAACAAAAATTTCCTGATATAGATATTCGCTTGGCTTTTGGTATCCATCCTGGTAATATTGTTGTCGATCAGATCGATGAAACTTTTGATTTTATTCGTTCGCATAAGGAAAATATTGTTGCTATTGGTGAAACAGGTTTAGATTTTTGGTATCGCTGGGTTCGCAAGGATGATGACAAGAAAAATCAGCAAAGGGAAGTTTTTCAAAAGCAAATTGATTTGGCTAAAGAATTTGATTTGCCTATTGTTATTCATAGCCGAGGGGCTTGGTCTGATTGTTTCTCTATGGCCAAGGAAAATAATATTAAGAAGTCTGTATTCCATTGGTATAGTGGGCCGCAGGATGTTTTAAGGAATATTTTAGATGAAGGTTATTATATCTCGGCAACGCCGGCGCTGAGTTATAGCAAGGAGCTTCAGGATGCTATTAAATTTGCTCCTATCGATAAAATTTTGATTGAAACAGATACCCCTGTTTTTTATAGAATGGGAGAGTCGGGTTTTCAATCTGAGCCAAGGGATGTATTCAAAACATTGGATTTTCTTGCAAAAATTAAAAATATTGATTTAGATAAAGCAGCTTACGCTTTAAATGAAAACGCTAAGAAAATTTTTGGAAAATAAATTATGTATGAAATTATAAGTAAACAAGTTATTGGCAATGATCTCAGACGTATTGAAATTTACGCGCCTGTTATTTGTTCAAAAGCAAAGCCAGGACAATTTGTTGTTGTCATGCCAGATGAAAAATCTTTTCGTATTGCTTTAGCTATTGCTGAAATAAATGCAACTAAAGAAACGATCACTTTAATTTTTAAAGAAGATAGCATTTCAGCAAAGAAATTAGGCAATTTATGGATTGGAGATTCTGCGCTGGCTGTTTTGGGACCTCTTGGCGTGCCATCTGAAATTGATGAATTTGGCAATGTTCTTTGCATCGGACATGAGATTGGGGTTGTCTCGCTTCTGCCTGTTTGCCGAGCTCTTCACAAAGTTGGCAATAAAGTTATTAGTGTTCTTGGTACAGAAACAAAAAGAAACTTATGTTTAGAGCCGCAGATCCATCTTTGTTCTCAGAAGTCTTATGTCATGTCTGAAGACGGATCAACTGGAAAAAGAGGATATATTAGCGATGCTCTTAGTAAGATTTTTGAAGAGCAAGAAATTAATCGTATTTATATTTCTGGACCGTTGGCTGTGATTCAAGAAGTATTAACTATTATACGAGATCAAAATGTAATGACTCGAGTTTTGATCAATCCTTTGACGATTGATGGTTTTGGTATCTGTGGATCGGATATGATTAAAATTGACGATCAATATAAGTTTGTTTCTGTGGATGGTCCAGAATTTGATGCTAGCCAGATTGATTTTAAATTCTTAGAAAAAAGAGAAAAAAGTTTTAAGAAATAATTATGAAACATATTTTTGAAAATATTCAACCACTCACCAAAAGAATTAAAAGTTTTTGTGAAGCTTTTCTTGGACTTAAGAAGAATCAGGCTGTTTTAGAGGCGCAGCGTTGCCCTCAGTGTTCTCAGCCAACATGCATTGAAGGATGTCCGCTTGGAGTTGATGTTCCTGGTTTTGTTCGCGCTTTACGAGAAAAAGAAAATTTAAAAGCATTGCATCGCATAAGAGAGCAAAATAGTTTGGCTGGAATTTGTGGGCGTATTTGCTCTGCTCCATGTCAAAAGGCGTGTATTTTAAATAATGAGAAAAATGGTGAGCCGATTAATATTAAGATGCTTGAGCGTTTTGCTTTTGATCATGGTCGATCGAGAATAAGACAGCTTTTTAATGCTGAAAGCTCAAATCGAAATAATCATAAAGTTGCTATTGTTGGTTCGGGTCCATCGGGATTAATGGCTGCATCTGTTTTAGTTGAGCTTGGATATAAGGTAAAGATTTTTGAAGCTTTTTATTTGCCTGGTGGAATTTTGCGCTATGGAATTCCAGAGTTTAAGCTTCCTAAAAAAGTTTTAGATGAAGAAATTGCATATATTGAATCTCTTGGCGTTGAAATTGAAACGAATTGTCTTGTTGGCAAAACACAAACAATTTTAGATTTGAGAAATAGAGGTTATGAGGTTATTTTACTTGCGATGGGATCTTCAGCAGCAAAAACTTTAGATATTAAAGGATCAGATTTAAAGCGAGTTTATTTTGCTCAAGAGTTTTTGATGCGTTTAAATTTAACAAATGATTCGCAATCAATTGCGATCCAGCCTTCTGGTTTTCTTGGGGATAAGATTATAATTATCGGGTCTAATGCGATGGCAGTTGATTGTGCTCGTGCTGCTATTCGTTTTAATAAAAAGGTAGTTGTTGTTTATCCGCAGACAGAGGCGGATATGGATGTTTCGAATGTTGAGCTTAAATGTGCTAGAGAAGAAGGTGTGCAGTTTGAGGTTTTAGTTAATCCTGTTGAAATGTTATCTGATGAAGATGATAGTGTGAAAGCTGTGCGTTGCGTTCGGATGGATTTCGCTGATAAGGATGGCAAAGGATCTTGGAAAGTTGTTCCAGTAAAGAATTCAGAATTCTTAATAGAAGCTGATACTGTTATTTTATCGGATAAAGTTATTTCGAATTCATTGATCGCTAAAGATATTGAAGGGCTTAAAATAAATCGAGACAGCTCCGTTTGGGTGAAAAAAGATCAATACGCGACATCTGTTGATGATATTTTCGCAGTTGGTGGAGTTGTTGATGCTTCGTCTAGTTTTATTGAAGTTCTTTCCCAGGGAAAAAAGGCCGCAGAGAAAATTGATTCTTATATTCAAGAGAAAAGTAAAAATGACAAAGCAGACATATAAAAATATTTTAAGTAAAAAAAAGATAGATGAAAAGATTACAATGCTTACGGCTTATGATTATCCGATGGCTAAGATTATTGATGAAGTTGGAATTGATATAATTTTAGTTGGAGATTCTGTAGCTAATGTTGTTTTGGGTCTTGAATCAACAAAAGATATGACTGTTGATCAGATGATCTATCATGCGAGTGCTGTTTCTCGAGGAACTCAGAACGCATTGATTGTTGCTGATATGCCCTTTGAATCATATCAGATTAATCCTTCTGATGCTATTTCTAACGCAAAACGTTTTATTGGTGAAGCTGGGTGCGATGCTGTAAAAATAGAATGGTTTGATCAATGTCTAGAAGTGGTTAATGGAATTATAAAATCTAAAATTCCTGTTATGGGACATATTGGCTTGACTCCTCAAACAGCTGATCGATTAGGTGGATTTAAAGTTCAAGGCAAAGATGCCGAATCGGCGAAACGTTTAATTGATCAAGCAAAAAGTTTAGAGGAGGCAGGCTGTTTTAGTCTTGTTTTAGAATGCATTCCTGATCGAATTGCCGAAATGATTACAGTGCAATTATCAATTCCGACTATTGGTATTGGCGCAGGGCCTCATTGCGATGGACAGGTTTTAGTGACGCATGATATTTTAGGTCTTTTTGATCGCTTTAAGCCAAAGTTCTCTAAGCAATATTTTAATTTAAGTGAAATGATAAAAAATGCAGTAAGTCTTTATCGTAATGAAGTTTTGTCAAACCAATTTCCAGGTAAAGAGCATAGTTTTATTGTCTCAGAAGATGTTATAAGTAAGCTTAAAGATAAACAGGAGCGATGATGAAGAAATGTCCGTTTTGCGCAGAAGAAATTCAAGAAGAAGCAATTAAATGTCGGTATTGTGGTGAGATTTTTGGTAAAGCAAAGAATCAAAAATGGTATTTAAATCCATCGATTTTAGTTCTTAGTCTTTTGACAGTCGGGCCACTTGCGTTGCCTTTACTTTGGATTAATCCAAAGTATGATAAAAAAAAGAAATTTATTTTAACCGCAATTATTCTTCTTGTTACATATTTTATTTCAAAAATAATGGTGCATGCAGTTCAGCAAATTCAAGATCATTATAAGCTTATTTTTGATGCAATTGGATATATGAATTAATGCGAGAAAGTCCAAAAGTTAAGGGTCTTTTTCTTATTTTTTTTGTTATTTTTTGTGTAGGATGCATTTCATCTCAGCCAAGACCATTAGGTTTTCTTCCGTCTTATGAATTAATGCGAGAAAGCCCAAAAGTTAAAGGTCTTTTTTTCTCCAAAGATCCCTCTGTTAAAATAAAGAAATATCGTCAAATTATTGTTGAGCCGGTTTTTGTTTCTGGAAAAAATATTGATTTAGATAAGTATGAAACGCAGTATATTGCAGATTATTTTAAAGATGAGCTTCAAGAAGCTTTTTATCGTAGCTATATTGTTTCTGATAACCTTGAATCGAAAGATGTTCTATATGTTCGCTCTGCCGTTGAGGTTTGGCCTAGTGAGCCAATTTTGAATATTCATTTTAGTACGTCTTTGCCTGCAATTGGAATTGGAGGGGCTTCGATTGAGGTAGAATTTTTTGATGCAGAGGCAGATCAATCTATTTTATCTTTTATGGCTAGTGAAAAAGGGGACCGTTTTAATAAAATTGATGGATTTAGTCGTTGGGCCCATACAGAAAAAGTTTTAAAGAAGTGGGCGAATGAAATCAAGAGTATCGTTGATGGATTTCAAGGGAAATAGGGGTTTTTGTTTTATTTGATTTTATTGGTGCTTTGATCTTTTAAACGTCTTATAATGAAAAGACTTATGGAAAATGAACCTTTGGGAAATAAGGATCAAGAATCTAAAAAGGCTTTAAATCAAAATGAAGCTAAAGGTGAATCTTCGTTAAAAAAAGATTTTACTATTGTTGGTTTTGGAATCGTTTTTATTATTTTGATGTTTTTTTTGTACAGAGCATTTACTGGCTTAGGCCTTGAAGTCGCGTTTCCGCGAGAATCTAGGAAAGTTGTTGATATTCACGGAAAAGCTATCACTGCTTCTTATACAAAGATTTCCGATCGTGAAGCGAGAGGGTATTTTCAATTTGCTTTTGTTGCAGGATTGTTAACGATTTTTGTTTTTATTTTTTCATTTATTGTTATTAAATGGATTAAAGATAAGAGAAAAATACCATTTCAGCCGAAGATGATGGACCGTGATCGGGATGAATTTGGTTCATTAGATCAGTAAAAGACTTATGATATATTTAAAATAAGGAGATGTTTTCTGCGATAGCAGTGGCGTATTATCATGGAATCTCAAACATTACCGACAACATTAGTTTGGTTTTTTTTAGTTGGAGGCCTTGTGCTCTTAACGATTGTTATTTGGGCGACACAGGCGACTTTAATTTCTAAGAAAAATAGAGAGAAATATAAAAGTAAGAAGATTGTTGATAATTATTATGAGGGAGACGGAAAATCAGTTAAAACTTCTGCAGTTGATGCTCAGATCTTAAAAAGATGGAAGAGAAATTTAAGTGATGTTGATGATTTCTAGAATCTTTGTAATTTTTACCTTGCATTAAATATTCTTAGAGGAGAAACGAAGTGAATCAAGATCAAGGGCGCATTGTTGCTTTATGCTTAAGTAAAGATAAACATGTTGCTAAAAAATCAAAAGAAAAAGTTTTCTTGAAAAAAGATTTTGGTATTGTTGGCGATGCTCATGGGGGATCAGAAAAGCGACAAGTTAGCTTGTTATCAAAAATATCGATTGAAAAAATGAAGGAAGATGGTGCTGATGTGACTCATGGTGCGTTTGCTGAAAACATGATTGTTGAGGGAATTGATTTTAAGAATATTTTTGTTGGTAGTCGACTTCGTATTGGAAGAACAGGATTAATCGAAGTTACACAAATTGGAAAAAAGTGTCATAATCCGTGTTCAATCTATGATGCCGTGGGATATTGCATTATGCCTAAAGAGGGAGTTTTTGCTAAAGTTTTAGAATCGGGAGAAGTTGAAGTTTTCGATTCTATTTGTTTTGCATAATTGATTTTGATATAAAAATAAATGGGCATATTTGCTTGAGACGCAAAACCTTTAAGTTTTGCGTTTATTTTAATATATTAATTATATAAGCGAAAATGCTTGATTTTTAGATAACTTTTAGATAAAATAGTCGCTCAATGTCTCAAAATAATTTAATGGAAAAAATAGTATCTTTATGTAAGCGCAGGGGATTTGTTTTTCAATCCTCCGAGATTTATGGCGGCTTAAGCAGTGTTTGGGATTATGGCCCTTTAGGGGCTGAGCTCAAACGAAATGTGAAAAATGCCTGGTGGAAATCTGTTGTGCATGTTCGAGATGATGTCGTAGGGATTGATTGCGGTATTTTAATGCATCCGCAAGCCTGGAAGGCTTCTGGTCATGTTGATGGATTTTCAGATGTTTTAGTTGATTGCAAGTCTTGCAAGAAGCGTTTTCGAAAAGATCATGTTGGTGATAAGTGTCCAGAGTGCGGAGCGAGTGATTTTACTGAGGGACGCGCATTTAATTTGATGATGAAAACATATTTAGGTGCCGTTGAAGATCAAAATAATGTTTCTTATCTTCGACCAGAAACGGCTCAAGGTATTTTTGTTAATTTTTCTAATGTGGTTGATACAACACGCAAGCGTTTACCGTTTGGTATTGCTCAGGTTGGAAAATCTTTTCGCAATGAAATTACCCCAGGAAATTTTATTTTTAGAACACGAGAATTTGAACAAATGGAAATTGAATATTTCACAAAACCAGAGCAAGCTGATGAGGTTCATCAAAAATGGATCGAAGATCGTTTTGCTTGGTATGTTGATTTAGGTATAAAAAAAGATTCGCTTCGTCTTAGAAAGCACCCGTCAGATGAATTAGCACATTACGCCAAAGGGTGTACGGACATTGAATATCAATTTCCATTTGGCTGGTCTGAGCTTGAAGGCATTGCCAATCGAGGAGACTTTGATTTAAAACAACATTCTCAATCTTCAGGAAAAGATCTGCGGTATCAAGATAATCTCACCAATACAAGATTCTTTCCATATATTATTGAACCTTCCGGAGGCGTTGATCGTGCAACGCTGGCATTTTTAGCGGATGCATATTGCGAAGAAGAAGTAAAAGGTTCGACACGGGTTGTTTTAAAGTTTAGTCCAGAGTTGGCGCCTATTAAGGTTGCAGTATTGCCACTTTTAAAGAAAAATTCAGATATTGTTTTAACAGCAAAAGCGATTAAAAAAGATTTATCCAAATGTTTTATGACCGTATATGATGATACAGCTTCAATCGGAAAGCTTTATAGACGGCAGGATGAGATTGGAACATCTTTTTGCGTGACAGTTGATGTGGATTCTTTAAGCGATAAGAAAGTAACGGTGCGGGACCGAGATACGATGGCACAAGAGCGTATTTCCGTGGATAGTTTGAAAGAATATTTATCAAATAAACTCATTAGTTAAAAGAAGGGTAGGTTTGTTGAAGATGGCAGGTAAATCAAGCAAGTATGTTTATTTTTTCGGTGGAGGAAAAGCAGAAGGTAAAGCTTCGATGAAAGAGCTTTTAGGTGGTAAAGGTGCTAATTTAGCAGAAATGTCTAGCATTGGTGTTCCTGTGCCAGCAGGTTTTACAATCACAACAGAAGTTTGTGCATATTATGATAAGAACAAAAATAAAAAGCCAGCAGGGTTAGATAAAGAAATCGATGCGAATATTGCTAAGATTGAAAAAGTTATGGGTGCAAAATTTGGTGATAGAGATAATCCTCTTTTAGTTTCTGTTCGAAGTGGCGCTGCGGTTTCTATGCCTGGTATGATGAATACTGTTTTGAATCTTGGTATCAATGATGATGTTGTTGTCGGTTTGGCTAAGAAAACAAAAAATGAACGCATGGCTTGGGATTCTTATAGACGTTTTATTAATATGTTTGGCGATGTTTGCATGGGTGTTGATCATGAGCATTTTGAGCATGAGTTAACACGTATTAAGAAAAAATATAAAAGAAAACTTGATACAGATTTGACAACTGAAGAATTAAAAGAGGTTGTTGAAGCTTATAAAGCAGTATACAGAAAGAGCGTTGGAAAAAATTTTCCGACGAGTGCGCGAGAGCAGCTTGCTTATGCGATTGATGCGGTTTTAGAATCATGGAATATTCCGAGAGCTATTATGTATCGAAAGATCAACAAGCTTTTTGGACTTAAAGGAACAGCGGTTAATGTTCAGTCTATGGTTTATGGCAATATGGGTGATAATTCTGGAACAGGTGTTGCATTTACGCGTAATCCTGCAGACGGAACAGATGAATTTTTTGGCGAGTATCTTATTAATGCTCAGGGTGAAGATGTTGTAGCAGGTATTCGTACACCTGATCCAATTTCAACATTGAAAAAGAAGATGCCAAAGATCTATAAAGAACTTAACGATATTCGCTTGAAGCTTGAGCGACATTATCATGATATGCAAGATGTTGAATTTACCATTCAAGAAGGCAAGCTGTACATGCTTCAGACGAGAACTGGAAAGAGAACTGGTTTAGCTGCGGTTAAGATTGCTGTTGATATGGTTAAAGAAAAATTAATTAAGGAACAAGAAGGGCTGATGAGAATTGAAGGCGATCATTTGAATCAACTTCTTTTTCCAATCCTTGATCCTAAGGCAAAAATAGCAGCTATTGTTGCAAAGCGTGTTTTAGCAAAAGGTTTGCCAGCAGGTCCAGGCGCTGCCAACGGACAAATTGTTTTTACAGCTGAAGAAGCTGTAAAATGGGCAGATAAAGGTAAAAAAGTTATTTTAGCTCGAAAGGAAACTTCTCCAGAAGATGTTTCTGGCATGTGGGCTGCTCAAGCAATTTTGACTTCAACAGGCGGAATGACTTCTCATGCTGCTGTTGTTGCTCGAGGCTGGGGTAAGTGCTGCGTTGTTGGTTGTGCGGCTCTCGACATTGATTATAAGACAAAAACAATCAAGGTTGCTGGAAAAGTTTTAAAAGAAGGCGCTGAAGTTTCTATTGATGGTTCAACAGGAGAAATTGTTTTAGGTCATGTTGAGACATCGTCTTCACCAGTTGTTTCTGGTATTATTGATAAAAACAAAAAAGCTCTAAAGCATCCTGTTTGTCAGATCTTTTTAGAAGTCATGAAATGGGCTGATAAAGCACGACAAATTAATGTTCGTACAAATGCAGATTCTCCAAAAGATGCACAAAATGCACGTGCGTTTGGCGCAGAAGGTATTGGCCTTTGTCGAACAGAACATATGTTTTTCGAAGGAGATCGTATTTGGGCAATTCGAGAGATGATCTTGGCTGATGATTTAGCTGGTCGAGAAAAAGCGTTAAAGAAGCTTCTTCCTTATCAAAGAAAAGATTTTGAAGGTATCTTTAAGGCTATGGATGGATTACCTGTAACGGTTCGTCTTTTAGATCCACCTTTGCATGAGTTTTTGCCACATGATTCAAAGGGTCAGGCGGAGATGGCAAAACGTCTAAAGATAACACCAGCGGTTGTTAAAGCTAAAGTTGATTCTCTTCATGAGATGAACCCTATGCTTGGACATCGCGGATGTCGACTATCTATTACATATCCTGAAATTTGCAAAATGCAAGTTACAGCGATTATGGAAGCGGCATGTAATATGGCTAAGAAAAATATTAAAGTTCTTCCAGAGATCATGATTCCGCTTATTGGAACAAAAGCAGAATATGATATTTTAGAAGAGATTTCTCGTAAGACGGCTGAAGATGTTATTAAGGCAAAAGGTAAAAAAGTTGGTTATCTTGTTGGAACAATGATGGAAATTCCTCGAGCTACACTTGTTGCAGACAAGGTTGCTGAAAAGGCTGAGTTCTATTCATTCGGAACAAATGACCTTACTCAAATGACCTTTGGATATAGCCGTGATGACGTTGCAACTTTCTTGCCTGAATATATTGACAAGAAAATTCTTAGAGATGATCCGTTTGCTTCTATCGATCAAGAAGGTGTAGGAGAACTTGTTAAGATAGCTGTTAAACGTGGTCGATCTACACGAAAGAATTTAAAGTGTGGTGTTTGTGGTGAGCATGGTGGTGATCCAGAGAGCGTTAAGTTCTTTGTGAGAGCAGGCTTAAATTATGTAAGCTGTTCACCATATCGTGTTCCAATTGCTCGATTGGCTGCAGGCCAAGCGGCACTTGAAGCCAAAAATAAAAAATAAACAAAGGATATATATTGGATCCTATACGCGCATATTTTAAAGATGTTCGACAGATTCCTCTTCTGACGCCAGAAGAAGAAATTAGTTTGGCACGAAAAATTCAGGGAGGAGATCGTCCGGCTAGAGACCAGATGATTACGTCGAACTTGCGCCTTGTTATTAGTATCGCCAAGCGATACATGAATCTTGGAATCCCTTTAAGTGATTTAATTGAAGAAGGCAACATCGGTTTGATGCGTGCCGTCGATAAATTTGATCCTGAAAGGGGATTCCGCTTTTCAACGTATGCGGCATGGTGGATTAAGCAAAGTGTTTCTCGCTCTATCGTTGATCAAGGTAAAATGATTCGTATTCCTGTTTACATGAACGAAGAACTTGCTAAGTATAAGAAGGCGATAGAAAAATTAACGCATAAGCTTAAGCGTAAACCACGCGTAGCTGAAATCGCAAAAAAGATGCAAGTGGGTGTAGGCAGAATCCGAGAATTGAGTCAATGTGTAACTAAGATGTCTAGCTTAGATGCACCTATTGGCCAAGAAGGTGAAGGACAATTTAAAGATATTGTTGAAGACACAACGCTTGAAGCTCCGCATGAAGAGTTAGAAAGCTTTTTTAATAAGGAACGCACGCTTGATCTTTTAAGTATGATGTCAGATCGCGAACGTGAGGTTTTAGATTTACGTTATGGTATTACTGACGGAGAAAAGCGTACTTTAGCGGAGATTGCAAAAAAAATTGGCGTTTCAAAAGAGTGTATTCGTCAGGTTGAAGTTGGAGCAATAAAGAAGTTGCGAGAAATTTTTCATAAGCAAGAAAAAGGACTTTCTGGAGACGACGAATAGTGAGCGGAACATCTTTAAAAACATTCGCATTAATTATTCCAAGATTTGAAGATTTGGATCATTCTTTTTATGCTGAAGAAATTGTTAAGGGTGTTGGTCTTAGCGCAAGTCGCTTAAGAGTTGATATTTTAATGCACATTACTGAACGTTATGATCATCAAGATTGGTTAAGCGAGAAAATGACTAATCGAAAACAGCTTGATGGTATTATTTTTGCTGATATTGATAAGGATACTGAAACGCTTGAGAAAGTTATTGCAACAGGCATTCCGTATGTTGTTTTAAATAATATCTTTAAAGAGCCAATTAACAGCATTGCTGTCGATAATCAAAAAGCTGCTTTTGATGCTGTGGAATATCTTATTGAGAATGGACACAAAGAGATTGCTATTGTTTGCGGAGACTTAAGAACACAAGCAGGACGCCTTCGTCTTGATGGATACAAGGAAGCTCTTGATAAACATGGCCTTGATTTTAAAGATGAATTTATTAAGTACGGTGAGTTTTTAAGAACATCGTCGAGAAAAGCTGCAAAAGATTTATTTGATGCTGAGAATTCTCCAACTGCTATTTTTGCATGTTCTGATGTCATGGCTTTAGAAATTATGTATGAAGCAAAAACGAGGGGCATGAAAGTTCCACAAGATATTTCTGTAATTGGTTTTGATGACAACCCTATTAATGTTCACAGCTCTGTTAAGTTATCAACAGTTGCCCAGCCTTTAAAGGAAATGGGTCGTTTAGGTCTTGAAAAATTGAATCAAATTTGTGAAGGTGAAATCGGCATTCCAACACAAACGCTTTTGCCAACAAAATTTATTGCGCGAGCAAGTGTTTTTAAGTTAGCGTAACCTTTAATCGAAAAAGGATATCATGAGTAAAAAATTGCAAGATTATATTCGAGACATTCCAGATTTTCCAAAGAAGGGAATCCTTTTCAAGGATATTACAACGCTTTTAAATGATAAAGATGCGTTTAAGCGATCAGTCGATATGCTTGCAAAAAAGTTTAAAGGTAAAAAAATTGATTATATTGTTTCAATCGAAGCTAGAGGTTTTATTTTTGGAGCAGTTCTTGCATATAAGCTTGGAGCTGGATTTGTTCCTGTCCGGAAGAAAGGCAAACTTCCTTCAAAAACGCGAAGCGTAACATATGATTTAGAATACGGAACAGATACTTTAGAGATTCATAGTGACGCGATTGAAAAGAATTCTAAAGTTCTAGTTGTTGATGATTTGTTAGCAACGGGAGGAACAGTTAAAGCCGTTACTCAATTGCTTAAAGGATTTAATGTTTCGATCGTTGCTCTTGCTTTTTTAGTCGAGCTTAAATTTTTAAAGGGTCGCGACAAGCTAAAGAAGTTTCCTATTTCTGCCTTAATTGAGTATTAACTAGATTTTCTCTTCCCAGCTTTAATCTTAAGTGTATTTTTATAATATTTAATTTATTCTAGAATATTGATTACTTTAATTGTAGTATAGCGGCATAATCTTTCTCATAAATCTTTATCAAGTAATGAATCTTCTCGACGCAAATGCCGCAGAATTAATTTGATCAAGCAGTTTAGCGTTTCGTTAAGATTAATGTACGCTGTGGTTTTATTTACGTGTCCGCACTTTTGATTATTTTGAATATGACATAGCGACATAAATTTTTCAAATAAAGATATTAATGTATTTGCGCCCGTAGCTCAGATGGATAGAGCGCGGCTCTCCTAAGGCCGGCGTGGGGGGTTCGAGTCCTCCCGGGCGCATTTTTTTATTCGCCAACTTTAAGAGGTTTTAAGAGAGGCGAATAGACAACCCTCAGCAGAGGATAAATATTTTTTCAATTCTAAGAAAGATGGATGGAGAGATTTTGCAGAGGGATAAACTTCTTGGTATTTATGATATTTTTGTGAATTTTGCACTTTTGTTAATTTATTCTAATTTCTTTATTTTCAATGAGATATCAATTTTATTAATAGAATAAAAAGAATTTTAAAAAAACTTGACACTGCATCTTATCTGTGGAAAAATAAACTTACACTGAACCCAGAGATGACTCTACTTATAACAAGGAAGGAGGTGAAGAAAAAAGGCTGTTACGGCTCATCGCTACCTGGGAAATTTTCGCGTATCCCTAGACGTTTTTACAACGACTAGAAATTATATACATGGCTGGTTTAATTTAAAAAATTTATTTCAAGGAGGATTACCAATGAAAAAAGGTATTCTATTAGCAGTGTTGATTGTAGCTTTATTAGCTATGCCTGCATTTGCTAGCGTACAAAATATTAAAGTTAGCGGTGACCTAGAAAATTCATGGGTTTCTCGTGGTGGTTTTGATTTTGGTGTAGGTACTTCAGATATGACGCAGAATGATGTTCTTACTCAACTTCGCTTAAGAGTCGATGCAGATCTTACAGATAACGTTTCTGTAGTTGTTCGTTTACTTAACGAAAGAACTTGGGGAAGTGATGTTTCAACAGACGGTGGCATTGATGTTGATCTTGCTTATATTGAAATGAGAGAAATGCTTTATTCTCCATTGACTGTAACAATTGGTCGTCAGGTTCTTTATTATGGTAATGGTTTGATTCTTGGTGATGGACCAAACAATGAAACAACTAGTTCATTGTCAAGTGTTGCTCCAGATCTTTCTAAGGTTTCTGGCGTTGATGCGATCAAGGCAGTTTTGGATTATGATCCTTTAACAATTGACATTTTTGCTGCAGTTGTTGATGATCAAGATAAGCAAGACAAAAGTGATGATGTTAATCTTTATGGTATTAATGCAAATTATGCCTTTAACGATTCAAAAGGTAGTGTTGCCGAAGCCTATTTCTTTGCAAAAGTTGATTCTTCTGTAACAGATTCAGGTTCTGGAAATTCAAACGCGGATACAGTTTTTAATCCTGGCATTCGTTTAAGTTCAAACGTTCTAGACGGTTTGTTCTTGTCTGGTGAAATTGCTTATCAGTTTGGTAAGGCAACAAGCACAACTTTGCCAAATACTCCTCTTTCAATAGATAGAAATGCTTTAGCTGTTCAGTTAATTTCAAGCTATGCACTTCCTTTTGAAAAGACAAAGAAATATAGTCCTACTCTAGTTGGATCATATACTTATTTGTCTGGAGATAGTGATAATTTGGGAGTAAACGGTACTAAAGAAAACAAATATACTGCATGGGATCCTATGTATGAAGGACAAAGCGGTGGAAAGATTTACAATGCTTTGTTTGATTTAACCAATTGTCATATTTATTCAGTTGCACTTTCTGCTGAAGTTGTTGAAGATGTTATGGCTAAAGCAACATGGTCTGGTCTTTGGTTGGACAAGAAAATGAGTACTTCTCCTTGGAGACCAGAAAACGTTTATGCTGCCGGAACTATTACTACAGTAGCTGCTTACAATGTTGATCAAGACAAAAAAGCTCTTGGAAATGAATTTGATCTAGAGCTTACTTATGATTATACAGAAGATGTTGTTATTGGTTTGAATACTGGTATCTATTTACCAGGTTCTGTGTTTACAGAAGCTAATGATAACGCAGCAACACAGGCTATTTTATCTGTGCTTGTTAACTTCTAATTATTGTTAAAAAAGAAGTTTTAAAAGTGCCCCGCCGATTTTCGGCGGGGCACTTTTTTGTATGAGCACAATTTTTCTTTAAGAAATATTAAGATTGGTCTTTTGCATTGAACGACGATAAAGAATTTAGTTAAAAAAACTTAAGAATGTTCTTTTAAATGCATATATATTTGTTAAGATAAACATACTAAGTTAATTTTAACAATGTTTGTTAATCCTTTTAATGGATTTATTGATAGCTATGACTAAAGAAGAAATTTATGAGCATTTAGCTCAAGTATATTTAGGTAAAAAGACAAAAGATACTCCTGTAAAGAAAAATAAATTTAACGTTTCCCCACTTACAAAAACTACGTTAACACTTATCATTTTAGCCGTTGCTTTTTATAGTTTGACTGCGTTTTTATCTCGACGACACGATGCCCTTAAAACGAATATTATTTTTGCTTTAAACAATTCTCCAATTCGAATTAAATATAACTTAAACAATCCTTATCCTCAAATTAAAGATTTTTCTATTAGTATTCCTAAAACGGATATCGCTAAATATAAAAATTTAAATTTCTCAATACGAGGTCTTGAAGAAGGATATCCAGATGTTGTTAAGGTGGTTTTAACCAACAAGCGAAACGAAGAAGCCTTTGTTCTTATTTCTGGTGTTAAATTAAAGTGGAATGATTATAGTTTACCTTTAGAAGGCTTTGTTAACATTACAGATTGGATGAGCGTTGATAAAGTTTCTTTTGTTTTAGAGGGATGGAATGTTGCAAAGAAAAAAGGAATTATTCTAATTGATGAAGTATGTTTTTCAAAGTAGATTTAATTAAAAATTGAAATCCCAGCACACTTTGTGTGTGGGATAAATTTGCGCAGATAATTTACGTTTTTTTTTAGTTGTATAAATTATGCACTTATTTATAAAAGGAGGATCATTTTATGAGGATTATTGCTGTTGCTAACCAAAAAGGGGGCTGCGGAAAAACAACGACTTCGATTAACTTAACGGCTGCATTGGCAGCGAATGGTAAACGTGTGCTGCTTCTTGATTTGGATCCTCAGTCTCATGCTTCGCTTGGACTTGATATCGATTCTCAAAACAGTATTTATAATGTGATTTCTAAGATTACGCCACGAAAACTTTCTATTGATCAGATTATTCAGAGCATTGATAAGAAATTTGATCTTGTTCCGTCGAATGTTTTGGTTGGAACGCTTGAGCAAGAATTGGCTGATGAAATAGGACGAGAGGTTAAGCTTTCAACAATTTTAGATAGCTTAAAGGGTCGATATGATTATATTATTATCGATTGTCCTCCTAATCTTGGATTCTTAACTATTAATGCACTTCGTGCATGTAGTGAGGTTATTATTCCTGTTGAAACAAGTCGGTTTTCTCTTCAGGGTGTTGATCGACTTTTAGAAATTATCAAGCTTGTTAAAGATAGACTTGATCATCATATTACGAGTAGAGTTTTAGTAACAATGTTTGATTCTAGGTTGCGTCATTCTTTTGCAATGTTGGATAAGATTAAAGCGCAATTTTCTGATAATCTTATTGGAACGATTGTTCATCTTAATGTTAAGCTTAAAGAATCTGCTGTTATGGGGAAAAGTGTTATGGATTATGATAAATATTGTCGTGGTAGCAAAGATTATTATAGCTTAGCTAAAGAGCTTATTTGCTATGAAAAGGTTTCTGCAGAATCGGTGTTTAAGCCGATATCTTCTAAGATGAAGAAAGAAGTTAAGGATAGAGTAAAAGATTTTAAAGATACTATTGCTTTTAGTCTAAAGGCTCCTGAAGCAAAATCTGTTTACATTGCAGGTGATTTTAATAATTGGTATGTTGATGAATCTTGCCGGATGCAGAAGAGGGATGGAATCTGGACGGCTAGCTTAAAGCTTAACCCGGGTAAGCATCAATATCGTTTTATTGTAGATGGTCGATGGCAAGAAGATCCAGGTAATCCAAAACGAGAAGAAAATTCTTTCGGTGATGCTAATTCGGTTGTTGAGATTGCACAGTAATGAAAAAAAAGAACGATGCAGAAGATAAGATTTTTGCAATTATGGCGTATCTTTCGATCTTGTGCATTGTTCCGCTTGTTTTTAAGAAAGATAATAAATTTGTCCTTTCCCACAGTAAGCAAGGCCTTGTGATATTTGTTGGATTTGTTTGCATTTTTGTTGTTAGCATTTTATTTGATTGGATCTTGCGTCCAGGACTCTTTTTGTTAGGCCTTGCATCGATCTATGGCATTATTGAATCGATTAGAGGCAAATACATAAAGATTCCTTTGATTCATCAGATTGCAGACAAAATCACTCTTTAATTTTAAATTTGTGCCTAAGGTGCTTATGTCATTTTTTCGAACTAAAAAATATGTTGATGTCACAAACCTTCCATCTTATTCAAATCGAAAGAATAGAGATTTTGCAATAAAGAAGGTAAAGCCGGTTGTTTTAATAAAAAGAGCTAAATCTGTTGTTTTGCCTAAGAAGGTAAAGCAAGAAAGAAGCTCACCGACTTTTTCTAAGAAGATTCAAGGCTTGTTTTCTAGATTAGAAAGCTTAAAAAAAGTAAAACAACCTAAAATTAAGCCAAGAATGCAGAAGCCGGTCAGGATTGCTAAACAAAATCAGCCCGTGGCTTTAAGTCAACAGCTTGTTGGTGAGATAACTCATTTCTTTACAAAGATTAGTGTTTGCGTTATTAAGCTTAAGAAAGATGTTAGTGTTGGAGACAAAATTTATTTTAAAGGTTCTGGTTGCGATTTCTCTCAAAAGATTGTTTCTATGCAGGTCGATCACAAGAATGTTGATCGAGCCGTGAAGGGCCAAGAGGTCGGTCTTAAGGTGATCAGAGATGTTTCGGTTGGATGTGATGTTTTTAGATAAATAGATTTTCTTTATGACTATGTTATAATGAAGACCAAACTGAAAATTACAAAAATGGAGAGAAGCATGGTGAAGTTTAAAAAAGATGCCCAAAGTACTATTGAATATATCTTGCTTTTTACTGCAGCTATTGCATTGTTGATTGTTTTTTTGTCCCCTAATGGAAATTTTCGCGATATCATTTCAGGCAGCATTACTGGTTCTGTCCAGCAAATTCAGACGATGACAGATGGAACAGATTTCTCAACTGGAGAATACGCTCTTCCGCCAGCTTGTAATAATAATGGTACATGTGATTCTGGTGAAAATTGTGAAAATTGTTCTTCAGACTGCTCTACAGGCTGTGCTCCTAAGTTAAGCATAGAGTGTGGTGTTACGTATTATGACAATTGTAATAATACTTGCGGGATGGGGAGGGAGTGTCCTGATGCTACAATGAAGTGTACTGGAATGGAGTGCGAAACAATAGTTCCGTAGTTTTTTGAAAGTATTTTTATGAAAAAGAATAGTAATTTAATATTTCGATATCTTCTTTGGTGTTACAAGACAACTAAAGAGCAACTGGATTGGATTGACCGAAAGTTTACTCAAATTGAAGTTGATCGATATGTTTTAAAGCATCTTCAAAAAAATAAAGATTTAGAATCTAATTTAAAAGTTAATGAATTTACGGCTTATATCGAGGCTAAAGAAAAAAGAGGGTTAAAAGAGAAATTCTCAGATGCTAAGGCAACAAAAATTAAGTCGGAGTATTTATATCTAGAGAATCGTCTGCAGGCAACTGAAAAGGCTATTATTCATTTCTGTGGGGAAAAAACTTTAAAAGAGATACGCGCCTCTTATGAGCAGGAAATGACCAATCGCATTCTTTCCGCGCGGGATCATACTTAAAATAATTTATCGACCAATTTGATTTTGACGTTTCATGTCTTCCATTTTTCGTTTTTGGTCTTCCATGAAACGTCTTTGTGCATCTTGAGAAGAAGAGGCTGATGAGGCTTGTTTGTTTCGATACTCTTGAGCCTGGCGCTTATAGTTATCCATCATTTCTTTTCGTTCTGCTTCAATTTTAGAAGGAGAAAAATCGCCATAATCTGGAGAAACAGAAAAAGCTCTAGATTGAGCTTTCTGAACGAAATGAACAGCAGCTCCTAACCCCCAAATGAGTAGAAAAACAAATAGAAATAGTTTAATTAAACTTTTCATATTATAAGTATAGATAAAATTTTCAATAAGTGCAATAAAAGAAAAAATAGTTTTTAGAATAAAAGGGTGCTTGAAGATAAAATTAGAGTTGAATTTGCTTATAAACTATGAAATACTAAATAAATGATTGTTTAATTTATATCAAGGAGGATGTATGGCAAAGAAGAAGATAAAGAGTTTTGAGGATAATTTAGCGGAAATTAAGAAGAAATTTTCAAAGTTTAGTAAAGAGGCTGTGGTTCTTGCAAAAAAAGGTGAAAAAGAATTTGTGCGTCTTTCGAAAGAAGGAAAACTGCATGTTGATTCTGCAACCGTTGGAATAAAAAAGGAACATCTTTTGTATCTTGTTGGTAAGGAGTATGTTCGTTTAGGTTGTCCTGGAGCAAAAAGTGCAAAGTTGAAGAAGTTTATGAAAGAGCTAGAAGATTTAAAGAAAAAAGACCTTGCTTTGAAACGAACACTTAAAAAAGTTAAGAAATAATTTTCTAAAAGTATTTTAAAAGGGTTGTTTTTAGGCTTGCCTAGGAGCAACCCTTTTTATTCAAGAAACTTTTAATTATGAATGAATCTTTAAATAAAGTAACTTGTGATATTGTTGTTCCTCTTTGGAATAAGGTTGAATATACAAAGAATTTTGTCAAGACTCTCGTCGAGTCTACGCATATTCCGATTAGAGTTATTTTTGTTGATAACAATAGTACGGATGAAACACGACAGTATTTGAAAGATCTAGAGCCTACGGATAATTGTTTTTTTGAAATTATAACAAATGATACAAATTTAGGATTTATTAAAGGCGTTAATAAAGGCTTGGAAATAGCCGATGCAGAGTATGTCTGTATCGCAAATAATGATTTAGAATTTTCAAAGAATTGGCTTGAAGAAATTATTAATGTTTTTAAGTTCAATCCGTCTATTGGTTTGGTGAATCCTAATAGTAATAATCTCGGCGTTAGAATTCAAAAAAGTATTGGTCTTGATGAAATAGCTAAGCTGCTTAAGGATAAAGAAGATTTTATGTTTAAGGAGCTAAACTTTTGCATTGGATTTTGCATGATAACAACTCAAAAAGTTTTCTCTGAGGTTGGATTTCTGTCTGAAGAGTTTTTGCCTATGTTTTTTGAAGATACTGATTATTCTCTTCGCGTTCAACAAAAGGGGTATATGGTTGGTGTTGCGAAAAGATCTTATGTTTGGCACGCTGAGCATGCTTCAATGGGTCAATTGGGTAAAGAAAAAGAAAAGATTTTTAGATCTAGCAAGAAAATCTTTGAAAAGAAATGGGGAAGAATATTACGAATTGCTATCGTTTGCAAAGATAAGCGTGAGGTATCAGAGGTTTTAAAAGATGGTCTTGATCTTGGGAAATTTGGGAATTATGTAACTTTCTTTGTAAAAGATGACTTTTCAGACGAGGAAAAGATTTTTAAAGATCAAGGTTTGAAGGAATTTTCAAACTTTTCTAAAAAACGATTTTTAAATATATTCTTTTTAGCATGGCACTTTATTCTAAAGAAGAAAAAGTATGATATTGTTATTTCAAGAAGTCGCTTCTTAGCATTTATTTTGAAGTTTATGAAATGTCGAGCATGCGAAAGAATCGATTTTGCACAAATCCAGGAAATTAAGTCTCAAGGAGTTTGATGGTTTTAGAATTAAAAAATAAGCTTTTTGAAGTTTTTTCTATCATAAGAGTAAAAGATGAAGGGCAGATAGATTTGATTGTCGAAGTTTTTTTATCTTTGGGTGTAAAACTTCAAGATATTACTATTTTAACTAAGAATAATTTTGTTCGGATTTCTGTTTATTTTAAGAATGAAAAAAAGGCTTTGGTTTTTAAGAAGAAGATAAAAGATCTTAAATTGAAAGGCGTTGTTTTTCGATTGCGTTATCTCAAAATTGAGAATTGGAAAGAGAAATGGGCAAAGAGTTTTTCTGCTTTTCAGTTAACTGAGAATATTGATGTTGTGCCAACTTGGAGAAAACGAAGTTATAAAAAAACAAAAAGAGTTCCTATTTATTTGTCGTCGATTAATGCCTTTGGCACAGGTTTACATGAAACGACAAGTTTCATGGCTCAGCTTATTGAGCGATATGCTGGAAAATTTTCTAATTTTCTTGATATTGGTACAGGGACAGGAATTTTAAGTCTTGTTGCTTTGCATAGCGGTGCTAAGGATGTTACAGCTATTGATTTTGATAGTGATTGTGTAAGATCTGCAAAGGAAAATTTTTATGTAAATAATAAAAATGCTTATATCGAGAAGTTTGATATTGCAAAGTTTCAAGCAAAGAAAAAGTTTGATTTTGTTGCTGCAAACTTAATTACGCATGATTTGATTCGAGTGAGAAAGAAACTTGTTTCTCTTGTTTCTCCCGGTGGGTTTCTGGCCATTTCTGGGATATCTCTTGAAAATTTACCCCAAATTAAGAGTGTTTTTAAAAATCTTCCCTTGCGATGTCTTAAGATAAAGACCGGAAAACAATGGGTTGCTTTAATTTATAAGAAAGTTTGAAATGATTAATGTTTTCAGTGTTACTGAAGAAAAAGAGCAGCAGTTAAGGCGGCGCATGATAAGTTTGGGCGTTGATGAAAAAGATCTTAAAGAATCTTTTGTGCGTTCTTCGGGTTCTGGTGGACAAAATGTTAATAAAGTTTCGACTTGTGTTTTTCTTGTGCATTCTAAAATGGGATTGTCTGTTAAATGTCAAAAGTCTCGATCTCAAGGGTTAAATCGATTTTATGCTCGACGACTTTTACTTGATAAAATAGAAAAACAACAAAAAGGTTTTGTTTCGCAAGAGCGAAAACGTATAGAAAAGATTAAGCGACAAAAGCGAAAGCGGTCTAAAAGAGCTAAAGAAAAAGTGTTGGAATCAAAAAAACAACAGTCTGAGAAAAAGAAAAGCCGACAACGAATTAATCTTTCAAATTCTAGCGTCGATTAAGAAAATGATCTCTGTCCTAAAAGCTAAACAAATAATTTTAAAGAATACAAAAATTTTACTCGAGGAGCGCAAGAGTTCTGCAGAAGCGTTAAATTGTATATTAGCTGAGAATATTTGTGCTAGTCAGGATTGGCCACCTTTTTGTCGTTCAACAATGGATGGCTTTGCTGTGAGAAGCAAGGATATTGTAAAAGCAGCATTAGAGGGTGGAGTTTCTTTAAAGATTGTTGATACTTCATTCGCTGGGTTTCCTGCGAAAAAAACTTTAAAAGAAAACCAAGCTATTCGAATTATGACTGGAGCTATTGTTCCAAGCGGTGCAGATTGCGTGGTTATGCAAGAAGACACGAAAAGGGATTCTCAAAATGTTGAGATTTTTCGAGGTGTTAAAAGAGGATCTAATCTAAGGCTTAAAGGGGCTGATTCTAAAAAGGGAGATTTGATTATCTCTAAGGGATCAAAGATTACTCCTGGCATCATTGGATTGTTTGCAAGTTTTGGGAAAGAATATGTTAAGGTTTCCAAGACTCCAAAAGTTGGAATTCTTGTTACTGGAGACGAGCTTGTTTTGTCTGACCGCAAGCCAAAAGCAGGGCAGATTCGAAGCGCCAACGAGCATGCTCTTTGCGCACAATTAAGAGAGATTGGTGTTGAATCAGAGTTTTTAGGAATCGCTCGAGATAATCAAAAAGATTTAGAAAAAAAAATACGCAAGGGACTTAGAAAAGATATTCTATTAATTTCTGGCGGTGTTTCTGTTGGAGATCGTGATATTGTTCAAGAAGTTTTAAAGAAAGTTTCTGCTAAGATATTATTTTGGAAGGTTGCAATAAAACCGGGAAAACCTCTTATTTTTGCAAAAAAGAATCAATGTCATATTTTTGGACTTCCAGGAAACACAGTATCGGGCATGGTTTCTTTGAAAAAATTTGTGATGCCGTGTATTTCAAAGATGCGTGGACAAAAGCGTGAATTATTGAAAACAGCTGAAGCTATTTTAGATCATAATATTAAAGTTGAGCCTAGACGTCAAAAATTAATGAGAGGCATTGTGAGTCAAAAGAAAAATAAATTATTTGTGCGTTTAAGTGCGCATCAAGTTTCAGAAAATATAATGTCTATAGCTAAAGCAAATTGTTTTTTTAAAATTGAAGAAGGAGTGGCTTCGCTGAAAAAAGGACAAGTGATTATTGTTGAATATTTGTAATTTTATTTGAGGAGAATGATGATGGTAAAACAAAAAGTATCTGGAATGATTGATGTAAGTCAAAAGAAAATAACTCGGCGAATTGCACGAGCTGAATGTGCTATCGAAATGAATAAGAAAACATTTGATTGCGTTTTAAAGGGAGATTCTCCAAAAGGAGATATTTTCCAGACAGCACGTGTTGCGGGTGTTATGGCCGCTAAGAAAACGCCAGAAATTATTCCGATGTGTCACTCGTTGTCATTAAATACAGTAAAGATTGATTTTAAATTTAATGCTAAAAAGTGCCAGATTGTTGTTTTATCTGAAGTTGTTTGTCGCGGACGTACTGGTGTAGAAATGGAGGCTTTAACGGCAGTTTCTGTTTCTGCTTTAACGATTTACGATATGATGAAATGGTCTGATCGGCGCATGCGTATTTTAGATGTGAAGTTGACATATAAGTCTGGCGGAAAAAGTGGAATTTTTAAAGCATAATCATACAAAATTTTTTTTAATTATATTTTTTATATTTTTTGCTGGTTATTTATTTATTCAAAACTTTAATTTTAGAATAACTGAGGAAAAATTAAGTCTTGGCACAATTGTGCAAGTTGATGTGTGCACTTCTCTAGGTGGGATTAAAAAAGCGCGTCATGCGATTCAAAAAGTTTGGCAAAGAATTGATGAGATTAATTTGCGCATGAATGTTTATAGCGAAGAGAGTGATGTTGCTAAAATTAATAAATCTTATCCTAGCCCTATTAAGATTCATCAGGATACCTATTTACTTTTAGATGACGCAAAGAAATATTCAGTTCTTACAGGCGGTGCTTTTGATATAACGGTTGGACCATTGGTTTTATTATGGAAAAAGGCTTCTAGAGTAGAGATTATGCCATCTGAGATGGAGATTCAAGAGGCTAAGGAAAAGATCGGTTCTCATCGTTTTGAGCTTTTAGATAAAAATACTGTTGTAATGCTTCATCCTGGAACTCGTATTGATTTAAGTGCAGTTGCTAAAGGTTATGCGGTTGACCAGGCTGCAGAAATTTTAAGAAATAATGGGATAAATAATTTTCTCATTAATGCGGGAGGAAATATTTTTGCGCAAGGAAAAAATTGTCAAAAAAAGTTATGGTCTGTAGGTGTTCAAAATCCTATTGAGAGTAAAATGTTGGTTGATAGAATTGATTTAGAGAATTTAGGAGTTGCTACGTCTGGTGATTATCAACAGCATTTTGTTATTGAAGATGAGCAGTATTCGCATGTCATTGATCCTCGAAGCGGATATCCTGTGCGCTTAGTAACAAGTGCTACGGTTGTTGCTAAAACGGCTCAGGAGGCCGATGCCTTTTCAACGGCGCTATGTGTTATGGGGTCGGATAGAGGTATTTATTGGGCTGATCATTTGCAGGGTGATATTTCCGCAATGATTATTGAGCGCAAGAAAAATGGGGAAATTGTTCAGCATATAAGTGAAAAATATAAAGATTTACATAAAGCAAGTCATTGACATGGGTTTTTCTCCTATATTTTTAATTTTGAAAAGGTCAATATTAACGTTTTCAATAAAAGATTTTTTGTTATAATAAGTAACTTAAATAAACTATTTTAATCTATTGTACTTTGAGGTAATCATGCCCTTCCAAGCAAGTAAGAAAAGTTTTTCATATACCGATTTGGCAAATTCAATTGAAGGTTTTCAAGAGAATTATTCTGATGATATTAGCAAGAGCGAATATTTTGGATTTCCTTTAGAATCAATTCTAAAAGCCGAACAAAATCTTTATAATCCTAAAACATCTTCGATTGCATACTTTTCTATGGAGTATGGTATTGCACCAAGTATTTATAATACATTTCAGCAAAAAGCTGTATTAAGTGAGGACAATAAATTTTATACTCATGAAGTGTTTTCTAATAATTGGCTTTGCGATTATATTTTTAAGGTTGAAATTGATAAGCTTTTAGATATTCCTATTTATGGAGGGGGCTTAGGTGTTCTGGCGGGAGACACAATGAAAAGTGTTGCTGATCACGGCTTTTCATTAGCTGGCATAGGAATTCTGTGGAACAAAGGTTATTTTAAGCAAAACTTCTGGTATAAGCATGGACAGGTTCCTGAGGAGCTTCAATGGGATCCGCATAGCTATCCTGGATTAATTCCTCTAAAGAATATCATTACGCTTAATACAAAAGAAGGACCGATTCATCTTCGTTTATGGAAATATTATATTTATAGTTTTGATAAGAAAAATGTTGTTCCTATTATCTTGTTGGATTCGAATCTTCAAACGAATAAAGAATACTTTAGAAAGCTTACGGATCAGCTTTATCGTAGTGATAATGTTTGGTGGAAAATTATCCAAAGAACAATTTTAGGTGTCGGCGGGATGAAGGCTCTTGAAAGTTTAGGTTATGCAACAGATCGTTACCATTTAAACGAAGGGCATGCCGCGTTTGCATTGGTTGAAAAGTATATGAGCCTTAAGGATAAATCAAAATTTGATGAAGTTAAAAGTCATTTTCTTTTTACGTGTCATACTCCAGTTGCTGCAGGTCATGATAAGTTTGAAATTCGTGATGTTGCTAATGTTTTGGAGCCTGAATATGTAAAAGCAGCAGAAATGCTTGGAAAAGAAAACTCGTCATCTTCTCAAATTAGCTTAACTCATATTGCTCTTAGTAATTGTTCAAGAGTTAATGCTGTTGCGCAAAAACATGGAGAGGTTATGCGTTCTCAGTTTCCAGATTTTGCTAAGAAAATTCAGGCTATTACAAACGGTATTCATGGGTATACTTGGCTTTCGCCAAGTTTTCATAATCTTTTTGGAAAATATAAAAAGAAAATTGGTCCGTGGGACAAAGACTTTAAAGCTGTAGCCTCTGTAACGGAATTGGCTGATGATCAAAATTTCAGAAAAGATTTATTTGAAGCGCATCAAGAAAATAAAAGAAACATGATCAGCATTATTAAGCATTGGCAACTTAAAGAAGATGTATTTACGATTTCTTGGGCTCGACGTATTGCAAGCTATAAGCGACCGGCTTTAATTTTGCATAAAATTGAACGGTTAATCAAAATTGCAGAAAACATCGGACCGATTCAAATTATATTAGCTGGAAAGGCGCATCCGAATGATAATATCGGAGGTGCACATATCGACGAAATTTTAGATCAGATTGATAAATTGAATGAACATAAGAAATTGATCAAAGTTCTTATTCTAGAGAACTACGATACATATTTTGGAAAACTCTTAACAAGTTCAGTCGATGTCTGGCTTAATAATCCGCTTCCACCATTTGAAGCATCAGGAACAAGTGGCATGAAAGCTATTGCTAATGGTGTTTTGCAGCTGACAACTCTCGATGGATGGGTTGTAGAGGCTGCTAACGATAACATTGGTTGGGTTTTTGGATATCAGCATGAAGAAGGAACAGCAATCGGAAATGAAGCAAATTTACGTTTAGATGAGGATTCAGATGCGCTTTATGATGCGCTTGAGCAAGTTGTCAATTTATATTATAAAACTGTTAAGGATGGTAAAGTAAATCTTAATAGTCCATGGATTGACAAAATGATTCAGTGTGTTCATCGTAGTGCGTTCTTTAATACTCATCGCATGGTCGAAGAGTATAACCAGCAAATGTGGCAAATAAAAAAGTAAAACAATGAAACAGTATCTTGATTTAATTAAAGATGTGTTGGAAAACGGTGAAAAGAAAGAGGATCGTACAGGAACAGGAACAATATCTGTTTTTGGATGCCAAAAGAAATACGATCTTCGAGAGGGATTTCCGCTGTTAACAACTAAAAAAGTTTTGTTTAGCGCTGTTGTTCGTGAGCTTTTATGGTTTTTAAAAGGGGCAACGAATGTTAATGATGATCTTGCTGAACATACGCCGATTTGGAATGCTTGGGCTGATGAAAATGGAGAGTTAGGGCCTGTGTATGGATATCAATGGCGAAAATGGGAACAATTTTCTATTGATCAAAAAAATAATAGCTATCAAAAGAAATATATTGATCAAATTGAAAATGCTATTGAGATGATTAAGAATAATCCGAATTCACGACGAATTATTGTTAGCGCCTGGAATGTTTCTGATATTGATCGCATGGCTTTGCCACCTTGTCATATGATGTTTCAATTCTATGTTGTTAATGGCAGGCTTGATTGTCAGCTTTATCAACGTTCAGCAGATCTTGCCTTGGGGGTTCCTTTTAATATTGCAAGTTATGCGCTTCTGATGATGATGGTTGCTCAGGAATGCAATTTAACTCCAGGTATTTTTACGCACACTTTAGGTGATGCGCATATTTACTTGAATCATGTTGATGGATTAAAAATACAGCTACAAAGAACTCCTAAATCTCTGCCTGAAGTGCGGATTGCCTCAAAGAAAGTTTTGGATATTTCTTTTGAAGATATCGAACTTTTAAATTATCAACATGATCCTTTTATTAAATTTTCAATCGCGGTTTAAAATTTATGAATTCTAAGTTAAAACCTTTTGATATCATTGTTGCTGTTGACCAAAAAAACGGTATCGGGAAAAATGGCGGGTTGCCGTGGTCATTGTCTGAAGATATGCAGCATTTCAAAAAGGTCACTACGCAAACGCAAGATTCTTTAAAAAAGAATGCTGTGGTTATGGGTAGAAAAACGTGGGAATCAATACCAGATAAATTTAGACCTTTGCCGGATAGAGTAAATGTTGTGTTAACTCGAAATAGTGAGTTTTTGTTGCCTGAAGGCGTTATTCGAGCAGATAGTCTTGAATCAGCTTGTAATCAGTTAAAAGATGATCGAATTGAAAAGATTTTTGTTGTTGGAGGTGCAAGTATTTATGCTCAAGCTCTTGAATCAGAAATGTGTGAATCTATCTATTTGACGCGTATTTTCAAAGATTTTGAATGTGATACTTTTTTCCCTTCGATTGAGATTCAGTTTAAAGAAATTGAATCTTCTGAAGAGAAATCTCAGGATGATCTGACGTATTGCTTTTCATCTTATAAAAATAATAAGTTTTTATAATATTATTTTTAAAATAATCCTTTTCTAGATTTTTCAAATATATCATTTATAATATTAGTATAGTATTCAACTTAAGTGAAAGGGTTTAAATGAATGGAAAAAAGAGGGTTTTAGTTGTTGATGACGAAGAAAGCATTAGTAAAACTCTGAAGCTTCTTCTTGAGACTCGCGGATATGATGTTGATGTTGCCGAAACAGGTCATGAAGCTCTGGAGAAGGCTTTAAAAAAGCCTGATATTATTCTTTTAGATTTAATGTTGCCTGATATTACGGGGTTTGATGTTTGTCGAAAGCTACGTGAAGATAAGGCTACGCATTTTATTCCAATTATTATTCTTTCTGTTCGATATTTGTATGAAGATAAGGTTGAGGGGCTTTATTTGGGCGCTGATGATTATGTGACAAAGCCATTTGAATACGAAGAGCTTTTTGCGCGGATGGAAGCTGTGATGAGACGACGAAGTATGTTTGATGATGAAACAAAAGAAAATAGTCCGATTGTCACTGAGCTGAGACAGATTATTGACAACAAGCTAATCACTCCGTTTTTTCAGCCGATTTATTTCTTGAGACCTTTTACGCTCTGTGGTCTTGAGGCTTTAAGTCGTCCTCCAGTTAAAAGTATTTTGTCTAATCCTGAGATGTTGTTTGAAGCTGCGCTTCGTTTAGGTTTTTATGAAGAATTAGAAATGATGTGTTGGAAAAGAGCTTTTGAGACAATTTTAGAAAAGAAATATACGGATCGAATTTTCTTAAATTGTAATCCTTATTTAGTTGAAAGTTCAGAATTCTTAAAAATTAAATCAGTTATGGAGGATTACAATATTTCAACTAAGAATATTGTTTTGGAAATCACGGAACGTTCAGCCATTACGGATTATCAGATGTTTTTTGATCGATTGCGTGAATATCAAAAAGATGGTTTAAATGTTGCCATTGACGATATTGGAGGTGGATATGCGTCTATCGAGTCGATTGTTGAGATTAAGGCAAAGCTTGTGAAGATCGATATAAGTATTATTCGAGATTTAGATAAAAATGCTTTAAAACAAAGCGTTGTAAAGTTTATTATTTCGTTCTGTAAGGAAAACAATATTACGTCTGTAGCTGAGGGCATTGAGAGAAAAGAGGAGTTGGATGTCCTTTTAGATCTTGGAGTTGATGCTGGTCAGGGTTATTTCTTAGGGGCGCCTTCTCCGGAGATTAATATTGATGAATTACGGCAGAAGAAAATATCATAAGTGCGTATTTTAAAATCTTCTATTCAACTTAATTTAAGAGATCCTATAAGATTCCAAAAGGAGTTTGCTAAAGCATGCTAACATTAATAGTATTGTTTGTTGGCGTTATTGTAGCTTCGGGTTTTTGTTCGATGGCTGAAGCGGCAATTTTAAGTCTTCCGTTTGTTAGAGCTAGAATGCTTGTTGACGAGGGTAAAAAAAATTCTAAAGATTTATTGATTTTAAAAGAAAATATGGATGTTACGCTTGCGGCAATTGTTATTCTAAATAATGCCGTTAACATTATTGGAGCGATCTTTGTTGGTCAAAAAGTAACAAGTTTGTTTGGAAATAATTGGCTCGGGCTAGCTTCAACAGTTATTACTTTTGCGATCATTGTTCTTTCAGAGATTATTCCAAAAACGATTGGAGAAAAGTACAAATCTAAATTATCGCTTCTTGTTGCGCCTTCAGTCCGCGTTTTAGTTTTTATTATGAGACCGCTTATCAATGTTATTATTTTTTTGGCACGCCCATTTTTTTCTGGACGGAAACTTCCTAGGGTTACAGAAGCCGAAATTAAGATGATGCTCAAACTTGGTCGTGATGCGGGTACTGTTGAGATGGATGAAGAGGTTTTGTGTAATCGAGTTTTTAAGCTTAACGATCTAAAGGCTCATCAAATGATGAAGCCGATGAATCGCATTTATGCACTTCCGGCTAGAAAAACATTAAGAGAGATGAGAGATGCAATTATCAATTCTCGTTATAGCCGAATTGCGGTTTACGATAAAGATCCTTTAGATTTTGTTGGTATTGTTCAGCATCGTATTTTACTTCGAGAAATTGCTAAAGATAATTACGATGTTCTTGTTCGAAATTTTATGACACCTCCAATTTTTGTTGATCACATGACAAAGGCTGATGCACTTTTAGAAAAGTTTCAGACATATCGTCAGCATCTCTTCATCGTTCAGGACGAAAAAGGAAAAGATGTTGGCTTGATTACCATGGAAGATGTTTTAGAAGAGTTGTTTGGTGAAATATATGATGAGAAGGATTTAAAGCTGACAATTTAAGGATAAAAGTTCAGCTAAATTGTATTGTGGGTCTTAGTGGTCTATGTCAGAATTTTTATAAAATGAAAAAAATATTAAACCTTATTGTATTGATATCGCTTTGTTGTTCATTGCCTGCTTGTTCTTTTTTTAAGAAAAGCAAGGTTGTTGAAAAGAATGATCAGCGAGTTCTTAATTTTGATGGTAAAGTTTTAGATTTTCAAGTGCTTTTGCAAAGTAAAAATCTTTTAATTGTGACTTTTAAACCAGGGCCAGGGGTTGCTGCAACCGATGAAACTAAAAGACTTTCTATCAGAATGGTTAGTTCTATTTCTGATGATTTTAAGAAATATCAGAGAAAATTTAATATTTTAACGGCAAGTCAAGCCGAAAATGCAGATCTTGTTTTAAAAGGATATATTACACGTATCGAAAATCCAGCTGGGTTATTAAATAAGTTGCGTAAGAAAAAAATGATTCTTGAAGTTCGAGGAAAGATCTTAGATGCCAAGAGTGGAAGAATTGTTGTTGATTTTGTATCGAGCTTAAGTTCTCAAAACAAATGGGATTTAAGCGATTTGGCTAATCAGACAGGTAAGGCGATTGCCAATTTTATATTTGAAAATATTTAAGGATAAAAATGATTATTGTTACAGGTGCTGCAGGATTTATTGGAAGTTGTTTTTTAGCTCGTCTTAATCAGTTGGGGCGAAAGGATATTATTGTTGTTGATCATCTCGACAATGATCTTAAGCCTAAAAATTTGAGAAATAAGAAGTTTGTTGATTATTTTGATAAAAAAGATTTCTTAGAGCTTATTAAAACAAATCAATTATCTGATGATGTGGAGTGTGTTATTCATATGGGTGCATGTAGCTCGACGATGCTTACCGATGAAAAATATTATGATGAGAATAATTTTGAATACACAAAAACTCTTGCTCTTTGGGCACTGAAGAAGAATGCTCGTTTTATTTATGCAAGTTCTGCTGCGACCTATGGAAATGGATCTAAAGGTTATAGCGATGATCATGATTTGATTAAGGATTGTGAGCCTCTTAATTTTTATGGTCAATCAAAGCAGAAATTTGATCAGTGGGCTTTGGATCAAGGTGTTCTAGATAAAATGGTTGGATTAAAGTTTTTTAATGTTTTTGGACCAAATGAATACCATAAAGGAGCGATGAGAAGTCTTGTTTTAAAGGCTTATAAAAAAGTAAGCGAAGAGGGCAAGATGCTTCTTTTTAAATCATACAAAAAAGAATATAAGCATGGTGAACAAAAACGCGATTTTATTTATATTAAAGATGCAATTGACGTAGCGATGTATTTCTTTGAGAATCCAAATCTTTCTGGAATTTATAACGTTGGTACAGGGCGAGCGCAAACTTGGAATGAGCTAGCAGCTGCATTGTTTAAGGCTGTTGATAAAAAGCCATGCATCGAATATATTGAAATGTCGCCTGAGCTTCGGGATCAGTATCAATATTTTACACAAGCTGATGTGTCGAAGTTACATGAGACAGGTTATGCAGGATCTTTTATGTCGATTGAAGAGGGTGTTGCTGATTATGCAAAATATTTATTACGCAAGGATTACATCTAATAAAATTAGGAGATTGTTATGGAGATTATGATTTTAGTTTTAGTATCCATTGTGTGCCTTGTTGTGGGTATTTCATTTGTGTTTAAAGGATTTTTGTCTGTTCCGGATAAGAATCAAATTGTGGATCGAAAGTCTTTTGAAGAAAAAGAAAAACAGCTTCGCCTCACTCAAGAGTCAGAACAAAAGATAAAAAAGGAACTTGAAACATTTAAAGTTGAAATTGAAGTGTCTAAAGAAAGTCTGGAGCTTACTAAGAGCCAAACTGAGAAAATACAGAAAGATCTTGAGCTTGCAAAGGCTTCAGCTCAGCAGATTGAGAATGAATCTGAGGGAAAGCTGGAAAGCTATCAAAGTCAAATTGAGTCTTTGAAAAAAGAAAGCGCTGAACTTAAAGAAAAGGCTGTTGAGGCACCTGAAAAGATTTCTGAGCTTGAAAAAGAGATGACAACAATTATTGAGAAAACAAATCAACAAGCTGACGGCGCTCTCGAGCTGATTAATTCGCTTCAATCTGAGCTTGAATCTTCAAAGCAAAAAGAGCAAGATTATCAGAGCAAGATGCAGTCTCTAGAAGAAAAAGCTTCAAGCTCTGAGGAAAGCCAAAAGGTTGTTGAGGAGTTAAATCAAGAAAATCAGCGATTAAAGCAAGAAAATGAATCTGTAGAATCTAAATATAAGCAAGAAATAGAAGATCTTAAGAAGACTCAAGATAGTGCAATGTCTCTTGAGGGTGAGAACCAAATGCTTCAGCAAAAGGTTCAAGAGCAGCAGACAAAGACTCAAGAGCTAGAAGAGCAGTCGCTTTGCTTAAAGCAAGAGAATGAAGCTTATTCGAGTCAAATAACAGAAAAAATTTCTGAGCTTGAAAAAGAAAAAATGATGCTTCAGCAAAAAATGGCTAATGTTGAACCTCAAGATTCTGATCAGCTTGATGAGCTTAAGAAGGAAAATCAAGATCTCGAGGAACAAAATCAATTGGCTCAATCTGAATTTCTTAAGGCTAAGACACGCGCTCAAGGGCTGGAGAAGATTTGCGCTGATTATAAAATACAATTAGAGCAATCGTTTAAGAATATTAATACTTAGAGATTTTATGACCGGTAATTATTTACAGATACTGAGAGTGGGCCACCAGGCTGTTGTTTGTGCAATTGATCAAACACAGCCTTTTTTAAGATCTTATAAGCAGGCAAAGCCGAGAATTAGAGGTTTAGAAGAACAGCTTCTTACGTTTTTTGCTCAACAAGATAAAGCGATGTTTGATACGCTTTATGATTTTTATGAAGGTGATCGAGAGTCAGCAAAGATGATTGATTTTATTTTCCATGATCTTAAAGATATCAAGGTAAAATATTTAATGTTTTTTGATAAGCATACCGGAGAAGCTTATGATACGTCTGCAGCATCGTTTCCGAAAGATTTTATGGATTTTTA
>Ga0307990_1000168_pt1 | contig 63108 bp, 46 predicted proteins | sample EllFjometagen129_FD_203168 | JGI IMG/M metagenome (GOLD analysis project Ga0307990, IMG submission 203168) | Marine microbial communities from Ellis Fjord, Antarctic Ocean - #129 | ecosystem: Environmental > Aquatic > Marine > Unclassified | place: Southern Ocean | collected 2014-10-08
GAATAAGCTTGGATATAAAACAGCAGTGAGGCGAATTGCTCTTGAATTAAATGATTTAATTACTGCAATGATAGTAGTACACTGTGGAGGAGATCCAAGTTTAGTCTTTCGATAAAAGCAAATTAGTTGTTCATCTTTTTATGCTTTCAAAATTCTTCCGAACACTCTTAATTTGTAATCCGTGTCCCCTGTTAAGTGGATTTGCAGACCGTGCAAAGCCCACAATAAATTTTCATTACATGTATTTTAAACTACAAACAAACCTGTCTTTTACACAAACATCCGATATCTTAAAGACATCGGATGTTTCTTTTTAACAATTATTCAAACCCGCTTAACGGATAAAATGAGTTTTTATTTTTTTGCAGACATCAGCTCAAGGCTTCGTTTAAGAAATTTTGACAGTTCTTCACCTTTTAGCATATTGTTTGAAAGCAAAGCAAGGTCAATTAGTTGTTTTACCAACTTATTATCTTTTCCGTATTTTGTAAGAATTTCTTTTTTCTTATCGTTAAGTACGGTTTCATTTTTTTCGAGGTCTGTAATTTTGTCTTTATCTGCTTGCTTTATCTCTTCCTCTTTTTTGCCTTCCTGCAATTTTTTGGCATCAGTTATTTTTTTTGTTACCACATCAACTTCTTCTCTCACTTTGTCAACCTCTTTGCCTACAGCTTCGTTTTTATCATCAAATATTTGTTTTACAAAATTATGATTTGCATTAACAACCAAATTAAAGCTGTCGGGCATTTCGCCATAAAAATTCATGCCTCCGCCTCCCATTGCCGACATATCTTTCATTCTTCGCATAAACTCCGATTGAGTTATCATCATTGGTTGGTCGTTTTCGCCTAATTCCTCAAACTGAATAAGAAAATTATTTTCCGTAGGTAAATTTGCCAACATTACTTTTCTTATATCGTCTTGCTGCGCTTCAGGAATATCGGTTTTTTTATCATCTTCTTTTGAAATAAGTTTTTCAACTATATCGGAATCAACTCTTGTAAATCTTGTTTTTTCAAGCTTTTGTTCTAATGTATTTACAAAATGTGTGTCAAGATGTCCGTCCATTATCAATACATCGTAGCCTTTATCTTTAGCTTTTTGTATATAATTGAATTGAGCTTCCTGATCGGTGGCATATAAGTAAATTACCGATTTATCTTTATCTGTCTGATTTTCTTTAACGATATCTTTATATTCGTCAAGAGTAAAATATTTATCATCAGTGTTTTTCAATAAAACAAATTCTTTGGCTCTTTCGTAGAATTTCTCATCGGTCAACATTCCGTATTGAATAAATATGCTAAGGTCGTCCCATTTATTTTCAAACTCGGTTCTATCTTTTTTAAATAAATCCTGAAGCCTGTCCGATACTTTTTTACTAATATGATTCGATATTTTCTTAACATTATTATCGCTTTGCAAGTATGACCTTGAAACATTTAAAGGAATATCGGGCGAATCCAGAACACCATGTAAGAGTGTTAAAAATTCGGGTACAATATCTTCAACAGAATCGGTTACAAAAACCTGATTGCTGTATAATTGTATTTTGTTTTTCTGAACTTCTATGTTTTTCTTAAGCTTGGGAAAATAAAGTATTCCTGTTAATGTAAATGGATAATCAACATTTAAATGAATATGGAACAATGGGTCATCCATAACCATTGGATAAAGCTCTTTGTAAAATTTGCTGTAATCTTCATCTTTCAGATCTGCAGGTTTTTTTGTCCATGCAGGATTTGTTTCGTTAATTATTTTTGCTTTGTTTGTAGAAGTTTCTTTACCGTCTTTCCATTCTTTTTCTTCGCCAAAAGCAATAGGTACAGGTAAAAATTTGCAATATTTATTTAACAAATCATTTATACGGGCATCTTCCAGATATTCTTTAGAGTCGCCGTCAATATGAAGAACAACCTCTGTTCCTACATCTTTTTTGTCAACATCTTCAATAGTAAATTCAGGAGACCCGTTACAACTCCACTTTACTGCTTTAGCTCTTTTATGCGATTTTGTAATAATGTCTACTTTTTCGGCAACCATGAACGAAGAATAAAATCCAAGTCCAAAATGCCCAATAATTGAAGTTTTGTCTTTATATTTCTTTAAAAATTCTTCGGCACTTGAAAAAGCTATCTGGTTAATAAATTTGTCAACTTCTTTTTCTGTCATTCCAATTCCTTTATCGGAAACAGTAATTGTTTTTTTCTTTTTATCAACTGATACTTTTATCGTCTGATCGCCAATTTCTCCTTTATAATCGCCTACCCTTGATAATGTATTTAATTTTTTAGTTGCATCTACTGCATTAGAAATTAATTCTCTTAAAAATATTTCCTGATCAGAATATAAGAACTTCTTGATTATAGGAAAAATATCTTCTGCTGTTATACCTATATTACCCTTTTGCATAATCTAATATTTTAATGTTTAATAATGATTCTATCTGCTTTTCAAACCTTATGCCAACACAATATTATATGACAAAAAGGCATAAAAAAACCCGCATAAAACTATGCAGGTTTAATTTTAAGATATTTTGTATTAATTAGAGTTAAGAATTAGAGGTAAACCATCTTGTCCACCACCAACAATAATAACTTTAGAATTTGGCGATTTAGATAATTCAAGAGTTGCTTCAATACCGCGCATTTTCAAAAGAGCAGTAGTTAAACTGCTATTTATTATTTTATTTGCTCTTGCTTCACCTTCTGCTGCAATACGTTTTCTTTCTGCTTCCGATTTTTCTTTATCTAATCTAAATTCATAAGCTAATGCTTCCTGCTCTTGCTTTAATTTACTTTCAATAGCATTTTTAATATTTACTGGTAAATTTATTGAGCGAATTAATAAAGCAGTCATTAAAATATTATTATGCAATAAAATTTTACCGGTTTCCACTTCAATAGCTTCTTCCACTTCTTTTCTTTTTGTTGAATAAATTTCTTCGGCAGCATAACGCCCCATAACTTTTCTAACAGAACTTCTGACTTCCGGTCCTACTAAACGAGTAGCATATTCAACTCCAAATATTTCGTGTAATTCTCCAATTTTATTGTAAACAGGATTATAACGTACAGAAATATCTACATTTATAGATAATCCGTTTTTGTCAAGAACATCCATTGTTTCTTCAGTCTGACGTTCTTTAACATCGTAACGAATTAGATCGTTCCATGGAGCAACAATTTGAAAACCTTCAATTAAAATATTTGCTTTATCCAAACCAGATGAATATGGTCTGAAAATAACTGCTCTTTCGCCTGGTTGTAAAATGTAAAACATCTTACTACCAAACAATAACATAATAACTACAAAAATTCCTAATATTACTAATATTGGTCTATACTTTGCTTTCATAACTTTTTTTTTAAATTTTATTAATATTAAAATAATTTTTTACCTCTAGTTCCATCCCCTTTGGGGAGGTTAGTAGGGGCTTTAATTAATGTTTAGGGATAATACTCATTACAGGTATTTTAGCTTCATGTATAATTTCTTTTGCTAAAGACCCGATAAAAAATTCTACTATTTCAGCTTCTTGTTGTGTCATTATTAACATAATGTCGCCATTAACGCTATCTGAATATTCTAATAATGATTTTGCAATTTTTTCTTTTCCACCGCTTAGTTTAATAAATTGTGTTTCACACTCAATATCATGGTCGTTAACAAATTTTCTAACCTGATATAATTGATGTCTAAGCTTATCCAAATCGTATTCAACACCTGTAGTAACAGCTGTTACGGCAAATATCTTACCTCCAAAATATTTTGCAAGATTAATTGCTGTATTAACTTTCCTGCCTGTTTCTTTTGATAGATCAAGAGGAACAATAATGTTTTCAAATTTATCGCGAGAATGTTTACTTTTTAAAGTAACAACAGGGCATTTTGCTTCATTAATTAAACGAAGAGCATTTGAACCTACAATTTTCTGTTTAATGTTAGTTGTTGTAGTTGTTCCAACAACTATCATTTTAGCTTTTAATTTTTCAGCTTCAATTAAGATTGAGTCAATTAATTTGCCTTTAGAAATAATTTTTGAAACTTTTAAGCCTGTTTTTTTAGAAATTAATTCAATATACTCGTCTAATTTCTTATTTATTCTTTCAATATAATCATCTTTTTCATTAGATGAAAAAATTCCCCAAAAAGGTTTGCTTTCAACAATTACATGAAGTAAAACAATTTCTGATTTTGAATATCTTGCAAGATTATAAGATTGCTCTAAACCTGCTAAAGAATGTTCGGTAAAATCAATTGGAACTAAAATTTTGTTTTCTAAATTTTCCATATTAAATTCAAGATTAAATTTTTGACAAATATAAGCAATAGTTTTTAAATAATCTTTATTTATATTTTGTTGATTAAATTAATGAATTTATTAATATTTTTGTTTGGTATTATATATTCAAAAAATGAATTTACTAATTGTAGCTGCAACCGAGTTAGAACTTGAATATTTATTTGAAAAATGTTCTGAAATTAAAGTTGAAAATAATACTTTTTTTTCTTTGGAATTAAACAATTTCAAATTTGATATTTTAATAACCGGTGTTGGTATTGCTAATACTGTTTATGAATTAACGAAATTACTTCAAAATAAAAATTATAATCTAATTATAAATGCAGGTATTGCAGGCTCATTTTCAGACAATAACAAAATTGGGGATACTGTGGAAGTTGCTGAAGAACAGTTTGCAGAAATGGCATATAAAAATGGTAAAGTTCAAACACTTTTTGAGTATGGTTTGATGAAAGATAATGATATTTACAAAAATGGAAAACTATTAAATTCCCAAACAGTAAATTCAGGTTTACATAGAGTAAAAGGGATTACGGTAAATACAATTTATCCTGAGAACCAGATATTGAAAAAAAAGTTTAATGCTGATGTTGAAACAATGGAAGGTGGCGCATTTTTTTATGTTTGCTTAAAAGAAAAAGTTCCTTTTACAGAAATTCGTTCTATTTCAAATTTTGTTGGAGAAACAGATAATCGTAAATGGGATATTGAATTAGCAACTAAAAATTTGGCGAAACAGCTTATGACGATAATTGATAATTTATGTTTATAAAATAATCCCTCCTCCAACTAAATCATATCCCTCATAAAAAACAGCTGATTGCCCTGGAGTAACAGCACTAACAGGCTTATCAAATTTCACTGATATTTTTTTATTGTCAAGCAATTTTAAAGTCCCGCTAACACTCTTTGAACGGTATCTTATTTTAGTTTCAACTTTTAAATTATCAGTAATATTATCATATTTATTAATGATCAGATCTGTTACATGCATTTCTGATTGTTCAAGTTCTTCTTTTTCCCCTAAGGTAATTGTATTTGTATTTGCATCAATTTTTAGAACATATAAAGGATAACCAACCGCAATTTCTAATCCTTTACGTTGCCCGATAGTGTAGAATGGATAACCTTTATGTTTTCCAAGTATTTTTCCCTTAATTGTAATAAAATTCCCGGATTTTACTATTTCATCAATATTATCAACATTTTCTTTTAAAAACCTTCTGTAATCATCATCGGGAATAAAACAGATCTCCTGACTTTCTTTTTTTTGTGCTATAGATTTATATCCTAATTTATCGGCAATCTCTTTAACCTCTTCTTTTTTTAAATTTCCTAAAGGGAATAAAGTTCTTTTTAAATTTTCTTGAGTAAGATTCCAAAGAAAATATGATTGATCTTTATTTTCATCTGCTCCCTTTGATATAAAATACCTGTCGTTTTTATAATTTACATTTGCATAATGACCTGTAGCAATATATTGGCAATTTAATTTATCAGCTAAATCTTGAATTACACCCCATTTAATATATGTATTGCAAACTACGCAAGGATTTGGTGTACGCCCTGATAAATATTCATTAATAAAATTATTTATAACAGTTTTTTTGAAAATATCTCTTGCATCTAGTATTTGATGCGAAAACCCCAATTTATCAGCAAGCTCTTTTGCTTCATATATTGATTCAACACTACAACAACCTGTCTGTTTTTCCAAACATCCTTTTGTTATATAATCCCATAAACGAAAAGTAACACCAAAAAGATGATAGCCTTTTTTAAGCAATAACATTGCAGCAACAGAACTGTCAATTCCACCACTCATTGCCATTAAAACATTTTGGTTTTTCATTACGGGAACCTCTGCTTATATTAATTATTTATAACGTGACTTTTGGGAATTTTCAAACACATTATCTATTGTCGGTTCTTCAAATCTATCTTTATTTTTTTCTGATTCTATAATTTCATTAGTAAATTTTGCATTTATTTCATCCTCATTTGTTGCAATATTTTTTATATATTCTATTTCTTTCTCAATTTTTCCACTCGACTCATAGAAAATAAATTTCCCATGTTTTAGATCGCCTCGGTATTTTCCCTTAAATCTTAGTCTGCCACTTTTGTAATATAAATTAATTGCACCGTCTTTTTTCCCGTTAACATATCTTGTTTCAATTCTTGTTTTACCTCCATCGTAATATTGGCGCCAAACACCTTCTTTTATATCATTTTTGTATGTCAATTCTTCTGATTTATCACCACTTTTAAAATAACTTGTAGATTTACCATCTTTAATACCTGCTTTATATGTAACCTTTGCTGCTAATGTTTCATCAATTCTATAGAATTCCCAAATGCTATCTTTAACATTAGTGTTAATATAATTTCCTTTAGCCATAAGTTTTCCATTATCCCAGTATAATTTTGCATTGGCTTTGTTACCGTTATTATTGTATAAAATAAATGCACTTAATTTACCATTACTATAAAATCGCTTATATTCACCAATTAATTTGTCATTTTTAAAGTGTGCAATGTAAGCAATCTGCTCATTTTCATATTTCTTTTGCCATGGACCTTGTTTCATCCCATTTATATCAACGTAATTAATTAAAGAGTCTCCTTTTTGACCTACATTTTGAGAAAATAAAGAAACGGAAAGGCTTATCAATAATAAAATTATAATTGATTTTTTCATATAAAATCCTGTTTAAATATTAAACGAAAATACTAATAATTATATTAGATACTGAATAATTCACAAATTTTTCTATTACGAAACCAAACTACTTTAATTAAAGGCAATGCTCTATTTCCGATTCTCGAAATAACATAGGCTATTTCTGCGAGTCGAAAATCTGTGCTTACCTTTAATCTTTGTATTTTGGCTTCTCATGACGAAAAACTCATTAATTAATCAGTATAAAAAAAAAGCTCATTTAATAAAATGAGCTTTTTATAATTATGAGTAAACTATTTATTTCACTTCTTCAAAATCAACATCAGTTACTTCATCTTTTGTATCTTCGGTTCCTTCTTCTGTTTGAGAGGCTTCCGGTTCTGCTTGTTTGCTAGCATCATACATTTCCTGCGAAGCTGCCTGAAATACTGTGTTTAATTCTTCCATTGATTTATCAATAGCTTCAATATCCTCGTTTTTATGAGCTTCTTTTAAGTCTGCTAATGCTTTTTCAATAGGTTCTTTTTTATCTGCAGGAATTTTATCACCATATTCTTTCAATTGTTTTTCTGTTTGGAATATAGTGCTGTCTGCTTGGTTTATTTTATCAACCCTTTCTTTAACTTTATTATCTTCTTCTTCATTAGCTTGAGCTTCTTGTTTCATTTTTTCAATTTCTGCATCACTTAAGCCCGATGATGCTTCAATTCTAATTTTTTGCTCTTTTCCCGTTCCTTTATCTTTTGCCGATACATTTAAAATACCGTTTGCATCAATATCAAAAGTTACCTCAATTTGTGGAACTCCTCTTGGAGCCGGTGGTATTCCATCTAAATGAAACCTGCCAATTGTTTTATTGTCTTTTGCCATTGAACGTTCTCCCTGTAAAACATGAATTTCAACAGAAGGTTGATTATCTGATGCAGTTGAGAATGTTTCTGCTTTTTTTGTCGGGATTGTAGTATTTGCATCAATTAATTTTGTGTCAATGCCACCGAGTGTTTCAATTCCAAGTGATAAAGGTGTAACATCCAATAATAATACATCTTTAACTTCTCCTGTTAAAACACCTCCTTGTATTGCAGCTCCTACAGCAACAACTTCGTCGGCATTTACTCCTTTTGAGGGTTCTTTCCCGAAAATCTTCTCAACAATCTTTTGAATTGCAGGAATTCTGGTTGAACCACCTACAAGTAAAACTTCATCAATCTCGGAAGCTTTTATTCCTGAATCAGACAATGCTTTTTTACAAGGTGCTACAGTATCTTGAATTAATTTATCAGATAATTTTTCAAAACTAGCTCTTGTAAGAGTTCTAACCAAATGTTTAGGAATTCCATCAACAGGCATTATATATGGAAGATTTATTTCTGTACTGGTTGAACTGGATAATTCAATTTTAGCTTTTTCGGCTGCTTCTTTCAATCTTTGAAGAGACATAGGATCTTTTCTTAGATCAATGTTTTCATCTTTTTTGAATTCATCAGCTAACCAGTCAATAATTATTTGATCAAAATCATCGCCACCAAGATGAGTATTACCATTTGTAGATTTAACTTCAAAAACACCATCTCCTAATTCTAATATTGAAATATCAAAAGTTCCACCACCAAGGTCAAAAACTGCAATTTTAACATCTTTTCCTTTTTTATCTAATCCATAAGCTAATGATGCAGCAGTTGGCTCGTTTATAATTCTTTTTACATCCAAGCCTGCAATTTCTCCTGCTTCTTTTGTCGCCTGGCGTTGTGAATCGCTAAAGTAAGCAGGAACAGTAATAACTGCTTCTGTTACTTCTTGTCCAAGATAATCCTCTGCTGTTTTCTTCATTTTTTGAAGAACCATTGCTGAAATTTCCTGTGGACTATATTTTCTATCATCAATTTTAACTCTTGGAGTATTATTGTTTCCCTTAATTATTTCATAAGAAACTCTTTCAACTTCTTTTTTTACTTTATCAAAAGTTTCTCCCATTAACCTTTTAATAGAATAAATAGTTTTTGTTGGATTAGTGATTGCCTGACGTTTTGCAGGATCTCCAATTTTTCGTTCTCCATTTTCAATAAATGCAACAATTGATGGAGTAGTTCGTTTCCCTTCGCTGTTAGGTATTACGATTGGTTCGTTACCTTCCATAACTGCAACACATGAATTTGTTGTACCAAGGTCTATTCCTATTATTTTACCCATATTTATTAGTTTTTAAATTTATTTCAAATTTTCTTATTGCTTGTTTTCAATCATTATGCCAATACATTTTTTATCAATTAATATGATATAATGTCATAAATTGCGAACATAAAAATATTAGACTGACATTTTTTATGTCAAAAAGGCAGGAAACTTTTTTTAACTCTCTTTATTATCATACAAAAACGTAGTGAGATATTAAGTCCTGAATAATCTTGTGTTGTTCATTTATTGAAAATTAAAATTTGCGGTTCTTTAATCCTAAAATAACTTGTCCATTTTCATACGTTTTAACAGTGTCATTTTGTCTTAAATTGTAAGCTTGGCAAATATTTTGAGATTAGGAGCAAAAATTAATATTTAATAATAATAACAATGGCGAAAGAGGAAAAAACTGAAGATATCCATGAAGAGGAAATTCAAAAGGATGATAACAACGACGTTGATGTTGTAATTAAAGATGAAGCTGAAGCAAAGCAAAGCAAAAAGAAATCAAAACGCAGTAAAGCGTCCAAAAAGGAAGATAAAATTGAAGAGTTGGGCAACAAATTAGAAGAAATAAACGATAAATATATTAGACTGTCTGCTGAATTTGAAAATTACAGAAAACGCACACTCAAAGAAAAAATAGATATAATAAAATCGGGTGGAGAAAGTACGCTGATTAGTATTTTGCCTGTTTATGATGATTTTGAAAGAGCATTGCAAAATATGGAAAACACTAAAGATGTTGACAAATTGAAAGAAGGTGTTGAGCTTATATACAATAAATTCAGTGAGTTTTTGAAGACTAACGGTGTAAAAACAATTGAAGCTAAAAATAAAGATTTTGATACAGATATACATGAGGCGGTAGGCAAATTTCCTGTTAAATCTAAAAAAGAAAAAGGAAAGGTTATTGACGTTGTAGAAAAAGGGTATATGTTGCACGATAAAGTTATTAGATTTGCAAAGGTTGTTATTGGAGAATAAGATTTGCTTATTAAACGTGGTAAACTTTAGATATTTTTTAAAAAGTCATTTATTGTCATTAAGTCATTAGTCATTGATTGTGATGATACGAAGTAAATGACAGCGAAGCATAATGACAACTAATGATTGGAACTTTAAAGATAAAAAATATACGGTTTTAACCAGATTACAATAGAATCAGAAAATATAAATAATTAAAAAAGTATAATGTCAAAAAGAGATTATTACGAAATATTAGAGGTTTCAAAAGATTCTTCTCAAGAAGAAATTAAAAAGGCTTACAGAAAAAAAGCTATACAGTATCATCCTGACAAAAATCCTGATGACAAAACTGCTGAAGAAAAGTTTAAAGAAGCTGCTGAAGCATACGAGGTGTTAAGCAAAGAAGATAAGAAACAAAGATACGATCAGTTTGGACATGAGGGAATGAGAGGAAGCGGTTTTGCAGGTGGTGGATTTTCTATGGATGATATTTTTGAAAATTTCGGCAGTATTTTCGGCGATTTTTTTGGTGGATTTGGCGGTGGTGGTGGCAGTGGCAGAAGCAGAGGTGGAAGACGTGTTAATAAAGGAACAAATCTTAGAATTAAGGTTAGTTTAACATTAAAAGATATTGCAAACGGTGTTGAAAAAAAGATTAAAGTTAAAAAATATGTAGCATGTAATGCCTGTAGTGGAACAGGGGCAAAAGATGGAAATTCATATAAAACTTGTGATACTTGCCGTGGAAGCGGTCAGGTAACAAGAGTAACCAATACTTTTATAGGGCAAATGCAAACAAGTTCTACTTGCCCTACTTGTAGAGGAGAAGGCAAAATAATTACAAGTAAATGTAATGAATGTGCTGGCGAAGGAGTAATTAGAGGAGAAGAAATAATTAGCATAAATATACCGGTAGGTGTTGAAGAAGGAATGCAACTTAGTGTTTCGGGAAAAGGAAATGCCCCACGACACGGTGGTGTTAACGGCGACCTTATTATAATGGTTGAAGAAGAAAGTCATCCTGAATTAATTAGAGATGGCAACAATTTATTGTACAATTTATTTGTAAGTATCTCTGATGCTGCAATTGGAAAACCTGTGGAAATTCCGATAATTGACGGGAAAGTAAAAGTAAGAATAGAACAAGGTACTCAGCCAAATAAAATATTAAGATTAAAAGGAAAAGGATTACCTTCTGTTAATGGCTACGGTAAAGGAGATATACTTGTTAAAGTAAATGTATGGATACCTAAATCCTTAACAAGAGAGGAAAAGAAAATACTTGAAAAACTTAACGAATCGCAAAATTTTAAACCTAACCCCAGTAAAGCTGATAAAAGTATTTTTGAAAGAATGAGAAATATGTTTGATTAAACTATTTGTAGTCGCACTCCGACTTAATACATTGGGGGCTTAAAATGAGGCACGGATTACTCTTCGTTAAATCCGCGCCATTGGGGGTTAAATGTTTTGTGGAGTGCTTGCAGAAAACATTATAAACCCTCCAAAGAAGTTTAGAAAGGATTTATAAAGCATTATAAGCTCTCTAAAGAAGTTTAGAAAGGATTTATAGAACATTATAAGCTCTCTAAAGTTTTATAATTGGATAAAACAGTTTGATATTACATAAATACAGGACACTGTCTGTGATAAGGAACTTTATATAGTTTTGTATCTTTAATTATATAAATAAATGATAGCTCAATTCCTCCTCTGCTTTCGCTAGCTATTCTTAATTTTGAAAAATTTATATCATAAGAAATGCCAACATTTATATCCTTATAATCAAATCCAAATTTAAGTATTCCTGCATCACTTGCTCTTACCCATCCCCCAAAATAAATATTCCTGAAATTATAATCGTCAAGTGCTTTTTGTAATAATCCTCCAATATTAAGCTCTTGAAATTTACCTTGTCTAAAATATGCAATACTTGGTATAGCGTTTAAGTTTTTATTGACATAAATTAAACTATTTGCGTGGATATTAAATTTTCTGTTTAATTCAACCAATTCGTTATTATAAAAAGATTGTCGTGGTTTGTTTAAGTGTGTTAATGCGATACCAAGATTTACAGGAATCCCATTTGCATAATACAAAACTTTAGCTCCTACAGCAAAATCAAAATAAGAAAAGCTGTTATCAGAAAAAAATTCATTATGAGGAATGGAAGAATTAAACATACCTCCACGATATTGATTGCCAAAATAAAAAGCATCGAAATCTACACTATGTTGATTATATGCAACATTAAATCCTATTGAGACTATTAAGCTTGTATCGGCAGTAATAATTTTATGAAAAGCAGGTGTTAGTTTAATTTGTGTTGTGCCAAAATCACCATCACCGGCTTTATCTGTATTTAATTGTAAGCCTATTCCTGCAAAACTGTTTTTAACAGGTGTTTTACTTATTTTTATATCATAAGATAGTGCATAAGTTTTATAAGGGACAGTTATTGAACTCCACTGATTCCTATGATTAGCTGTTATTCTGTGTTCTCCATCAAAATCTCCTGCAAGTGCAGGATTTAAATTTAATGGCGAAGCATTAAACTGTGAAAAATGAATATCCTGTGCATTTATTTTAAAAATGCAAATTAATGAAAATAATATTAATGTTAGAATATTTTGCATCCAAATCTATCTAATAAGGGTAACGTTGCCTTTTTTAACAAATGTTTTCATATCTAAACACTTTGCGTGCATATAATATACAAATACGGCAGGGTCAACAGCTTCGCCTTTATAAGTTCCATCCCATCCTTGAGAGATATCATCAGTTTCAAACATTATTTCGCCCCAGCGATTATAAACTGCAAAATATAATTCATCAATTATATTACTTTGAACATAAAGGATATTATTTTTATCATCACCATTTGGAGAAAAAGCATTTGGTATGTATATATAAGGTTCATCACAAGTAAAATCACTAATAAAAATAGTTATTGTATCAATATTAGTACAACCATACTGGTCAATTATGTAAACTTCATAAGTAGTTGTTTGGTCGGGTGTTGCTATTGGATCTGCTATTCCTGCACTACTTAAACTAATAACAGGATTCCATAAATAATAATAGGTATTATCGTTGGTGGCATGTAAACCCGTACTTTGTCCCTGATATAAGTGATAATCATCTGCCGTTACATCAAGTGGCGGAATATAATCAGATACTCCAACAAAAAAATCGGCAGTAGTTGTACATCCATGATTATCTGTTAGTGTAACAGAGTAATTCCCATAACACAAATTGTTGTTTATGGGAGTGTTAGCTCCGTTTGTCCATGTGTATGAGTATAGAGGTGTTCCTCCTATTGGTGTTAAATTTATTTCACCATTACATACCTGATTACAAATAATTGGATATACATTTGAATCTAAAGATAATAATGGTGGTTCAGGTACATTAATAATTGTAGTATCTTTGCAATTATTAATATCTGTAACTATTACAGAATAAGTACCTGCTGTTATATTATAAATAACAGAATCGGTATGACCTGTGTTCCATAAATAACTATAGGATGCTGTACCTCCGCTGTAGACCTGAACAGTGGCATTTGTACTATCTCCAAAACAAGGAATAGGGTTAATATTAGCAAAAAGATATATAGAATCGGGTTGTAACACATGAACCGTTTCAAACCTTAAACAAAAGTCATCGTCAATTACAGAAACACCATAATATCCTGCACATAGATTGTCAATATTAGTTAGATTAGAATTATTACTCCATGTATAAGTATATGGGGGTATTCCTGCCACAGCTATATAAACATTTGCCGAGCCATCACAATAATCGTAACAAGTAGTACTAATAGAATTTGTTGATATTTCGAGATTTGAACCATCATTAATAACAACCGAAAGAACTGTATCACAACCATGACTATCGGTAATTGTAACATAATAAGTATGTGCATATAAATTAATTGCTGTACTGTCTGTTTGATTATCTTCCCAATGATAATTATATCCTGGAGTACCTCCCGATGGAGTAACTGTTGCCTGTCCTGAATTAGGATTAATACTATCGCATTGAGTGTGAATAATACCTGTAATAGAAGCTATAAGCAAAGGAGGTTCTGTAATTGTTGTATTAAAATATTGTTTACATCCAATAGCATCAGTAACTGTTAATATATAATTTCCGGGACATAAATTGCTAATACTTGAAGAGCTTTGACCTCCACTCCATTCATAAGTATAAGGATTTATACCATTTGGTGAAATTGAAATTGAACCATTACAGTCTCCAAAACAAGTTACATTAACAGGATTAGCGTTAATAGAAAAATCATCAACATCAACTATAACAGAATCGGTAGTTTCACAGCCATACTGGTTTGTAACAGTAACATAAAATGTTGTTTGATTTGATATAAATACTTGTGGAGATGCTGTTGTATCTCCTGAAATTATTCCATATAATGGGTTCCATAAATATGAAAGAGTATCTGAAGGAATAAGATTTGTGATATTTAAATCTGCAGTATCATTTAAGCATACAATAGTATCCGGACTTATTTCAATATCAACATCTCTTACAAAAACCTGAACTGTGTCTATAGCATCACAATAATAACCATTAACAAATACATAGTAAATTGTATTTATTGTTGGAGAAACTGTATAATACCCGCTATTAATGTTAGGATTTAAAGTATCTGTAAAATTTGGATTTGAAGAATATATATAACTTGCATTTGGTTCACTTGATTGTACCTGTAATATAACACTTTCACCCAGACATATAGTAGTATCCGGAGAAATGTCTGTGTCTATATCATGAATATAAATTATATGAACTACGCTATCGTTAAAATTACAGGAAGAGTCTCCAAATGCAGTTAAAGTAACATGAAAAGTGCCGACACTGTCAAATACATGAGTTGGTTCAAAATCTGAAGAAGTAGTTCCATCTCCAAAATTCCATTCATAAGAGTTTGCATATTGACTTAAATTATCAAATGTATGAGTGTATGGTGCACACCTGTGTAATGGCAATGGAAATTCAGCAATGGTTATTGGGAGCATAAAATCAAATTTAAATACTGCTAAATTACATGAATTGTTATTCATAGACGACCATGATCCTGAAGATGTTGGAAAATCAGAGTTTCCCCAGCAACCAGCACAAACAGCTTCATAAATTTTTCCGTTTTTACTAAAACGACTTGTTCCTCCATCAACATGTTCTGCACTTTGATTTCCACCAATAAAAGTTCCATAAGTAATAGCTGACATATCATCCTCAAATACTGCAAGATAAAAATCACTTCCATCTGTAGTACTTTGAAAAGTCGGGCTTGTAGTCTCCATTCCTGTTGTCCATCCACCACTTCCATAAGGCGGTTGATTTGTGCCTCCACCCCATCCTGATATATATATTTTGTCGCACACATCTACCAAAAATGCAACAGGTGATATATTTACTCCATTTCCTGTTCCAAAAACTGTTGAACGTATTAAAGTTGAAAGGTCTGATTCAAGAACAGAAATAAACTGCCCGCTACCCGGTGTATTATATGAAGCATTAAGAATAAGTGTTGAACCGGAAGCCAAAGTTTGTCCAAATAAATAAACCTTATTGCCACCGTTTAATTCAACAAAATATGCCTGATCATATTCAATTGAGCCAAAATAAGATGATTCCAAAATACTTTGTCCGTTACTGGAAATATGTGTTACAAAAGCATCTGACATTCCTCCGATATATGCAGGATGTAAAGTACCTGAAGTAGTGGGAAAATCATTTGAAGTTGTTCCTCCAGATATATAAATATCTTCATTAGAATCAAGAGTTATTGAATATGCAGCATCTGTACCTGTTCCACCAATATATGTACTCCAAATAACAGTAGTGAGGTCGTTGTTAAGTTTTGTTACACACCCGTCAAGGTCTCCTGAAATAGAGTTTTGTAAAACTCCGCTTGTTACGGGAAAATTTGACGAAAATGTACTTGAAACAATATAAACATTATGATTATTATCAAGCATTATTTCTCCCCTAACTTCATCGGCATAGTTGTATTTGAGAACACCCATATTTAAACCATCATTTTCGCTGCCTCCGAGATATGTGCTTCCCAGCAAATCAGAACCATCTAAACTTAATTTTGCAACAATAATATCTGTTCCTGTAGGAAAGCTAACACCTAATCCTGATGGGATAAAATTACTACCACCATTATAAGTTTGGTCATAAGCATTGCTTGTTACAGGAAAATTATCGGAGCCGGTTGTTCCATATACATATAATTCAAATTCGGAATTTACAAAAATACTATGCGGCAATTCATCCATGTTTCCTCCAAGTAATGTTGAATATATCATTGCAGAACCATCAAGATTCCATTTGGTTATTGCAATGTCTGTTCCCTGATTAACTGATGATGGGTTTGAATCACCACCATAAATTGTTTGAAAAGCACCCAAAGTGGTAGGATAATCAGGTCCAAATGCCGTACTGCCGGAATATAAATGTCCTTTAGAATCGTAAGATGCTGTATATCCAAAATTATTTGAATATGAGCCGGAATAGGTTGAAAACATTAAAACAGGGTCAATAATCAGCGGTTCGTTTTTATTATATCTTCCAACATTAAACTTAAGAAAAACACCATCTAATTTATATTCACATTTAACCTGCACTTTTTCTCCATTAATAATTTGGTATGCAAAAGGTTTTTCTTCTGTAATATCAATTACAGATGTTTTGATAAGAAGTCTCCCGTCAATAATTTTGATGTCTTTAACGCCTTCAAATTCAATATTTATATCATGTACATTTCCACCGGGTTTTACAATATAATCATATTTTAAATTATTTTTTTCATTATACATTTTGATATCAATATTGTTATAAATGTTATTATAATTTACTCCTTTGTAACATTTAACTTTTGAAGCCCATTTACTTTTATCTTGACCAATAAAATAATTATAATAATGTGGGTATTCATTGTTTCCATAAATTCTTGGGTTTATGTTTGAATTATTAAAATGCATTTTGAATGCGTGAAAATGCATATTTTTTTTATTACCATCATTGTGAGCATGATTGTGTTCTTCTTCAATATCGCTTGGGTGATGGCATTTATGTACATCATTGTGGTCGTAAAAACAATATGTAAAACAATTATCTTCTAAAAAAATAGACCCTGAAATAATGTCTGCTTTATATAAAACATTGTTATTCCATTGATTTTTATTCTCAATAAATTGAATATGAACCTGTGAATATGAATAGAGAGAACTTGCTATTGCTGCGAATAACAGGAGCTTACGAATGGGAATTTTTAACATTATATATAAAATTAAAAATTAAAGATTTATAAAGATAAAAAGAATTTTAGATTTTTCCAAATTTATTATTGATAAAATAATAAATATTATTAATAATATTATTGTATGGGAACATCAAAAATTTATTGAAAATATCAATTTTGATAGCAAATTAATTTTTAATGATTAGAACAACTGCATAGGCAGAAATTCCTTCTTTTTTACCAATAAAACCCAAATTTTCTGTTGTAGTAGCTTTTATGGAAATATCATCAATCGAGATATTAAGAACATCTGATAAAATTTGTTGCATTTTTGGGATATAATCTGATATTTTTGGTTGTTGAAGACAAATTGTAGAATCGATATTGCTAATGCAAAATCCTTTCTCAACAAGTAGGTCATTGATTTTTTTAAGTAAAATTTTACTGTCAATATTTTTATATTTCTTATCAGTATCGGGAAAATTAAATCCAATATCACGCATATTTATCGCGCCAAGCAAGGCATCGCAGATTGCATGTGTCAATACATCGGCATCGGAATGTCCCAGAGTGCCTTTTGTGTGTGGTACAATTATGCCTCCGATATTTAAAGTTTCTCCTATTTTGAGTTGATGCACATCATAACCAAAACCTACTTTTATTTTCATGATTTAAAATTTGAAACTTGAAAACTTGAAATTTAACAGTATAACACTTTTACATTTTACATTATAATTGACTTAGTAGAACTTGCGTTTCTTCATTTATAGTTTAATATCGCATAGCCTCTTTGCGATATCAACTAGCCACGCTGTGATATTGCAGAGCCTCTCCGTGATGTTGACGAGCCTCTCCGCGATATCGACGAGCCTCTCCGCGATATCGACGAGCCTCTTCGTGATATCGACGAGCCTCTCCGTGATATCGACGAGCCTCTCTGTGATATCGACGAGCCTCTCCGTGATATCGACGAGCCTCTCCGTGATATCGCAGAGCCTCTCCGTGATATCGCAGAGCCTCTCCGTGATATCGCAGAGCCTCTCCGCAAGATGTTGAGATCATACACAAAACATTAACAATGGCTAGTTAACAGCTAATTGTGGTCTCTAATATCAGAATATCACAAATAAAATATTCAAGGAACATTATCAATAATTAAAAGCATTCTAAACTTGTGTTTAGATATGTTGGCTTTAATTATTAAATTTTATAGATATTATTTTTTGTATTAAAAAATCACACAAGTATTATTATTCGGGAACATCAGTTTCTTTTTTAAGTCCTTCAAAATCGAAAATGAGCGTAAATCTTAATGTATTTTCAAGAGGGTGTTTTTGAGCTGTGGGAACTAAATAAGCAAAGTCTAGTCCAAAAACATTTAACCTTAAACCTAAACCAAGTGTAAAAAATTCTCTGTTACCTTTTGTTGGATGTTCATGAAAATAACCTGCTCGTAAAGCAAATTGTTTTGAATACCAATATTCAAGACCAAGCATATAATTTATTTCGTGCAATTCCTCTCTCATAACGCTTCTGTTTTCAGGATGATCTGGGTCTGTATAAACTCCGGGAGCATCATAAAATGACTGAAACATACCTACAGGAACAGAAACCTCCTGATTTTCTCCATATTGAATAACTAAATCGCCTTGTTGAACAGTATCACCTTCTTCAGTAATATCTCCAGGGTTGTAATATTCAGGTCTGGTTGGAACTAATAATTTGTTTATCTCAGCAGAAAAAGCAATAGAATTATAATCATCTATATCAATTTTAAAATTGCCTCCGAGTTTTAATGTTGAAGGAATAAAATCTTTATCTGCATTTTCGGTATATGATATTTTAGATCCCAAATTTTGAATATTAATACCAAAAGCTATTAATGCATCTCTGTCTGCAACTTCAATTTCTTTTTGGTAATAAGTTGAAACATCTGCTGCAACAGACCAGCCCGGATGAGTTTCTGTTCCTCCCACATAAGCACCACCTGTTAAATTTGAATAAATATATCTTAAGGCTACAGATCCTGATATGTTTTTACCAAGTAATCTGCTATAGCCAAAATCTACAGCAAACTCATTTGGATTATAAGTATTTAACTGGTTTCCGAGATAATCAGTAAATGTAATATCGCCAAGAGAAAAATATAATAAAGAAGCACTTAGAACTTGTCCGCCACCTATTCTTTTATATCCTGAAAGATATGCAAGATTAATGTCATCAATTAAAGCACGTAACCAGGGAGTATAAGAAATTGCAATACCAACATCTTTTTTAATAAAAGCATATTTTGCAGGATTATAATGTTGTGAATTTGCGTCAGGTTCTGTAGCAACACCAACATCACCCATTGCTCCTGCTCTGGAATCGGAAGCAATAGTTAAAAATGGGACAGCTGTTGTTATAGTATTAACTTGTCCAATAATATTATCATTTGAATCTCCAACTATTTGAGAATAGTTTGCTAAATAAAATGTTATAAATAATATTATTAAAGAATATTTTTTCATTTTTTCTTCATTTTAAAAAGTTGACAAATATACAACTTATTTTCTTAACGCAATTTTTTTTATATTATTGTTAAATGAATATTTTTTTAATAAATATTTTAACTGTTCATGGTACAGAGTACTCGGAATAAGTCATTAATAGTTTGTTGTTAAATTATGGAAGTTCATGACATGTAATATGAAAAATATCAATTTAATAATAAAAAGAACAAATAATTAATTTTATTGTATACATACATCTGCGTATTATGTTGTTTGTGGGGAGATATTATTTAAGTATAACTAATTTTTCAAATTTATCAACAATATTACCATTTTCAGAACGTACTTTTAATCTGTAAATATATACTCCTCTACCAATTTTATCACCATAATCATCTAAGCCGTCCCAATAAATTGGCTCACTTCTATAGCCAGTTGTGTTAATTGTTGTGCTAATTGTTTTTACAAGTTTGCCAGTAATAGTAAATACTTGAATAAGAATATCCATATTAATATTTGGCTGATTGTGGTCGAAATAAAATGCTGTATTGGTAGTAAACGGATTTGGGTAATTGAAAATATGATCTAATAATAACTCTGAAGATTCTGCCACAATAAATTCAATATATTCTTCGGATGAATTATTATATACATCCCAAACTTTTAATTTTAATTTATGAACTCCTTCTTCAAGTTCAAAGAAATTATATTCTATGTTTCCACTTTGATAACTGTCAATATCAGATTCATAATAATCATTTAAAACATATGGCTTGCTTGTGTTTTCGTCGATGCTTGCAACAATATCATGTCCAATACCATTGCCTACAGTATTAATACCGTTTTCATCTTGTACTCTTGCAATCATTAAAGGGTTTTCATCTGTAATTCCGCCATATACAAAATTTGTATCATTCATAAACAGATTAATTAATGGTCCATCATTATCAATTCCAATAGAATCAGATGAACCTCCAATGATTACATTGTCATAATATCCGTTAGCATCAGAGTATGTTCCAGAAGAACTATTTTTATTATCAGCATAATAACTTATTTTTCCATAACCAAGTCTATATGAAATATCTTTTGGAACAATAAAAGAAAATGAAAATTCACCATTATTTATACTTGCTTTGCCTTTATATAATTTGTTATTTTGAATTGTAAAGGAAAATAAACTGCCTTCATCATTACCTAATGTTACTATTGAATCTTTTTTGTCGAAAATAGTTGGATATAAAATTCCATTATAACTTGTAAGTTTTTGACCTTCTTTATTCTCTATGTGTCCTGATATTGTTACTTTACTTAATGCTTTTAAAGTATCTGCAACTGATGAAGTATCTACGTTGTTTATTTTTAAAGTAATGGCATTATGTTTAGGAATTGCAAGTTTAATTGCAGGATCTCCTATTAAAATAAAATTTCTGCGATTAGGACTTGAACCTGCATTATTTTTTGCAAATCGTACTATATCTCCCAAACGATAATATTCAAAATCAGAATTTATGGTAAAAACAGAATCATAAAAAGCCAGGTTTAAAGTATGGTTTGGTGTAGAATAAACAAGCCTTGTTGTTGTTAATAATGCTATACCTCCTCCATTAGGATTTAAGAATATTAGTTCTCCGGCAGATGTTCTCTCAAAATCATCGAAACGACCAAATTCGCATGTTGCTGTAATAAAAAAAGGTAATTTGTCAAAATTTGTCCATGAATTTATATCACTTACACCAAGAATTCCTTCATGAGCTAAACCAGTTTCACCTCCATGACCTGTATAATTCATTATAAGAGCACCTTTATACATGCGGTCATTAATCAGTCTGTTAACTTCAGGGTATTGTTCACCAGCAGCAGTTGTTTCTTGAACATAAGCATCTAAAAATATTTTCTCAATATTATACACAGGATGATTTGTTTCAATTTTAGTTGCCAATTGGTTTGCTTGTATCATATGTTGATTTCCGTCTTCATCATCGCCAATAAAACAAATCCAATTTCGCCAATCACCCATTGTTGAATGATTATAATAATTATTAAGTTTATTTAAAAAGTTTTTAGCTTCTTCTGTTGATTTCACAGGTAAGCGACCTATACCAATATCTAATGAACCCAAATAAATATTATTAGTATCATCTAATAGTCCAAAAAAATCATCTGATGTAAAAGATGCTGTTGGTTTTAAAGATTGATCCGATTGATAAGTTAAAATATAATTTGTATTTGCGGAAGAATTTGTTCTGTTATCATATGATCCATCTCCAAATAATAATAAATATTTTGGTAATTCATCATCAGTTGTTGCGATATCATAAAACATTTTCATAAAATTTCTAATTGCAGAAATATCTGGTGAACCTGATGAAAATTCATTATAAACTTGTTCTGGAGTTACAACTGTAACTTTTAAATTATCATTATTTATGTGAATACTTGCCAATTGATCTGCATAAGATAAAAAATCAGGATGAGAAACTATAATCATATCCTGTTGTGGTAAACCATGCAAATTTTGATTATTAACATTACCAACAAATGTAGGACTTAAAAATGAAGTGCCATCATAGGCTATAAATTCTCTTAAAGAATCTGTTGGAACTTTAAATGATGTTGTTGAACCCGAAGAAAAATCAATTATTTTAACATTAATTGGGTCGGTAACATCCCAAACCTTAGTTCCTGAAGATGAGTTGGATATTTGAAATTCTGTTATGTTTCCGGTACCAACAGAGCCGATATCGCGAAAAATTATAAAACCACTTCCTAAATTTATATTTCGTTTTACATTTAATTCTATAAAATCGAGCCAAGCTTCTGCTTCAAGATAAGTTTGAGGTTTAGTATATTGTACAGTTAAAGGAATTGAACCGGAACTTACTGAAAATGTGTTAACAGAACTGCTTGTTTTTGCATAATCGCCAGTATAATTATCAACATCAACAGATGGAACAGAAATGTTTTGTATAGTTAAACTTCCTTTAATAACTTTAAAATCACTTGCAGTAGCAGATCGGGCAGCTACTTGTGTCCGAATTTTAATTGGATTATTTGTGTATATATTAGAGAAATTAAAATTTATATTATATTCTAGTAGAATATCAAAATGTTCTCCAAACCAATGACTCCCTGATTTTATTAAGTTATTTTCTTCTATTTCGTGAAATGAATAATCATCAAATGTATTAATTATATTATCAGGCGATTGAGTAGATGAACTTATTGATGTTATTTGTTTTGGCTCTCCTTCAGTTAAAAAATAATATGTTGAACTTGAATATTTATGTAATTCATGAACAAACATACTTTCTGAACTATTATAATTCCATCTTGTTGAACTTTGACCATAAAATAAGATATAATCACCACTATTAAAAATGCCATCACTTCCTTTTTCAATAATTATTGCATTTTCTTCTAGGTCGTCATATTTAAAATCAGAATTTGATGTTGGCAACATACCGCCACCATTCCCAAAAACACGAATTCCGCTTGGATTATTAAATCCCATTTCAGCAAGGTCGTTATATGATATTTTATATATTCCATCATCATTAACTTTAATTTTTGCCCATGTTCCTGTTCTCAAAACTGAGTTTGCAGAATATTTTAACGATTTGTTTTCTGGAATAATTCCATCACTCTTTACATTATATTGTATGGTAAAACTAAATATTTTTTCATATTTATTTGTAAGTGGATTTTTGCGTATTGGTATAAATGAGAAATTTAAAAAAGGTTTTTTTCTTTCATATTCAATTGAATAACTTAAATTAAAATTATTATCGATATCAGATAAATTTTTGACCTTACTTATATTATCATCTTCAAATGGTTTATATTTTATATCAGTTAATTCAATACTTATAATTTTATTAATATTATTTTTCAGAGGAATTCTTTCAAAATAATAAGGGAGTAATGTGTTATAGTCAGGATAACTTGCTTTTTCAAAATAAATTATAGTCTTTTTCGAGATAGGTTCAATCAATACAGAATTTTCAGTCCACAATACGGTCCTATTAACTTGCTTATTTTGTGATAACAAAACAGAACAGGTTAAAAGAATTATTAATATAATTGTATATTTCATATTTTATTTATGGTTTATTAGGAACAAAATTAATCAAAACTATTTAGAGATTATTTAAAATTTATCCTAATAATTTTAATTACACACTTTTTTTAGCCATATTTCAGAATAATTTGAAAATTTTATTGAAAAAATAATATTTATAAAACACTAATTGTTCGCATGTTATCGCATGTCAGAATGTTTGGGTTTTTAAATATTGTCTTATAATTTTTATTAAACGATATATAATTATTATTATTGTACGATGTAAAATTTTAAATTATTTTACAATTTTTAATAAATTATTTGTATTATTGCAAATTGTAGTTAAAAACATATTCGTTCAAATGTTAAAGCGTATTTTTTGGATATTAGTTGTTATAACATTGGTTTATAACGGAAAATTGTTATCTCAGGACCCTGAATTCACACAATTTTATGCTAATAAGTTGTATTTAAACCCTGCTTTTGCGGGTACCGATAAGTGTCCAAAGTTAACAATGAATTTTAGAAATCAATGGCCGGCACTTGGCTCTACTTATGTAACTTATTGTGCGTCATACGATCAGCGGGTTGATGCTCTTGAAGGTGGCGTTGGATTGCATATTATGCAAGATGTTGAAGGAGATGGAGCCATAAGGACTTCATATATAAGTGGTATGTATTCATACACTTTTCCTGTAAACAGAAATTTTTCAATTACAGGAGGATTTCAAGCAACATATATACATAAAGCTTTAAATTGGGATTTTATTTTTCCCGATATGATTGATCCGCTATATGGTCCAATATTTCCTACAAATGAAGAATTTTCAGGTAATAATACTGATTCTCATTTTGATTTTTCTGCCGGTGCAATTGCATTTAACAAAGATTATTTTTTCGGTTTTGCTGTTCATCATTTAACAGAGCCCCCTGAATCGTGGAGGGGAGCGAGTGATGCTGTTTTGCCTAGAAAATACACATTGCATTTTGGCACAAATATACCAATACAGGCAAGAGGGTATAGAAAAGGGGAATTATATGTTTCTCCAAATTTCTTATTCCAACAACAACAAGATTTCCAACAATTCAATTATGGATTATATGTTTATCGAAAGAATTTAGTTGGAGGCATCTGGTTTAGACAAAATTTCAAATTTCACTTTGATTCATTTGTAATGATGATTGGTTTTAAACAAAAGAATTTTAGTTTTGGCTATAGCTATGATGTAACTGTTTCCAAATTAAAAAATCATAGAACATTAGGTGCACATGAAGTATCATTATCATATACGTTTGCATGTTCGCAAAAAAAACAACGTTTTAGGGCAATAACTTGTCCATCATTTTAGTTATTAATATTGATATAAAAATTATTTATTAAAATAAAAAGCTATGAAAAATAAGGTTAGAATTTTTACACCTGTTTTACTTTTATTAGCAGTTTTATTCTCCTCGTGTGAAAGACAAAAATCATCTACCACTGGTTGGGATTACAATCAGCCTAAAAATGGGGGATTTGAATATGTCTTTTATGATGAGCAAGAAACAGGTCCGGGATTAGTATTTATTGAAGGAGGTACTTTTTCGATGGGTAGAGTTGAGCAAGATGTATTGTTTGACTGGAATAATACTCCAAGAAGAATAACAGTTTCTTCGTTTTATATTGATGAAACTGAAGTTAGAAATGTTGATTACAGAGAATATTTGTATTGGCTTAAAAGGGTTTTTATTGATTATCCCGAAGTATATTCACAAAACATGCCAGATACTTTAGTATGGAGAAGTAAATTAGCATATAACGAGCCTTTTGTTGATTATTATTTCAGACATCCTGCTTATCAGAATTATCCTGTTGTTGGAGTTAATTGGACTCAGGCAGATAATTATTGTGCATGGAGAACCGATAGGGTAAACGAATGGATAATGATTAGAGAAGGATTATTGTATTGGGATGGAACAGGGCAATCTGGTGAAGAGAATTTTAACACTGAAGCATATCTTGCCGGACAATATGAAGGACTTGTTAGAGATCAAATGCCTGATTATGATCCAAACAATGAATATCGTAAAGTTCGAATGGAAGATGGTATTTTCTTACCCAAATACAGACTTCCAACTGAAGCAGAATGGGAATTTGCAGCATTAGGATATATTGGAAATATGTTAGCTGAAGAACGAGTTTATGAACAAAGAATTTATCCATGGAACGGACATTATATAAGAATTGATGACAGAAGTGGATTTAGGAATGATGAAATAGGACAAATACGTGCCAATGCTGTTAGAGGTCGTGGAGATTATATGGGTACAGCAGGAGCTTTAAATGATAAATATGATATTACATCACCGGTTGATGCATTATGGCCAAACGATTATGGCTTGTATGGTATGGCTGGGAATGTTAATGAATGGGTAATGGATGTGTATAGAAAAATGATGTTTGAAGATATGGACGAATTCAGACCTTTCAGAGGAAATGTATATACAACTCAAGAAAGAGATGAAGAAGGTGCTATTGCTGAAAAAGACAGTTTAGGAAAAATCAGCTATAGAGATATTACAGATGAAGAGGCATTTGATAGAAGAAATTATAATACTGCTGATAATATCAATTTTTTAGATGGAGATTATGAATCAAGTTTAGATTTTGATGGAACTGGTAATCTAGATAGAGATAATACAAATTCTAGTAGAATGTATAACCAAGGTAAAGGCAAAGGAACTTGGCAAAATCAAGCTAATAATTTTAGAGGTCAAAGAAATCAACAATCAATGGTAAATAATAGAATTAGAGTTTATAAAGGTGGAGGATGGAAAGATAGAGCTTATTGGTTATCACCAGGTGCTAGAAGATACTTAGATCAAGAACAAAGACGTGATGACCTTGGATTTAGATGTGCAATGCATCGTGTTGGTGCTCAAACTTCAGAGTATTAATATTTAATTATTGTGTTTATATTAAACCCCATTTTATTGGGGTTTTTTTTATTTTTAAAAATGGATATTGTAAAACTATATGATAATTTTCTTAAAAGTAAGGGTGTTTCTATAGATACAAGAACTATTAAAAAAAACAATCTGTTTATTGGTATTAAAGGTAATAATTTTGATGGCAATAAATTTGCATTAGAATCATTAAAAAAGGGAGCTTCATTTGCTATCGTTGATGATATTGAGTTAAGTAAACATAACAATATATTTTATGTGAAAAACTCATTAGAAACCTTACAACAATTAGCCAATTATCATAGAAATAAAATTAATATTCCAATAATAGCTATTACCGGAACTAATGGAAAAACAACAACCAAGGAGTTAATAGCATCAATTTTATCTGAAAAATATAATGTCGGATATACAAAAGGGAATTACAACAATGATATAGGAGTCCCATTAACTATACTTTCATTTAATAAAACCCTGGATTACGGTATTATTGAAATGGGTGCAAATCATAAAGGAGAAATCAAGGATTTATGTGCTATTACTGAACCAAACTACGGAATAATTACAAATATCGGTAAAGCTCATATAGAGGGGTTTGGTTCTACGAAAGGTGTTATTGATGCAAAAAGAGAATTATACGATTATTTAAGCCTCAACAATGGTAAGGTATTTTTAAATTCTGATAATACATTATTGAAAAATATTTGTGATGTTTATACTGTAATTACATATAGTATTAGTGGAAATACGGATTTTACAGGAAATATTGTTGAAATAAATCCATATATTAAATTTAAATGGGAGAAAAAGAAAAAATATATTAATAATGAAAGGATTATTCAATCAAAACTAATTGGTAAATATAATTTTGAGAACCTGTTGGCATCAATTTGTATTGGTTCTTATTTTGGAGTAGAAGATAACAAAATTAAAAATGCCATAGAAAATTATGTTTCCACAAATAATCGCTCTCAAATTATAAATACTAAACAAAACATAATATTATTAGATGCATATAATGCAAATCCCTCTAGTATGAAACTTGCCATTGAAAACTTTCATGAACTTAAGAGTGATAAAGAAAAAATATTAATAATTGGTGATATGTTTGAACTTGGAGAAGCATCTAAAGATGAACATTACATTACCCTAAATGAAATTAAAAAACTGGACTTTAAAAAAGTATTCCTTGTTGGAGAAATTTTTAATAAATTTTCAAAACAATTTAAATATACGTTTTTTAAAAATACTATTGAATTAATTGAATATATTAAAAAAGAGAAACTATTTAATAGTTTCATATTATTAAAAGGTTCGCGAGGAATAAAACTAGAAATTATAACAGATTATCTATAATATAATCTTATTATCCATGGAAAAACTTGTTGTAGGGATTGATATTGGTGGTACAAACACAGATTATGGTATTTTTGATAAAGAAGGAAATTGCTTTGTTAAAAATAGTTTTTCAACAAATAAACAAGATACTTTTGAAATTTTTATAGAAAAATTGTATCAAGAAATTGAAAAAAGCAAAAAAAAAATTGAGAATAAATATAATATTATAGGCATTGGTATTGGAGCACCTAATGGCAATTATTATAGCGGAACAATTGAATTTGCTCCCAATTTAAATTGGAAAGGGGTACTGCATATTACTGAATTTTTTAAAAAATATTATGATATACCAATAATTCTAACAAATGATGCAAATGCGGCAGCAAATGGCGAAATGATTTATGGTGGTGCAATAAATATGAAAGATTTTATTGTTATAACACTTGGTACCGGTTTAGGAAGTGGAATTGTTGTTAATGGTAATATTGTTTTTGGACATAATGGTTTAGCAGGAGAAATAGGGCATACAATAGTTGATACCAATGGTAGAACATGTAGTTGTGGCAAAAAAGGATGTTTAGAAACCTACGCATCAGCAACAGGAATAAAACGCACTGTATTAGAATTAATTAACACTAATAATACTCCAAGCATATTACGTAATAAAAAGAGCAATAATATCTCAGCTATAGATATTGAAATTGCAGCCAAAAAAGGGGATAAAATAGCACTTGAAGCATTTGAATACACTGGCAAAATTTTAGGGTTAAAACTTGCTGATACAATTGCACATACAAACCCTGAAGCTATTTTTCTGCATGGTGGTTTATCAAAAGCAGGAGATTTAATTTTTAAACCTACTAAAAAGTGGATGGAACATTATCTTCTTGCTATATATAAAAATAAAGTTAAACTTTTACATTCTCAAATTGAGAATTCAAATGCAGCTATATTGGGAGCAGCATCTTTAATTTGGAGTGAGCTTGATAAAAATATCAATCAAAATTAACACCATATTTTTTTCCTATAGCTCTAATATCATTTTTAACAGATGGTATTAATTCTATTCCTTTTTTGAGTTTAATTTCTTTTGATTTTCGTTCAGGATCACCTGGAATTAATACTTCAGATTGCCCTTTTATTTTGTCAGCATTTCTAAAAGTTTTTATCCACTCATCAATTTTTTCTTTAAACTCTGTTTTAGGCTGAAAAGCATCAATTCGCATTGCTCCAAAAAAATGACCTAAACCTTCTCCTGTTTTTCTATCAAGCAGAGGTAAATAAGGTACTTGTGGAGGGACAAATGGTCCGAAATTAGCTCCCGATAAAACAGATGAAAATATATCAACTATTGAACCCATACAATAACCTTTATGACTTCCGTGTTCATAATCGCTTCCTAATGGAAGAATTGCACCACCTTCTTTTAAAATATCAGGATTAGTTGATGCAATACCTTCTTTATCCTGAACAAATCCATGTTGAACATTTTTTTCAAGTTTTGCTTTTATAGCCAGTTTCCCACGTGCTATAGGCGTTGTAGCAAAATCTGCAATAAAAGGAGCTTGCTTATTAGCCGGAATTGCCACCGCAATTGGATTTGTACCAAGTAATCGACTTGTTGACCAAGTTGGTGCAACCAAAGGATTAGCATTTGTCATGCTTATACCAATCATATCGTGTTTTAAAGCCATCATGGCATAATAGCCAGCAATTCCATAATGATTTGAATTTCGTGATGATACCCATCCTGTTCCGACTTTTTCTGCTTTTTCAATAGCAATTTCCATTGAATGTTTAGCTGTTATCATTCCAAAGGAATTATCCCCGTCAACTACAGCAGTACTTGGTGTTTCGTGAACAATTTTTACATTTGGACTTACATTAATCCTTTTTTTTTCATATAATCCAATATAATCTAATATTCTAACCATGCCATGAGAAGGGATTCCGCGTAATTCAGCTTCCACTAATACGTTGGCTACAATTTTAGCATCATTTTCAGGACAACCAATCTTTATAAAAAGTTGTTTTGTAAAATCTAGTAGCTGAGTATGAGAATACATATCTTAAGATTTATAGGTTTTATTTGAATTGGCTTGTGCAGTTGCCATAATTAGCATATCATTTATATTTACATGTTTTGGACGTGTTATAGCAAACAATACTGCATCTGCAATATCTTCGGCATATAAAGGTGTAAGACCTTCATAAACTTTATCAGCTTTTTCTTTATCACCATTGTATCTTACTTGCGAAAATTCGGTATTAACCATACCTGGAGCAATTTGCGTAACCTTAATTCCATATTCAACAAAATCAAGTCTCATTGCTTTTGTAATGGCGTCAACTGCATGTTTTGTAGAACAATATACGTTACCACTTGGATAAACCTCTTTACCTGCGATAGAACCAATATTTATTATATGCCCTCTTCCTTTTTCAATCATACCTGGAGATATTTTTCTCGAAATATATAAAAGCCCTTTAATATTTGTGTCGATCATTTGCTCCCAATCATCTATATTTCCTTTATCAAATGTACCCATACCTAATGCTAAACCCGCATTATTAACAAGTATATCTATATCTGTCCATTTTTTTGGGAGATTATCAATAGCATTAAAAACTTCTTCTTTTTTTCTTACATCAAAATTAAGTGATAAAGCTTTAACATTATATTTGCTAATAATTTTTTTCTCTAATTCGTTTAATCTTTTAACTCGTCTTCCGGTAATAATTACATCAAAACCATTTTCTGCTAATTTTAAAGCAACAGCTTTTCCAATTCCAGAAGTTGCTCCGGTTATCAACGCTATTTTATTCATTATGTTTTTTTTTAAATATTAATTCTATTTTTTTTACATCTATTAAAACTACAAAAATAATAATTAAAAATGGTAATGCAGGTATTTTATACCTTACCAAAGCACCAAGCACTGGTGTAATTAGGCCACTTAAAGTAAATAGTATTAATGTAAATGATAAACAGAATAGAAGTAAACCTATGTTTATTTTAACATCGTTTTTGTTATAGAACACCAAACTTAAGATAAGTAAAATTAAAATAATTAAATTTTCGAATGCAGCGAGAATACTAACCATATTATGAATTTCAAAAATATGAGGTCTTGCAAAAGTGTTTAAAAAAGCTCCCGGTGAATTTTTTATTAAACTAACTGCCGTAGGTTGTAATTCGGGTATTTTTATATAGCTTCCGGTATTATTTGTTTCTTCTACCATATTTACAAAATCATGTTGCTTTTGGCTCATTATTTTAGGAAAATCGTACTCTGAGATAATATATTTACTGAAAAAAGCCATTGAAATAATTAATAAGTGAATTGTTATGAATTTAATAAACGTATATTTCTTTTTCTTTGAAAAATAATACCATATTAAGAACATTAATCCCGGTAAAGCAGCTACTAAGACATAAAATTTTGACATAAAAAGTAAGAATGTACCAACAACAATTCCTATAATATATATAGTCCTTATGTTTTTGGTAATAATGTTGTAAAAACTATAAAATAAAATTCCTAAAGAAAATACTACAATTCCTTCTTTCAACGCACCGGATGACCAAAATAAAACCGATGGAGATAAAAATATTGCTATAAGCAATAAATATTTTTTATGTTTAAAATATTTTATAAAAACCTTATATATAGCCACAAACCCTGTGAAAGAAAGAAAGGACATAAAAACGTTATGTACATTTAAATAACCAAATGAAAACAAGCGAAAAAACGCATTTAAACGTATAATAGTACGATTATCATTATAAAGCTCGTAATTGAAATCCTTAAACCAAAAGTTCATACTTGTATAATATTCTCGTAAATGTTCACTATTGGCATCAATACCAGTTAACATTCTTAAATAATCAAGTGGATTTTGATATATGGCACTAAATAAAATATTGCCATCTGAAAAATATTTGAAAATATCTGAAGAAGAATGATCTGTATAATAAAAAGTGAAAATAAGTAACATTGCAGTACCGCTTAATACTTTTAAAATGAATATTCCTGATAATATTTTGGTATTTACTCCATTTATCTTAAAAAAGTGGACTTTATTGATTATTACAACAATAATAAATGTATATAATATTGTCAAAATTGTTTCAATTATCATAGCAACAAAATTAATAATATTAGGCAAAAATTAGCAGTAAGTAAACACAAAGAATTTTTTATCTGTATAAAATTTAGTTTTTAATTGAAATATTGGCTATGTTAAACCTTGTTTCACATAAATAAAAATCATAAAGCAACCTTTTTGGCTAATATATAGTCTTATTAATACATATCATCAAAAAAATAATAAATAAGCAACAAAATTTACTATTTTTGTAATTAATAAATATAATAACAATATGAAAAGAACTCTATTTCTATTATTTTTCTTTTTGTTACTTAATACAATAACTTATAGCCAGATAGTAATAAATGAGTTTATGGCATCAAACATTTATACAAATGCTGACCCGTTATTTGCAGAATATTCTGATTGGATAGAATTATATAACAATGGAGTTACTGATGTTGATATTTCCGGTTATTATTTATCCGATAATTCATTAATACCACTTAAATGGCAGGTTCCTGCCGGAACAATTATTCCTGCAGGAGATTTTTTACTCTTATGGGCAGATAATTACGACACATTATATCATACAAATTTTTCATTAAGTGCATTAGGTGAACAAATATTCTTATCCAACACATCGGGAATAATGCTTGATTCTTTAACATATACTGCTCAAGATGCCGACATATCAATGGGAAGATATCCAAATGGAACAGGTAATTTTATGTATTTTGATATTCCTACTCCTAATAGCACAAATAATACACAAGCGTATATTGGCATAGCTATACCACCTGATTTTGCTTTACAGTCAGGATTTTTCATATCAACAACAAGTGTTGAACTTATACCAAACATTACCAACGATACAATTTACTACACATTAGATAACACATTGCCAACAACAGTTTCTACTATGTACACTGGACCTATTAGCATTTCATCAACTACAGTAATACATGCCGTTTCAATAAGAAATGGATATATAAATAGTAAACCGGCAAGTTCAATTTATTACATTAATGTTAATCATCAATTACCTGTTTGGGCAATATTAACAGACCATGCTAATTTATGGGGTTCATCAGGATTGTACGATAATCCTTGGGGAACTACCTCCAAATGGGAGAGAGAAGTAATGAACAGATATTTTGTAAATGATACTCTTAGTTTTTCATTATATTCAGGATTAAGGATTCAAGGCGGTAATTCAGTTGGAATGGCAAAAAAATCGTTTCGCGAATTTTATAAGGGAGGATATGGAGATACACATTTAAATTATCCTTTATTTACTTTTTCTGGTATTAATTCATTTAAAAATATTGTACTGCGTGCAGGATATGATGACGATGTTTCCACATCAAGTGGTACACTTTTAAGAGATCCTTTGTCAAGTGATTTATACCGATTAAGTGGAGGATTAGCATCATTAAGCGAGTGGTCTGTTCTTTATTTAAACAATAGTTTTTGGGGAGTATATAATGTGCGTGAAAGTATAAACGAATATTTTATAGAAGACCATACCGGTTATTCCGATTTTGACCTTATTAGATATACCAAAACAGGTGCAGTATTAAAATGGGGTGATTTTAACGATTGGCAAACTTTAACAAGTTTTTTTAGTACCAATGATTTTACTTTAGACCAAACTTACTACGATGCAGCCGATTTTATTGATATGGATAATTTCATAAATTTATTGGCATTTGTTCATTGTAGTCAATATAGAAGTTGGACGTGGGGTTGTTTTGCTTTTAAAGAAAAACAAGCAAATGCCAAATGGAGATGGACAATGTGGGATACTGATCAGGCATACAAAACGCTTACATGGAACGGTTTTACAGAATACCAATACACTTATAATGAAAAGTGGAGTAATTTTATGCCTAAAGAACTTATAAAAAACAATATATTTAAGAGAAAACTGATAAACAGAACAGCGGATCTGCTTAATACTTTATTTTTGCCCGATACATCAAATTTTCATCTTGACTCTCTTGCCTACATTATTGACCCTGAAATGACTAACGAAACAGCACGCTGGGGTGCAAGCTATGCAACATGGCTAAGCAGGGTTGCAACAATAGGAAGTTTTTTAAATTCAAGACCGGCAACAGTAAGAAGTCAAATTTTAAGTTATTTTGTTTTACCTGCTCAGCAAACTATTATACTAGATACTGTAGGGCAAGGTTATATTCATGTAAATACAATTGATGTTAGATATTTTCCATGGACAGGAATATATTTTGAAGATGTACCCATTGACATTACTGCAATTCCAAATCCGGGATACATTTTTGCAGGATGGAGTGATACAACTCTATCAGATACGTCTTTTATTACTATAAATTTAACAAACACATATAATCTTACGGCATACTTTATTATAGATACTGCTCAACTACAACCACTGGTAATAAATGAAATAAATTATAATTCATCTATTATATTTGATACAAAAGATTGGATAGAGTTATACAATCCAAATTCACAAGTAGTAGATTTAAGCAATTGGGTATTAAAAGACGATAACGATTTAAATATTTTCACATTTCCTCTTAATACATTTATTGACAATTATGGCTATTTAATAGTATGCAAGGATACTATGAGTTTTATTGCATTAAACCCACAAGTTACTGATTATACAGGTGATTTTATATTTGGTTATGGATCAACTTCTGATGTTGTTCGGCTTTTTGATGATACTAATACTTTGGTTGATTATGTTGCATATTTTTCATATACTCCATGGCCCACAGATGCCAACGGTTTTGGTCCTACTCTAGAACTAATGTATCCATATCTTAATAATGCTTTATATACTAGCTGGATTGCAAATTCAGGATATTATGGAACACCCTGTGAACAAAATAGAATATTGAGTGTTGTAGAACAAAGCAAGAATGAGTTAAGTTTAAATGTTTTTCCAAACCCATTTAATCAAACTGCCTATATTCAAATCAACACAAAAGATAAAATATTGCCGATAATTGATATATATAATATTGCAGGAACCAAAATCAAAACTTTAACAAAACCTGTTTCAATTTTTGATAATAAATTTATTTTTGAATGGAATCCCGATAATAGTATGAAAAGCGGTTTATACCTTATTAAAGTATTAATAAATAATAATGTTTATCATAAAAAAATAATTTTCAGCCATGAATAAAAACCTTTTATACATATTAATTTTTCAGTTTTTATTTTTAAGCAACTTTGCTCAAACCCCATTAAGTGGAACTTTTTCAAGCGATACAGTATTGCAAAGCAGCTTGTCTCCATATCTTATGAGTACAAGTATAACAATAAATTCAGGTGCTACATTTGATGTTGAACCAGGTACAATTATTTATATTGAAAATAATGCTTCAATTATTGTTAGTTATGCAAATCTCAATTTTAATGGAGAGATTAATGATAGTATTCATCTGTTAAACAATACTACAAAATGGAGTAGGATATCAGGTGATCATGCAAATATTAATATTTCTTATTGTGTAATTAAACATGCAACTCAAATTTTATCTGCAAATTATGGTGAAATTAGAATGGATAATTCTCGTTGTGATAGTGTTACAGGTGGAGATGTAGTAGCTATACACTATGCGGATACTGTAGTCGTGAATGATTGTAATTTTGCTGGTATAAAAAATACTGCTAAAATTGATTGTATTGATGCAGATGGTATTAATTATGGATTATTCTACAATAATAGATTTACAAATTGGAATGATGATGCAATTGATATTGGAACGGGAGCAACAAATGTTTCAATTCATCATAATTACTTTGAAAATAATGATTATGGAGTTAGCCTTGGTGAAAGTTCAGTAGCATCAGTTTACAGAAATGTGATGTATGAAGGGACTGGGGGAATGCAAACACATACTGGAGCAGTATTGACTGCATATAATAATACTGTATATAAAACCTATTTTGGCATTCAATGTTATCATGGAGGTACATCAAATTCTGGCGGAACAGCTTACATTAGAAATACAATTTTTTCGAACCCGGATTTTTGTTCTATTGCAGTTCAGCCTACATCTTATGTTGAAGTCACTTATTCTTGTTCTGAAATTGATACAATGGTAGGAGTTGGAAATATTGTTGGATATCCTAATTTTGTAGATACAGCAAATCTTGATTTTCACCTTTTTGCAGGCTCAATATGTATTAATGCAGGAGATCCTAGTGACCCACTTGATACAAACGGAAATTTTATTGATATAGGTGCTTTTGAATATTATGATACTTCTTCAGTATCTAATGAAATTTTAGAAAATATTGATATTAAAATATATCCAAATCCTACTACAGGAATATTTTTAATTGAGGGACAAAACATTAAAAATATAGAAATTATTGATATTACAGGTAAAACAATAAAAACCCTTCAAGGCATTCAAAACTTTAAAGCTTATAAAATAGATCTAGGCAATAATTCAAAAGGTATTTATTTTATTCGTCTAATAAAAGAGGATTGTGTTATATTTAAAAAAGTAATATTGAATTAATTTAACACATGAATTTTAAAGCAACCTTTTATATTAATATGAGTCTATAATAATAGACGACAAAAAATGAAAAATATAATTACACAATCATATAAAGCTTTAATAATACTTATTTGTACATTGAATGTGTCTTATTCACAGGTTGAGACAGAAAGTTATCCTTATGGCTATGATACAGAACTGGGGATTGATACAACAGGTATGAATTCTGTGAAAAGTGGTAAATCAACAAAAGCTGTTATTTATACATTAAAAATTAATGAATTTCTTGCTGTTAATGGCACAATTAATCAGGATAGTGCAGGTGAATATGATGATTGGATAGAATTATATAATTATGGAACACTTCCTATTGATTTACAAGGTGTATTTTTCACAGATGATTTATCGGATTCTACAGAATGGGAAATACCCTCTTCACTAATAATACCTGCTGGTGGTTATTTAATTTTATGGGCAGATGACGATACGGGTCAGGGAGTTGACCACCTTGGATTTAAACTTGAGGATACAGGTGAAGAAATAGGAATTTTTACACCCGATAGTATTGTTTTAATTGATCAGGAAATTTTTGGCACACAGGTTTATAATATTTCAAAAGGAAGACAACCCGATGGAGGTGTTAACTGGAATTTTTTCGATACACCTACTCCCGGAGCTTCAAATATTACAACAGGAATGCTCAATATTGTACCGAATCCAAATTTTTCGTTATCAGGAGGTTTTTATAACGATACTTTTTCAATAACATTAGATGTTGATACATTAGGTGCAACAATTTATTATACTACAGACGGTTCTACACCAAATCAAACATCTGCTGTATACATTATACCGATTTTTATTGATAATACAAAAATTATTAGAGCAATAGCATATAAATCTTCGTGTGTACCTAGTAGAGTTGTTACTCATACATATTTTATGAATGTTTCTTCAACAATACCCGTTTTATCAGTTTCTTCAAGTACTTCAGATATTTGGGGATTTAATGTTGATGTTTCAGTGCATGTTGAATATTTTGAGGAAGATGGAAGTCTTGGATTTTCTATTGATGGAGGAACACAATCGCATGGAAAAATTTCTCAGGCTCAGGAAAGTTTTAGGTTACATGCACGAACAATGTATGGAGATAAAGAAATTAATTATAAAATATTTGACAATAAAGAAACTGATTATTTTAAAAGACTTGTGTTTCGTAATGCAGGTAACGATGGATTATTTTATGGAAGCAGAGCCCATATGCGTGATGGAGTTATAAACACAGCAATTATTAGAAGTAATTCTACAACAAGCACTTGTGGATATCAGCCGGTAAATGTATATATTAATGGTAATTATCATGCCATATATAATATTAGAGAAAGAATTGACAGATATTATATTGAAGGTACTCATGGCTATGATAGTGACTTGCCTATGGATATATTGGAAAGATGTTTTGGCGTTTCAAATCCAACTACTAATCATGATATTATTGAAGGAGATTGGAATGATTATAATATAGTTAGAACTTTTGCTGATACTGCTGATATAAGTATACCTGCAAATTATAATTTTCTTGAATCAAGAGTTCATGTTAAAGATTTTGCAGATTATTGGATAACTGAAGTATATTTTGGAAATTATGATTGGTTGTCAAACAATATTAAATTATGGAAACCTGATACACTTGGTGCCAAATTTGGCTGGATTTTATGGGATGTTGACCATGGTTTAGGAATGCCATTTCCTACACCAACAGGAAATGCCAGTGATCCAAATTGGAATACTTTAGACTGGGGAACAGGAACATTGCCTGGAGATAGACCATGGGGAGGTTTAAATACAAGACTTATTCGTGGTTTACTTGAGTATCCGGAATTTAAAGAATATTTTATTGTTAGGTTTTCAGATCTATTAAATTCATATTTTTCACCCGATTCTATAAATACTATTATAGATTCACTGGAAAATTATTTAGTTCCTGAAATACCACAATATGTTACAAAATGGGGAAGCTCTTTTTCTAATTGGCAAACTGCGGTTCAGGCATTAAGAACCTATAATACAGCAAGGAGGGGTTTTGTAAGGGAACACATTAAACTCCAATATTCATTAAATGAAATGATTAATTTAGATTTAACTTGTATCCCGGAAGATGCAGGAATTATAAATTTAAACACAATTACACTTTCTAATTTTCCCTGGACAGGTGATTATTATTCTGAAATGGCAAATACTATTGAGGCTATTGCAAAACCGGGATATGAATTTATTGGTTGGATAGGTTCTTTAGAAGATACTTCTTATATAACAATTTATCCGGATACAAATGTTAGTTTAACCGCATTATTTCAACCACTAACACTTCCTGCTGATACAAGCATTGTTATAAACGAAATAAATTATAATTCATCAGCATCATTTGATACTGACGACTGGGTTGAATTTTACAACGCATCTTTAGTTGACATTTACATGGGCAATTGGATATTTGAAGATGGTGGTGGTAATACATTTGAATTCCCTCTGGGATTTATATTACAAGTAGATGATTATATTGTATTGTGCAGAGATACTAGTAAATTTAGATTGTTTTATCCAAACATAAATAATATTATTGGAAATATGGATTTTGGATTGAGTGGTGCAGGTGAGCTAATAAAATTATACGATTTCAATGGTGTTTTAACTGATTATGTCCCATACGACGACAGTTTTCCATGGCCTACTGAACCCGATGGCAACGGACCAACACTTGTATTAAAATTGCCATATTTGAATAATTCAATTGCAAGCAGTTGGGAAGCAAGTGAACTTGCACATGGCTCACCCGGTACGGCAGATTCGTTATTTTTAGATTTAATAAATAATATTACTGAAAAACCACAAATTATTGTTTATCCCAACCCTGCTAATTGTTCAGTAAATTTCTATATGTCATTAAATAAATATCAAAATATAAAAATATCATTATTTGATATACAGGGCAGAAAAGTAGCAGATATTTGTGATGAAAAACTTATAAAAGGAGAAACAATAATTTCTTATAACATTGAAAATAAAATTATGCAGGGAATTTATTTTTACAAATTAGAAACTGATAATTTTTCTCAAACAAAAAAACTGGTTATTACAAAATAGAATTATAATTTTCAATTATTTTCTCAGCTAATACAGCAGCCGTTTTATATTTCGATTCTTTTGTTAAACCCGCAATATGTGGTGTTAGTATAACATTATTTGCCTTACATAAATAATTAAAATCTTCAGAGTTTTTATTATTGAATAGGTTCTCAAAGGTATGACTTTCATATTCCATAACATCAAGGCAAGCTCCCTTAACTTTATTTGTTTTTAGATTTTTAATCAAATCTGAAGTATCAATAACTTTGCCCCTTGAAGTATTAATAATGTAAATATTATTTTTAAACTTATTTATAAATTCATCATTTACAAGATATTCATTTTCATTAGTTAATGGAATATGTAAGCTTAAAATATCGGAATTATTAAATATGTCTTCCATGTTTGTTTCAATTACATTTTCAGAAGTATAATTACTTTTATATTTATCGTAAGCTAATATTTTAACATTAAATCCTTTTAATTTTTTAGCAAATGCCGAGCCTGTATTTCCATAACCAATAATGCCTATTGTTATATTATTAAGTTCAATTCCTCTGTTTTTTTCCCTGTTCCAAATTCCTGATCTAAGTTCATAATTTGAAATATTTATATTATGAAATAAAGATAAAAGCATTCCAATGGCATGTTCACCAACAGCATTGCAATTACCTTCAGGTGAATTAAAACACTTTATTTTTTTTTCAGAAGCATAAGCAACATCAATATTTTCAAGCCCGGAACCAACTCTTCCAATAAATTTTAATTTAACAGCTCTATCAATTATATTTTTATCAATTATTATTTTATTACGCAAAATAATACCATCATAATTTGCAATAATATTTTCAATCTCTTGTAAGAGAATAGTTGGTTTGTAATCGCAAATAAAATTTGCTGTTACTAATTTTTTTATTAGCACATTGTGTATAGAATCGATAAATAGTATCTTAATTTGCATTATAAAGGTGCTTTCAAATTTGTTGCCCCGATTTTACACTTCGTTACAGGATAAACATTTATAAAATATTAAATTTTACATATATATATTAAAGTATGTTTTTATTAATTCAACATTTAAATATTAAATGTAGAATGTTAAATGAAAAATGTTAAAGTTGTTTCTGTTTTTTGGCAAAAATAATAATATATGTTACAAAATTTATCAATTATTCAATCATTTTTTACTTTGTTATTTAGCATTCGATATTTGATATTCATTTTGGCTACTGTTATTAAATAAATCAAATATTTTTGTTGCAATGTAAAGAGAATACATCTTATTATTTTCTGTCAAAAAATGGGCTTTTAGATGTTGCTGTTAAAGGAACTCCAAAAATTATTTTAAACTCTTCATCAAAAATATTTAAAGAATCAACCGCTTGCCCAATAGTGTACATTATACGATTATCAACCCTGTGATTTGATGCGATACCAACTGCGGAACCTAAAGCTATTCCAATGTCAATTGTATTGAACGCACATGGCACTTCTTTAAATTTATTTTTGGCATTGCAATCTTTAAAACCGCATAAGCCACAATTCAAATCTACAGCATTTACTTTCACCGCAATAAGAAATATAACAGGCGATAAAAGAATATTTTCTGCATCACGAATAAAGAATGCTTGTTCTTTTTCATCCCCAATTTCTTTCATTTTATCAGATATTTTCTTAATATCTTTTCCTGTTACGAGTTTAATTTCAATATTATTATACCCGCGTCCTTTTGGAGCTGTTCGAGCAGCTATTGCCATTTTTTCGGCAATTGAAATTAATCCTTTTTCGCTAATTTCTTTTTCAGATATTATAGACATATTATAATATTTTTTAAATTTTAAAAGAGGGTTTAAAATTAGGAAAAATATTTTAGATTTGCCGTAAATATAATTTAAGTGGATAATCAGTTATTATATAAAATAGCCATTAGTTTCATTCCTAAAATAGGTCCTGTAAACGCAAAAAAGTTAATTGCTTATGTTGGGAGTTTAGAGGGAGTATTTAAAGAAAAGAAAAGAATATTGGTTAAAATTCCGGGCATAGGTGAAACGCTTGCCAAAATTATTATTAAAAATAATGTTATTGAAGAAGCTAAAAGAGAAATAGAATTTATTAATAAATATAATTTAAAAACATACTTCTTTTTAGATAAAGATTATCCAAACAGGTTAAAAGAGTGTTATGATTCACCTATTTTATTATACATGAAAGGAGACGTCGATTTAAATAACTCTAAAATAATAAGCATTATTGGAACAAGAAAAGCAACAGATTACGGGAAGTCAATATGTGATAAGCTGATTACAGACATAAATGCAAGAGGACATAATCCGGTAATTGTTAGCGGCTTGGCATACGGCATAGATGTTCAGGCACACAAATCTGCATTAAATAACAATTTTAAAACCATAGCAGTTTTAGGACATGGTTTAAATTTAATATATCCGGTTGCACATAGCAGTGTTGCTAAAGATATTATTAAAAATGGAGGATTACTTACTGAATTTAAATCTAATTCAAAAAACGATAAAGGTAATTTTGTAAGAAGAAACAGAATAATTGCAGGAATGTCTGATGCAACTATTGTTGTAGAATCTGCAAAAAAAGGAGGGGCTTTAATTACAGCCGATATTGCAAATTCATATAACAGAGATGTATTTGCGTTTCCGGGAAATATAAATAATAAATATTCAGAAGGTTGTAACAGGCTCATAAAATCACATAAAGCAGCATTAATAGAATCTGTTGCAGACCTTGAATATATTTTGGGATGGGAACAAAATAAAAAACCAAAAGCAATTCAAACAAAAATATTTAATGAGCTTTCTACAGAAGAAAAAACTATTGTTAATTTATTGAAAAAAGATGACAAACTAAATATTGATATAATTAGAATTAAAACCGAATTATCAATAAGCAAAATTTCTGCTTTGCTTTTAAATTTAGAATTTAATGGTATTGTAAAGAGTTTGCCGGGAAAAGTTTATGGCTTAATAAAATAAATTTTTCAATTGTTTCATTGCTTCTTGAGTCATCAGCAATTTTCTAACTAATCATTTTTCCGTTTAAAATCAGGCCAATCTGCTTTTTTTCGTTTTTCGCTTACAGGTAACACCAACTACCGCCCCAAGTACTCGGGGTGGTCTCGGCATTTTCCATTAATCACAAGCACAGACTTGCGATATTGGGGAAAGTATATGGCATTATAAAATAATCTTTATTACCCTTTCGTGATATAGCGTTCTATTTTCGTGATAGTTTCTTCAGAGTTTCATAATCGATATTTCGAGGATAAAAATGTCAATTGCGTTTTAATTATTTATTTAGTATTTTTATCCCCTTAAATTTCCTTTGAATTAAAATAATTTGAGAAAATTAAACTTATGATTGACAAATCTAAAAGCGACCCAAATATTCAAAAATTTAATTCCGATAATAATGAGCTTATATGTATTAATAAAACTGCAAGTATTATTAATGAAGGAAAATCAATTGATGAGACATTAAAACATATTGCTCTGATAATGCCTGATGCATGGCCTTATCCACAATATACTGCTGTTAGAATAACTTATGATGGTAAAACTTTTGATTCAAATAATTTTCAACCCGATACACGAAGTATGGCTCATGGCTTTGAAACTATTGATAAGAAAATTGGCAAAATAGAGGTATTTTACACAAAAGAATTTGAGGAATCGGGCGTAGAACCCTTTTTGTACGAGGGAAGAGATACAGTAAATAATCTTGTTAAGATAATCTCAAGATATATTAATCAGCAAACAGAAATTGAGATTACAAAAGATAAACCAAAAAAGATCGATGATGAAATAGATTTAGATTCAATAATAGACAGTCCTAAATTATTTAAGAAATTATTATATAAGTGTAATACCGACCGTGATATTTTTCACGATTTAATGCGATTTAAAGTTAAGGAAATACTACTTGTTGCTAATTTATATGATACATATATCTTTGAGCAAGAAGGAAGATTTTCTGAAAACATACTTGGAGAGTATTACCATTTAAATCTCACATCCACACCCCGAATAACAGGAGTATCGTACAATACAGAGGTGTTAGAGCATTTAAATGATAAACATTACGACCTTGTTGTAATAATGCTGGGATTAAATAAAAGAACTCCTATTGCATTAAGCAAGGTAATTAAAAGAAGATATCCATATATACCTATTTTCTTATTACTAAACAATAATCTTGATATTGCTTTATTGACGGAAAAACCAAATATGCTGGAGTCAATAGACATGCATTTTGTCTGGAATGGTGATTCTAAAATCTTCTATACTATGGTAAAACATATTGAAGACAAAGTAAATGCCAAAAATGATACAAGTATTGGAATGGTAAGAGTAATTCTTTTAGTAGAAGATTCACCAAAATATTATTCAAGATACCTCCCACTACTTTACGATACAATTAGAAAACAAACTAGATCATTGATGGAAGATACTATTTCTGATGGTTTATATAAAGTTTTAAGATTAAGAGCCAGACCAAAAATACTTTTAGTATCAAATTTTGAAGATGCAATATCAATATATGAAGAATATAAAGATAATTTATTGTGTGTAATATCTGATGTACATTATCCAAAAAATGGAAAGCAATGCGATACAGCAGGTATTGAACTTATAAAATATGTAAAAGAAAATTCTCCTAATATTGCTACAGTCTTACAATCTTCTGACAGTAATAATGAAAAAAAGGCAAAAGAACTAAATTCTGTCTTTATTAATAAAAATTCCGACAGTTTATCACAAGACATAAAAGATTTTATTAGTAAGTATTTAGGCTTTGGGAATTTTATTTTTTGCGATAGTAATGGAATTGAAATTGCAATAGCAAAATCACTAAAAGAATTTGTCAGTATTTTTGAAATAATACCTGTTGAATCTATAATCTATCATGCACTTAAATTCCATTTTTCTTTTTGGTTTATAGCAAGAGGGGAAATACATATTGCCAAAGCAGTTAATGAAAAATATGTTTCAGACTATGAAAACCCTGAAGATATAAGGACATTTATCTTAGAATCTATTACAAAATATAAAAACGAAAGAGATATTGGCAAAGTGGTTATGTTTGATGAATCAGCATTAACAGATGAAAGTACCATTGTTAAACTTTCTTCGGGTGCCTTGGGTGGTAAAGGCAGAGGTTTGGCATTTATTAATACATTAATGTGTAATTTCTATTTTTCAAAACTAATACCCGATATTCACATTACATCACCTAAAACATCAATTATTGGGACAGATGAATATGATGAGTTTATGATAAATAATAAACTAAATAAACTCGTTTTAATTGAAAAAGATGAAGAAAAAATTAAAAAAGCTTTTATTAAAGCTAAGCTATCAGACCATTTAATAGAAAATCTGGAAATAGCATTAAAATATTTTACAAAACCTATTGCAGTAAGGTCATCTAGTTTGTTCGAAGATTCTTTAATGCAACCATTCTCTGGTATCTTCTCTACATATTTATTACCCAACAACAATTTTAGTTTAGAAATTAGGATGAAACATGTAACAGATGCAATTAAATTAGTTTATGCATCTATTTATTCTAAAAATGCCAGAACATATTTCGAAGCTGTTAACTACAAGATTGAAGAAGAGAAAATGGCAATTATTATACAGGAAGTTGTTGGAGATAAGTTTGAGGATTATTTCTATCCACATATAAGTGGTACAGCCCAGTCTCATAACTATTATCCTATTGGGCACATGAAACCAGAAGAGGGATTTGCAACTGCAGCTGTTGGATTAGGAGCCTATGTAGTTGAAGGAGAAAAATCATACAGATTTTCACCATCTTATCCGAAAACGGAAATAAATTCTAACGAAGCACTTATTAAAAACTCACAAACAGAATTTTTAGCAATAGATTTAAAAAAGGAAGATTTTAATTTATTAGATGGTCAGAATGCTGCATTAGCAAGATTAGAAATAGGGGTAGCAGAAAAACACGAAAACCTTCACCATTGTGCATCTGTTTACGATTATAATAATGATAGAATTGTACCTGGCTTAGGCATAGTAGGTCCTCGTATTATAAATTTTGCAAATATTCTTAAATATAATTGCATTCCATTAGCTGAAACCATTAGTACGGTATTAGAGATTATAAAGGAATCTATTGGCGCACCTGCCGAAATTGAATTTGCTATTGAGCTAAACGAAGATAAACTATCTGCATTTCATCTTTTACAGATAAAACCACTGGTTGGTAACGACGATGATTTTAATATTGACATTGATAAAATTGCAAAAAAACAGTTATTGCTCCTTTCAGAAAAAAGCATGGGTAATGGAGTAATAAAAGATATTGATGATGTAATATATGTGAAAAATGAAAATTTTGATAATACTAAAACAATTGAGATGGCAAATGAGTTAGACAAACTCAATGTGCAAATGCTAAAAGAAAATAAAAAATATATTCTTATTGGGCCCGGTAGATGGGGCTCACAAGATCGTTTTATAGGTGTGCCTGTGCTATGGCCTCAAATTAGTAATGCAAAAGTAATTGTAGAAATTAGTCTTGATGAATTTCCACTTGATGCCTCACTTGGTTCACACTTTTTTCATAATGTTACATCAATGAATGTAGGATATTTCACTGTTCAGCATAAAGCAACTTCCGATTTTATTAATTGGGAAATGCTGGCCGAACAAAAAACTATAGAGGAGACTAAACACTTTAAGCATATTAAATTCAATAAACCTCTTACTATTTCAATGGATGGCAAGAAAAGTATTTCTGTAATTTCTATTAATAACTGATGTTACGCACAAAAATAGTAAATTTGCTGCGTAACATCAGTTATTAATCATAAAAATAAAAAAAATGAATCCGCTAGTAGAAAAATTCATGGCTTATATCGAAGCTAAAAATCCTGGAGAAAAAGAATTTCATCAGGCAGTAATGGAAGTTGTAGAAACTATTATTCCATATATTGAAAAAAATCCTAAATATAAAGAAGCTAAAATTCTGGAAAGAATTTGTGAACCCGAAAGAGTTATTATGTTTAGAGTTCCCTGGTTAAACGATATTGGCGAAATAGAAATAAACAGAGGTTATAGAATTGAGATGAATAGTGCTATTGGACCTTATAAAGGAGGTTTACGTCTTCATTCAAATGTAAACTTAAGTATATTAAAATTCTTAGCTTTCGAGCAAGTTTTTAAAAATAGCCTAACAACACTACCTATGGGTGGAGGTAAAGGTGGTTCTGATTTCAACCCAAAAGGAAAATCAGATAACGAAGTAATGAAATTTTGCCAAAGTTTTATGACAGAATTACAACGCCACATTGGTCCTGACACTGATGTTCCTGCCGGTGATATAGGAGTAGGTGGTCGTGAAATAGGATTTTTATTTGGACAATATAAAAGATTAAGGAATGAATTTACCGGTGCTCTTACTGGCAAAGGCACTAACTGGGGTGGTAGTTTAATTAGACCGGAAGCTACAGGATATGGTCAGGTATATTTCGCAAAAGAAATGCTTAAAACAAGAAATGATAGTTTTGAAGGAAAAACTGTTACAGTTTCTGGTTCTGGTAATGTTGCTCAATATGCAACTGAAAAAGCTACAGAATTTGGCGGAAAAGTTGTTACATTATCAGATTCATCTGGTTACATTCACGACACAGAAGGAATTGATGCTGAAAAACTAGCTTTTGTAATTGAGCTTAAAACTATAAAAAGAGGTAGAATTAAAGAATATGCCGAAAAATATGGCTGCACATATGTAGAAGGTGAAAGACCTTGGGGAGTTAAATGTGATATAGCATTACCATCAGCAACTCAAAACGAGATTGATGAAAATGATGCAAAAAATCTTGTTGATAATGGTTGTATTTGTGTATCAGAAGGGGCCAATATGCCTTCAACACCAGAAGCTATAAAAGTTTTCCAAAACAATAAAATTCTTTATGGGCCGGGAAAAGCAGCAAATGCAGGTGGAGTTGCAACATCAGGACTTGAAATGTCTCAAAATTCATTAAGATTATCCTGGACAAGAGAGGAAGTAGATGAAAGATTACACAATATTATGATTGATATACATAAAAAATGCGTTGAATATGGCAAAGAAGAAAGCGGCTATATCAACTATGTTAAAGGAGCTAATATTGTAGGATTTGCTAAAGTTGCCGATGCTATGTTAGACCAAGGTTTTGTTTAATCCAATATTTATTTGTATATTTTATAATCAACTAAATTACTTTACACAATATTTTTTTCATTAAATTCATGAATTTACATTGTTATATAACACTTATGTTATACAACAAAACTATTATTCTACTTAAAAAAAAGCATTAAATTTGTAAATTAATTTTTAAACTTATTATTAATAATAAAAATATATAAAATGAACACACAAGTAGAAAAATTCATGGCTTATATCGAAGCTAAAAATCCTGGTGAAAAAGAATTTCATCAGGCAGTATTGGAAGTTGTAGAAACAATTATTCCTTTTATTGAAAAAAATCCTAAATATAAAGAAGCAAAAATTCTGGAAAGAATTTGTGAACCAGAAAGAGTAATTATGTTTAGAGTTCCCTGGTTAAACGACAAAGGAGAAGTAGAAATAAACAGAGGTTATAGAATTGAGATGAATAGTGCTATTGGGCCTTACAAGGGTGGCTTACGTTTTCATCCTAGTGTAACCCTTAGTGGGTTAAAATTTTTAGCTTTCGAGCAAGTTTTAAAAAATAGCCTAACAACACTACCTATGGGTGGTGGTAAAGGTGGTTCTGATTTCAACCCTAAAGGAAAATCAGACAACGAAGTAATGAAATTTTGCCAAAGCTTTATGACAGAGTTACAACGTCATATTGGTCCCAATACTGACATTCCTGCCGGTGATATCGGAGTGGGTGGTCGTGAGATAGGATTTTTATTTGGACAATACAAAAGACTTAGAAATGAATTTACAGGTGTACTTACCGGCAAAGGTAGTAACTGGGGAGGTAGTTTAGTTCGTCCTGAAGCAACAGGTTTTGGGGTTGTTTATTTTGCAAAAGAAATGCTTAAAACAATTGGAGAAAGTATAAAAGATAAAATAATTACAGTATCTGGTTTTGGAAATGTTGCATGGGGTGCAGTAACTAAAGCTACTGAATTAGGAGGCAAAGTTGTTACATTATCGGGTCCTGATGGTTATATATATGACCCTGATGGAATAAGTGGAGAAAAAATTGATTATATGTTAGCACTTAGATATTCAAATCAGGATATAATTAAACCATATGCAGATAAATTCGATGTAGAATTTTTTCCTAATAAGCGACCTTGGGAAGTTGATGCAGATATTGCATTGCCTTGTGCTATTCAAAATGAAATTGATGTTGATGACGCTAACAATATAATTAAAAATAAATATATATGTTTAACTGAAGGTGCAAATATGCCTTGTACAATTGAAGCAATAAATATATTTCAAGATGCAAAAATTCTTTATTCTCCGGGTAAAGCTTCAAATGCTGGTGGAGTTGCTACATCAGGACTTGAAATGTCTCAAAACTCATTGAGATTATCATGGACAAGAGAAGAAGTGGATGAAAGATTACACAATATTATGATAAATATTCACAAAACATGTGTTAAATATGGCAAAGAAGAAAACGGCTATATTAACTATGTTAAAGGAGCTAATATTGGTGGATTTGTTAAAGTTGCAGATTCAATGTTAGATATGGGATTAGTATAATCTTTAATATTTTATTATATAAAAGGGGGCTATGCCCCTTTTTTTATGCTTAATTTTGCAATATGAATTTTATTGATACACATGCACACATATATCTTTCTGCTTTTGATGAAGACAGAAACAAAGTAATTGCAAGAGCTATTAAAAATAATGTTACAAAAATATTTTTGCCCAATATTGACAGTAGTTCTGTAAAAGGTATGTTAGACTTGTGTAATGATTTTCCCGATAACTGTTTTCCAATGATAGGTCTTCACCCTACATCTGTGAAAAAAGATTTTGAAAATGAACTTATTAATGTTGATACTCAATTAAAAAGTGAAAAATTCATAGCCATAGGAGAAACAGGTATTGATTTATACTGGGATAAAACTTTTTTAGAAGAACAAATTATAGCCTTTAAAGAACAAATTAAACTGGCAAAGTTTTTTAATTTGCCAATTGTTATTCATACCAGAGATTCATTTAAAGAAGTATTTAAAATACTGGATGAAGTTAATGATACAAAATTAAATGGAGTATTTCATTGTTTTTCCGGCAATATTGAAGAAGCCAACAAGGCAATTTCTTATGGTTTTAAACTTGGAATAGGTGGAGTTATTACATTTAAAAATTCAAAACTTGTTGAAGTAATTAAAAATATTAATATTAAACATATAATATTAGAAACGGATGCTCCTTTTTTATCACCTATGCCTTATAGAGGCAAAAGAAATGAAAGTTTATATATTAATATTATTGCAAAAAAAATTTCTGAACTTTATAACGAAAAAATTGAAATAATTGCTGAAGCTACTACTCAAAATGCTGAACAGCTTTTTAAATTGTAAATATATTATAATAACAATATTAGAATTAAATATGATTTAATATTTTATTTGTAAAATAAGCATATTCCCAATTTCTTAAAAAATAATTTTAAATCTTATTTTTTGAGTTAAATATTTTTTGTACTTTGGCGGCTCAAAATTATGTTCTTTTTGTATTTAACAACTCTTAATATATTTGAGGAGAGGTGACCGAGTGGCTTAAGGTGCACGCTTGGAAAGCGTGTGTATGGCAAAACTGTACCGGGGGTTCGAATCCCTTCCTCTCCGCGGATTATAACAAAGAGTTAATTTTAACTATTATATAAATTTTAATTAATTAAATTTTAAAAACAGATCATGAAAAAATTATTTGTATTAACAACTGTTTTGGTGATGCTCTTTTTTGCATCTAATTTGTTTGCTCAAGTTGAAGAAATTGAAGAAATAGATCTTCCTGATGCAGAACAGGTAGATGATTCGAATGCAGTTGCTGAAGAAGGAGTTGTTGCGGATGAAGTTACAGAAGATGCAGCTGCTGAAGAAGCTGCAACTGATGTTGAAACAGGTACAACTATGCATCAAAAAGTTAAAAAACTTTTTATAGAAGGTGGTGCTACATTTATGAGCTTTGTGTTGCTTTGTTTAATTCTTGGATTAGCATTAGCTATTGAAAGAATTATTTATTTAAGCCTTGCTTCAACAAATACCGAGAAACTTTTAAAAGGTGTTGAAGGTGCAATTGAAACAGGAGGCATTGAAGCTGCAAAAGAAGTATGCAGAAATACAAAAGGACCTGTTGCAAGTATATTCTATCAAGGATTAGACAGATTTGATGCAGACGATCCTAACAGTATTGAAACAGTTGAAAAATCAGTTGTTGCTTATGGTGGTGTACAAATGGGATTACTTGAAACAAATCTTACATGGATTGCGTTATTTATTTCTCTTGCACCTATGCTTGGTTTTATGGGAACTGTACTTGGTATGATATCTGCTTTCAATTCAATTGAAATTGCAGGAGATGTTTCTCCATCATTAGTTGCCGGAGGTATTAAAGTTGCCTTGATCACAACGGTTTCAGGTTTGGTTGTTGCAATGATACTTCAGGTTTTTTACAATTATATCGTTTCAAAAATCGACGGTATCGTTAACAAAATGGAAGACGCATCTATTACTTTAATAGATATTTTGGTTAAATCTAAGCTTAAAAAATAAAAATTATGGATAGTTCATTATCAAAAATATTAAAAATATTTTTGGGAATATTATTGTTAATTTCTGTTGTATTTATACTAATGTTTTATATCGGCGGGAAAGAAGAATTTACAGGAACACCAAACAACACGAATTTAATACTTGTTTGGGCATACATTCTTTTAGGAATTACAGCAGAAGCAGCAATACTTTTCCCAATATATGCACTAGTTAAAAATCCTAAAAGTGTATTCTCTGCACTTATTGGGATTATAGGATTAATAGTTTTATTCGGTATTGGTTATTTGCTTGCAGATGATGCTTTAGTTAATTTACCTAAAACTTATTTAGGTGGCGATAACAATCCTGTTACTCTAAAATTTGCAGGAACCGGTATCTATGCAATGTATTTCTTACTATTATTAGCTATTTTAGGAATTTTTGTTTCTGAAATTAGAAAAGTATTTAAAAAATAACATATTAGTATGGGAGAGTAATTCTCCTGTGCTATTTTAAAATAATTTTAAAATGGCAAGAAAATTTCCTGAAATACCATCAGCATCAATGGCAGATATAGCTTTTATGCTATTAATTTTCTTTCTTGTTGCTACAACAATGGATCTGGATAGAGGACTTTCCAGAAGATTGCCCCCTATTCCGGAAGACACTGAAGATACTACAAAAATTGATGTACATAAAAGAAATGTATTTGTAGTATTAATAAATAAACGTGATGAACTATTGGTAAATGGAGATTATATGCAAGTAGGTATTTTACGCGAAAAAACAAAAGAATTTGTATTAAATCCTGCAAACAAAAAAAGTCTTCCGGAAAAAGAATCCTTATCGTTTTTAAAAGAAAAATCTTTGAAAAAAGAAGATATTAAAGGAGCCAATAAATTTCAATCGGCGATAGATATATTAGGAGAAGATTATCAGCGTTCTAAAGGAATAGTGTCTTTGCAAAATGATAGAGGAACATCTTATAAAATTTATATTGAGGTTCAGAATGAACTTGTTGCTGCTTTTAACGAATTGCGTGATGAATATTCGATGAGAAAATTCAGTAAAAAATACGAGGATCTTGCTGAAGAACAACAAAAAGCTGTTAAAACAGCTATACCTCAGGCAATTTCTGAAGCAGAACCTAAAAACATAAAATAGTTATGTCAAAATTTTCAAGAAAAGGAAAAGGGGGAATACCCGAAATTTCTACAGCATCGTTACCGGATATTATTTTTATGCTTTTATTCTTTTTTATGGTAACAACCGTGATGAGAGAATCTTCTTTGTTAATTAAAAAACCAGTTTTACCTGAAGCAACAGAAATAAAAAAATTAGAAAAAAAATCTTTGGTAAGTTATATATTTGTTGGTATTCCGGGTGCAAAATATCAAAAGTTATATGGTACTGAACCAATAATTCAGTTGAATGATGCCTTTAAAGATGTTGATGACATACAAGATTTTATTGCAAATGAACGTGATAATTTAAGTGAGAATGATCGTCCAAAGATGACAACTTCATTAAAAGTTGATTCGGATACAGAAATGGGTATTGTAACTGACATTAAGCAGGAATTAAGAAAAGCACAAGCTTTAAAAATTAATTATTCTACAAGAAAAAGGATTTACAAAAAATAAAATATATAACATTGTTATGAGTCGTCCTGTGAAATAGGTTGACAGATTTAATTTAAAAAAAGGAGATTTGATTGCTCCTTTTTTATTTTCTATAAATACGTTCTATAGGTGTACATATTACGTAAAAGTTATGGTTTAAAATCGAAATCGTAAAAGGCATTAAGTTTTTTTCTATATCTTTGGTTTGGTAAAGGAGTATTTGTGTGTTATTCATTATGTAAATCTGATGAAAAGTTAAAATCATATTTTTAATTATTTAGAACATTAAACCAAATTGTATATTTTTATTATTTTTACACATATTAAGTCAATTTATTTTAGATATGCTTAGGAATGTATTTATTATTGTATTTATTTTAATTCAGTTTTCTGCTTATTCTCAGGATTATAATTCTGACAATCGTAAATCATATCCTTTTTGGGTAAATATTACTACTAAAGGCAGTATTTTAACTTCAAATGCAACTAATGGGAATTTTGAAGATGATCAGAATGTATATTTTGGATATATGAATCCAGGATATAATATTGGAGGACAGATTGGTGCAAATTGGGGAGGCGGTTTTGGTTTTGCTTTTGAAGGGTTATTTACGCAATCTTCTCAAAAATATGAAATTACACAGGGTGTAGTTAAATATGAAAAAACTATTCACTATCGTACATTTGATAAATTTATTCTTTTAAGATCTATTGCTGAAAAAGGTAGTTATATGGAAATAGGCTTAAAATTTACAAAAGTTATTAAGGCATGGGAAAAAAACACTATTGATACACCATTTGGTATATATAAAAGCTATTTTTCTTCAAAGCAAAGGTTTGGTATTATTTTCGGTTTTGGAGTAAATATTTTCTTTACTCCTGTTTATAGTTTAAATTTAGGGTCAAGAGTATCATATACTATATCAGATATTATGGATGGAGAACATTATTTAATTGAAGATGGAGTTTATCAAAAGAATTATAATTCTTATGCTATGACTAATCCTGCTTTACTGGAAATTACTCTTTGTATGAATTTTCATATTGGTGACCTCGAAAAGAAAACAGATGATTAAATTTTAATTTCCCTTATTTTCAACACTATAACCAAACTTGCCAATTTTATTCCCTAAATTATAATATTTTCCATTACAGTATGAAATTGGTTCAGAGCCAATCAGGTTAAATAGTTTTGTTTCATTGTCGTAGAGCTTTCCATCAGCGTTTATTGCAACTACTTCGGCTATGAACATGTCGTGTGATCCAAGTTGCTTAATTTCAGTCAACTTGCATTCTATGTTTAGCGGTGATTCTTTGATCAATGGAACTTTAACTATTTGTGCTTTTACCGGTGTCAGTTTCATCTCTTTAAACTTGTTGTTGTTTTTACCCGAATTAAAACCACACCAGTCGGTTGCATAAGCAAGTTCATTTGTAGTAAGGTTAATTACAAATTCACCGGTTTTTTTAATAATATTGTATGAATGCCTTTCTGGTCTAATTGATATATAACACATTGGAGGATTAGAGCAAATGGTTCCTGTCCATGAAATCGTAATAATGTTATATTCTTCAGGTTTTATCCCACAACTTACCATAACAGCAGGTAGTGGATATATCATTGTTTTGAGTTTCAGTTTTATTTTGTTGTTTTTTTGCATTTTATTGTAGGGGGCTTTTATTATATGAATAGTTGTACTTTACTTTCTTCAGCATCTACAAGAAATGAAGCTACACCGCATACTTCCATATGAGGATAATCTATCATTTCATCTATGCTAAATCCCATAAGGTCCATACTCATTTCACAGATACCAATCTCTACGCCAAGTTCTCCTGCTGTTTTAAACATTTCTTCAAGAGATGCAACATTTTTCTTTTTCATTAATGATTTCATCATTGATGTACCCATTCCCCCCATATTCATCTTAGAAAGTTTAACTTTTGTGTTTCCTTTAGGCAACATCATACCAAACATCTTAGACATGAAATTTTTTCCTTTACCTTTTTTCTTAAGGTCTCTTAAAGCTGCTGTAGCCCAAAATGTAAAAAATAATTTCACTTTAGTATCCATTGCTGTAGCTCCGGTAGCTATAATCAATGCTGCTAATAATTTATCAAGGTCACCTGAAAAAACAACAATAGTCATTTGATCTTTTGTTCCTTTTTCCAGTTTCTCAACTTTCTTTTGCAATTCCTGAATTTGTTTTTCAATTTCAATACTCATAATGCATTATTTTTATTTCTAATTATTGTCGGTTTATTTATACTTATAAGCAGACAAATGTAATATTATTTCTCTATTTATTTTTTATCGGAATTATAAATTGTTAAGATATTTTTCAATATTCTCCACTTCAATATCCTTAGCTATTATTGTTTTGTTTTTATCGAGCATGTATATTCTTGGTGTTTTATATATATCGTAAAGATTTATTAGGTTTGAATTCCCGCTTTGGTCATAAGCATTTGTCCAGTTGTTAAGTTTATTATCCGATATGTATTTTAGCCAGTTATCTTTGTCGTTTTCGGTATATACAGCAATAAATTTTATTTTATTTTGATATATATTACTGATATTGTGCAATATTGGAGTATAGGTTTTACAATGCCCGCATTCTATATTCCAAAAATAAAGTAGTATATATTTATCATTTAGTTTATTGATGTTGAAATCAAGTCCTTTGTCATCTTGTAAAAGTAAGTTGGGAGCTGTTTTACCAATCATATTTGGTTTAATGCTGTTTACACGTAATTTTAATTGATTGAGTAAGGTTTTGCTCATCCATTTTGCTTTTCCCGATAAATAATATGTTTCGGCAATATGCACAAAAAGTTCATCGTGTGGCATTTTGCCTGTAGATTCAAATATAGAAAGCAAATATATTATTGTGAATTTATACATATCGGCATTTACACCTGCTTTTTTAATAAGTTTGTTTGTTTCAAATATCAGAGAATCGGTGATGGGATTAACAATTTTTGAATAAAAGCTATTAATTTTTGAAGGAAGTATTGAAGAATAAAGTAATCTGATGTCAGAAAAATCGAAGTTATCAAAATAATGGTTTTTATAGTAAGAATAAATATATGTCTGCAATACGGAGTCTTTATTCAAGTTATAATCTCTAAGTTTATTGATATCGGGTTCAGGAATAACAGGTTCCGAAAGTGCATTAATTATTTTTGTGAAAAGAGCAGCTTTATTTTCACTAATTATTTTTGCTTTGTATTGCTTTATTGTATTGCTAAGTTTGTTTATTGAGTTTTGTATTTGTTTAACAGAATCGGGAATATGCCTGTATTTACCTAATTGTGTTTTTTGCTTTGTTAACGCCATCCTTAATTTAGCGCTTGTAATTTGATATTCTAAAAATATCTGATTTTCGTTTGAGTTTTTAAAATTTAAGGTTTCTAAAAAATTGCTGGTATCTGTTACAATAGAAAAGTTTTGATTTTCAGTTATCATAAAATCAAAATAGTTCATTGAGGGAAATGCAATAAAATATATTCCTTGTTGCAGTTTTTCGGTTCCTTTAAAAATTCCTTCACCTTTATTGTTAATTTGAATAGTATCAACAATAAATGTTTTTAAACCATAATGATACCCAAGATACAAATTAGAATTTGTTAGCTTATCAACTTTAATATTTATGTTGTATTGAGAATATGAAAAACTGCAGATAAACAAAAAAATGAGAAGTATATTTACCTGTAGATATTTCAAAGTTATGTTATGTTTAAAAAAAATTATTCAGTCTTCTTTTCTCCGTCATCTTTATTTTCTTCTTCATCGGTTAGTCCTAAAAGACGTTTAAGCATTTCATCAATTTGCTCAAAATCTAGTCGTTTTGCAATAATTTCTTTTTTATCGTTTAGCATATACATAACAGGAGTAGAGTATATATCGTATTTTGTTCTAAAATTTGAGTAGTTATATTTGTCGTAAACATTTATCCAGTCTAATTTATGTTTATCAATATATCCTTGCCATTCTTTTCTATCGTGTTGAGTAAATATCGCAAATACTTCAACATTATGCTTTTTATATTTATGATATGTTTCCAGTAATTTAGGTGTTACTTTTTTGCAGTGTCCGCAACTTGGTTCGTAAAAATACAATATTGTATAATCTGCTTTTACATCCCATAACGATATTGGTTTGCCATCAATTGTTTCGAGCTTAATATTGGGAGCTTTTTGTCCCATAAGGTTTGGTTTAAGAGCAATAACTCGTTCTGCTATTTTTGCTTTTAGGCTTGAATCTGCCCAATAAGCTTTATCTGTAAGATAGTAATTTTCGCCAAAGAAAACAAAAACTTTATCCATTCCCATTATTTTTGTTTTTTCATAATATCCTAACATATAAACTAGCATGTAACGGAACATATTTGTGTCGGGTTCAGAAAATTTTACAAGTCTGTCGCCCTCTTTTATAATGGTGTCAGGGTGTTGTAAAATCATTTTTTTCATATAAGTATCCAACTTATTATGAAATATTGGAGTTCTTAAAATTCTGGAATCTGTAAAGTCAATATTATCAAAATAATGGTCTTTATTGTAAAAATATGTTTTTGCACGTTTTAAGGAATCAGGGTTTGTACAATTTTTTGGTATATCAAATTCTGGCATAACAGGATCTTGCATTGCTTTAAGCATTACTGCTAGCATTGCTTTGGGTTTGTCTGTTATTAGTTTGTTCCAATATTCATCTTTTTCTTCAGTAAGTTTTTGTAGTTGGTCTTTAACAATTTTTGTAGAATCTTTATTGTCTTTTACTTTTTGTAATAATTTTTGCAATTCCATTCCTTTTTCCTGCAGTTTTACCATTTTATTTTGAAATTCGTAAAATAGTTTGTTTTCTACAGAGCCACTAACTTTCATATGTTCAACAAAATTGATAGTGTCTGTTTCTAAGTAGAAGTCCTGATCATTGTCAACCAAAAGTTCAAAATATGTCATTCCTCTTGAAGGTAATAGTACCAGATATATTCCACCCTCTAAGTTCTTGTTTCCCTGAAATACACCAACTCCATTTTTGTCAATTACAGTTGTATCAATGGCATATTTTTTATCTCCGTAGTGATTTCCAAGATATGCAATTGTATCGCTAACACCGTTTATTTTTACTTTAATTTTGTATCCATCTGCAAATAAATTGACCGACACAATTAAAAAACTTAGTATAAAAAGTAATAATAATTTCTTGTTCATTTTGTTTTAAATTTTATATTTTTCACAAATATAAGCTGATTTTTAAAATTTAGCGATGTTATAAGCATATTTCATACATTTCTTTAACAATTTTTAACAATTGTTTGCTTTATTTTATTGTATCATTAAATCATTGTATCATTAAATCATTGTATCATTAAATCATTGTATCATTGTATCATTAAATCATTAAATCATTTGTAGTATTAAAACATTTTTCTTATCTTTACCTCGTTAACAAGTTCAAAAATTAATTATTCACTTAAAACAAATTTATTATGTCATTAACTTATGCAGACAAACTTTCTTTTTCTAAAGTAATAGCAGAATTTATGGAACAAAACCAAAAAGAACTTGAAGCAGCAGGTTTTTTGGTAGAAAAACGTATTGGCAAACAAAACGAAAAAAATGAAAAAGCAGTAGAAGAAGATGCTAAACAAGAAAAAATGAAGGCAGATTTGGTAAAACAAACTCAAATTACTGTAGAAACATTAGATGATGCTTATGGTTTTGCATCAACCAATACAGATGCTATGGTAGGTGTATTGGGCAAAGATACCCCACTTGCAAAGCGATTAAGAAAGCTTAGAGAACAAATGCACCACGATAAGAAAAAAGAAGAATAATATTTAGAGAATATTAAATTTTCTGTAAAGAATATTGGATTTGCTGTAAAGAATATTGGATTTTCGCTAAAGAATGTCATGCTTCTTTACAGCATATTGAATTTTCGCTAAAGAATAAAGGATTTGCTGTAAGGAATATTGGATTTTCGCTAAGGAATGTCATGCTTCTTTACAGCATATTGAATTTTAGCTAAAGAATATTGGATTTGCTGTAAGGAATATTGTTTATGGACTAAGGAAAAAAGGATTTGCTGTAAGGAATATTGGATTTGCTGTAAAGAATATTGTTTATGTACTAAGGAAAAAAGGATTTGGGATAGGGAAAAATCAATTTTCCCAAGATTAAACTTAATAAGAACAAGGGTTTTTTTGCTCTCTCCCTTTTTTTGTTATTTTTGGAGAATAAACAGTTTATTAATTTTTAAAATTTGAAGGTATGAAAGCAAAAGTTTACAAAGGAACATCATCTTATAGTAGTGATGTAATATGCAACATTTCGGACGGTAAAATATACAAGAAAACATCAAATTATTCATCTGATATAATTTGTAATGTAAGTGGAAACAAAATATACAAAGGAAATAGCTCTTATTCGAGTGAGGTACTTTATAATGTTTCGGATGGAAAAGTATACGAAGGAGCTTCAACTTATAGTAACGACATTGTAATGACAATCAAAGACGGGAAAATATACAAAGGAACATCAACTTATAATAATGATGTTTTGGCTACAATAAATAATGGTAAGGTTTATTCAGGAAATTCGAGTTATTCAAACGACATTCAGTTTTCAATAGATGCCCAAGTTACAATTGAAGAATTTGTTGCAATCTGGTATGCTGTAAAGTATAATTTTTAAAATTTTATATTATGAAAAAACTAATACTCACAACAATTACTGCACTATGTATGCTAAATATGAACCTTTTTGCACAATTTACTTGTGGAACTGACTTGGTACAGGATATTGAAGGTAACTGGTATAATACAGTTTTGCTTGGTACTCAATGTTGGATAAAAGAAAATATGCGTACGACGAAATACCCTGATAATTCTCCAATTACAAAGGGTGCAGTAATACATGGTGATGCAGGTTGGGGAACTGATCAGGCATGGTATTCTTGCCCTCCAAATAATACAAATGACGGAGAGGATTGTACAGCAGCAGTTTCTCTTGGTATGGTTTATCAATGGAGTGCAGCAATGAATGGTTCAATAACCGAAGGAGCACAGGGAATATGTCCTGATGGTTGGCATGTACCTACTGATACCGAATGGAAAACACTTGAAGGATTTTTGGGTATGACTGTAGCTCAACAGGATGCTATCGACGGGCGAGGGACAAATGAAGGCAGCAAAATGGCAGCACATGTTGCGGTTCAAAACTGGACTGCTGGTGCTTTAACAGGCGATGCCGAATTTAATACTTCGGGTTTCACAGTTGTCCCTTCGGGTTGTCGAGTCTCTGGCAATTATGTTTTTCGCGGTAACTACACGTTTTTGTGGACTTCTACTGGTATCAGTGCTTTTGCGTGGACACGAAATTTGAGTTACTTGACCACACAGATATATCGGAACGAGCCTAGTATGTCGACAGGTTTTTCGGTACGTTGCTTAAAGGACAATCCTGTGGAAATTTCTGAATATTCTTTAAATGCAGAGGTTTCAGTTTATCCAAATCCGGCAACAGACAAAATAATAATTGAAAACTCAAAAACTACAATGCAAAATTATATTGTAACAATTAAGAATATACAAGGACAAGAAATGCTTAATAAAAATATAACCCAAAACACAAATCAGACTATTGATGTTAGCAAACTTGAAAATGGGATATATTTTATAACTATACATAATGATAAAGAAAATTATGTTAGGAAAATATTGATTCAAAAGTAAATTCAGTTTTATTAAAAACACATAAATTTTCATTGAAAACAGAGTCACAGCAACATAAATAAATTAGTATTAACAAAAAAAAGAAGGTAAAATGCGACACAAAAAAGTAAAATTAAGTGCTTTATTCTTGTTAGGTATAGGACTGACAGGCATACAAGCTCAAAGCACGCTGTATGTTAAGGAGCATAGTGGAATACAAACCTCTTACATGTTAGACAGCATAAGAAAATTAACCTTTTTCACGGGAAACATGACGGTAAATAAAACCGATGGGAGTATGAGTAATTACGCATTAAGTAACATTCGCTACCTAAATTTCATTGACTTAACAACTAATATTTCACTAATTGGCAATAAAGAAAGCAGCAACATTATACTCTATCCTAATCCTGTAATTGACCAATTACAAATTAGTTATGAATCAATAAAATCAGATAAAGTGCAGGTATACATTATTGATGTACAAGGCAAGGTAGTACACCAACAAATGATAAGTAGCCAGAATGGCACAAATCTCGTTACAATTAATGTAGCACAGATACCACAAGGGCTGTATGTTTGTCGAGTACAGAGTAGCAACAAAATAGAAACCATTAAATTTTTAAAGCAACTAAAATAAAGGAGGAAATAAAAAATGAAAACAATCATTACAATCATTACAATTATTACAGCATTATTATTTGTATGCACAGTAGCTATTTCACAGGATACTTTGTACATATACAATTCGGGGGCAATAGTGTACAAGCGAGCTGTATCCACAATTGACAGTGTTATTTTTTATAACTCGTTCGCATGTGGAACAAGCACCATTACCGACATAGACGGCAACACTTACAACACCGTAAGCATAGGCAGCCAATGTTGGATGAAAGAAAACCTGAAAGTTACCAAGTACAGTAATGGTGATGTTATTGGCACTACAACTCCTGCTACATTAGATATAAGTTCTGAAAGCACACCCAAATACCAATGGGCTGCTTATAATGGTAACGACAGTAATGTTGCTACTTATGGCAGGACATATACATGGTATGCAGTAACTGACAGCCGTAATGTATGTCCCACTGGCTGGCACGTGCCAACTGATGTAGAATGGACAACGTTAACAGATTATCTGGGAGGGGAAAGTGTAGCAGGTGGAAAAATGAAAGAGGCCGGCACGTCACATTGGTATAGCCCCAATACTGGTGCGGACAACAGCAGCGGTTTTACGGCGCTTGCGGGTGGCAACCGTAATCCCGATGGGCCATTCTTAAACTTTGGCTTTCACGGCTACTGGTGGAGTTCTACCGTGTACGATACTAACAATGCCTGGAACCGAGCTCTAGGCTGCTATGACAGCATAATAGAGAGGCAGGGGCATCTTAATAGTTTTGGTTTTTCTGTTCGCTGTGTAAAGGATTAATTGATTATTTAACAAATGGATTGACCCCAAATGGCGCGGATTTAACGAAGAGTAATCCGTGCCTCCTAGTCTACATTCACAAATAACAATGTAACAATTGAACAATTCAGCTTAAGAAACTAACAAGTTTTGTAGCATTTTTAATATTTGAATATTGCTGAAATAAAATTTTATTTCTTTCATTCGTAATTGAATCGTCAATTTCTTTTTCCCAAAGCTCATTAATTTTTTTAATTATCTGCTTTGGCGAATTTGCAATATGGCACAAATTTTCAAGTCCTGTGTTGTTAATCATCATATCGTTTACAATACAATGTCTGCCACTAAACATAGAGGCAATAAGTTTAAGTTTAATCCCGGTATTTTGAGATGTTGTTAAAATATTTATTTGAGCATTAGTTATTAAACTATTCATCTCTTTATCGGAAGGATTTGCGATAAGCTCAATATTTTTAAATTTATTTGAAAGTTTGATTAATGATTTTTCAGGATTTCTTCCTGCAATTTTAACGGAATAATCAATTTTGCTAAAGACAGAATTGATTAGTTTTTTAGCAGCACTAATGTTTTCGGCAACAGATAAATTTCCATGATACAAAATAAAGT
>Ga0307990_1000170_pt1 | contig 62610 bp, 43 predicted proteins | sample EllFjometagen129_FD_203168 | JGI IMG/M metagenome (GOLD analysis project Ga0307990, IMG submission 203168) | Marine microbial communities from Ellis Fjord, Antarctic Ocean - #129 | ecosystem: Environmental > Aquatic > Marine > Unclassified | place: Southern Ocean | collected 2014-10-08
GACGGGTAAAGAAAAAACCCACTGAAAATCAGTGGGTTTAAGTGTAAATGGTCGGGGTAGCAGGATTCGAACCTGCGACCCCCTGCTCCCAAAGCAGGTGCGCTAGCCGGGCTGCGCTATACCCCGTTACATCTTCCGTAGCTTTAGCGAAGGAGGGCTTCATCCTTCATAGCCTTGGCGTTGGTGAATTTCGAGGTGCAAATGTATAATATTTTTCACTATTTCAATGCTGAAAGCCCAAAATAATTTCTCTTTTTTAATATTGACTATGCTATTTAGAAATTGAGTCAGTAATTAGCGCTTATATTAAACCTTTTCGAATAAAAATTTGAGCTATGAAAAGGTGAATTTATTCATCACAAGCACCCACTATATCCCTGACCTTTCTTATCTTCGTGCCCGCAGTAAATAAATCATGAATTACCTTTCGGCAGAAAATATTTCAAAATCCTTTGGTGAACAGCTTCTTTTCGAAGGGCTTTCCTTTGGACTTTCGCGTGGAGATAAGACCGCACTCATCGCAAAAAACGGTACGGGAAAAACAACCCTCTTGCGAATTCTCATGGGGAAGGAAAGTTCCGATAGTGGTGATTTTAAATTTCGGAATGGAATCAAGACCGCTTTTCTTGAACAAGCTCCCGAGTTGGATGAATCATTGACCATTGAAGAGCTTATTACCACGGCAAATACTCCTGTTTTATTAGTGATCCAATACTATGAGAAAACGCTGGCAGATCACGCTGAAAGAGAAAGTGAGGAGACAGGGAAAGCATTAGAAGAGCTGACCAATGAGATGGATCGCTTGCATGGCTGGGACTACGACAGACGCTTAAAACAACTCCTGGATCTGTTCAGAATTACAGATACTTCGCAAGGGATCTCTACGCTATCCGGCGGTGAAAAGAAAAGAGTGGCACTTGCTATTGTTTTGCTCGACGAACCCGAATTGCTGATACTCGATGAGCCGACCAATCACCTGGATATTGATATGATCGAGTGGCTGGAACGCTATCTTTCACAAACGAATCTTACTTTGCTGATGGTAACACACGATCGCTATTTCCTGGATCGTGTTTGTAATCATATTGTTGAGTTGAACAATGGAAAGCTATATCACTATAATGGTAATTACGAATACTTTTTATTGAAGAGAGCGGAGCAGGAGGATCTTCGAAAGGTGGAGAAAGATAAGGCTGGTCAGTTAATGAAAACAGAACTGCAATGGCTGCGAAGAATGCCCAAGGCGCGAACCGGGAAGTCTAAAGCACGGATAGATGCTTTCGATGCGATCAGGGATAAAGCAACACAAACTGAAGATAACAGCGAATTGAGACTCCAGGTGAAAATGCCACGGCTTGGAGGAAAGATCCTGGAGCTCGATAATGTGAAAAAAAGTTATGGATCACTGAAGATCATCAATGATTTCAGCTATAAATTTTTAAAAGGCGACAGGATCGGTGTCATTGGAAGAAATGGAACCGGGAAAACCTCATTTCTAAACATTATTTCCAGCCTGGAAAGAATGGATTCCGGGAAAATTGATGTAGGTGAGACCATCGTGATGGCTTACTTCAGGCAGATGGGCATGGACTGGAAAAAGGACCAGCGGGTTATTGATGTTGTAAAAGAGATTGCTGAAGTGGTGCAGCTGGAGAATGGCAGGACCATATCTGCCTCCCAGTTCCTTGAGCACTTCATGTTTACACCACAAGCTCAGTATAAGATAATTTCCAAATTGAGTGGGGGAGAGCTAAGGCGCTTGCATCTGCTAACCGTTCTGATCAAAAATCCTAATTTCCTTATGCTCGATGAGCCAACGAATGATCTGGACCTTTTTGCGCTCAACCGGCTGGAGGAGTTTCTGCTTAATTACAAGGGCGTTCTGGTAATCGTATCTCACGACAGGTATTTTCTGGATAAACTTTCCGATCACCTCTTTGTTTTTGAAGGAGAAGGAAAGATCAAGGACCATTACGGGAAATATGCTGAATATAAGAGAGCTGCCAGCGTTGCTAAGAGCCCTTCCTCCGAAGCAAAAACTACAAATAAAAAATCAGACGATGCTCCCTCCTCCGCCACAGCTGCGGAGGGCAAAGCAAAGACCAAACTCACTTTTAAAGAGCAGCAGGAGTATAAGAAATTAGAGCCGGAGATAGAAAAGTTGGAAGCTGAGAAATCTTCCCTCGAGAAAGAACTCAATGCCGGAACGCTCGACTATGAATCTCTAAGCAAAAAATCACAACGCATTTCAGAGCTGATTAATATCATTGATGAAAAGGTCCAGCGCTGGATGGAGCTGGGGGAGTTCGCTGAACCCTAACGGGCATTGCCCTCCTAAGCAACGAAGGAGCTCCTGGCATTTTGCGATATAAAATTCCTGACATTATAAAAATATATGTATATTTATAAGTGTATAAATATGTATATTATGTCAAGAAGAAAATTTGAAGATGACCATATCCGTAGTCTCACCAAGGGATCCGGAGGTTCCAGTTATTCAGTCATTTTACCAGCTCACCTGGTGCGTGAGTTAGGGTGGAAGTCAAAACAGAAGTTAGAAGTACGCAGATACGGCGACGGAATTTTGATAAAGGATTGGAATGAGAAGGGGTAGATTTCATTCTACCCTTTCGAATATTTTTGTTCATAATCAGTAGAGACGCGATTTATCGCGTCTCAATACCCTGGATTAATTCTCACGTCGAAGAATTCAGAGAATATACGTATATATACACGACTTAAATACGTATATTTTTCCGAATTAGAAATGTTAGAATACCAGTAATTGGTAGAAATTATTATGCTTATTTGTCGTTTTCTCCTTTTTCTTCCAAATTCATCCTGAGTTCCTCTACCCTTGAAGTATTATCCCAGGCATTATCCCAATCATGGATCGACTGCTCGAGTTCTTCTTTGAGAAGTTCTTCTAATTCATCAGAAAGGCGTCTTGCTTCACTGACATATTTCTTCTCATCATCACCGTGATGCTGGAACAGCTCTTTTTCAAAAAGTCGTTCATGGTGCTTGAATACCTTGGCCGCCCGGTGCGCCTGGTATCGGCTGAAGCCAAGAGAATTGAGTACGCGAACACCGGAATCTAATGAAGAACCCAGCACATCATTATCGTAATCTTCTATCCCTCTTTTCAGGTATTCGTAGGCATGGGGTTTGCTTACTGCCCTGCCTATAACTTTCAAATGGGGGTATTCCCGGGTCACATGATCCAGGATTTGTAATGCCTTATCTTTATCGTCCACTGCAATAACCAGGACCTTTGCATCAGCACATCCAGCAGCGTGCAGCAAATCCGGGCGGGAAGCATCGCCGTAATATACTTTAATACCAAATTTTCTTAATACCTGGATATGATCAGGATTGTCATCGAGAATAGTGGCTTTAAATCCATTGGCTATAATCAATCGTCCTATAGTAATCCCAAATCTCCCAAAGCCGGCAATGATGACAGGGTTCCCTGATAATTCGATTTCATCTGCTGATTTTTCATTCGTGGATTTTTCCACTGCGGGTTGGACAAACTTTTCATTAATGAGTAGAAGCAAAGGAGTAAGGGCCATTGAGAGGGCCACTATGATGAGCAAGATGCCAGAGATTTCGGGTGTGAGAACACTGTTTTGCAAACTAAAGGAAATCAAAACAAAGGCAAATTCACCACCCTGTGCCAGTGCAAATGAGAATAAAGTTGCCTGTCCACCTTTGAGTCCAAATGTCCTGCCCAGTCCCATCAGGATAATAAATTTTACAGCTATCAGGATGCCAAGCCCGGCAAATACCAATCCGGGTCGCTCCAGCAATAAATTAAAATCAATACTGGCTCCCACGGCGAGGAAGAACAATCCAAGAAGCAGCCCCTTGAAAGGTTCAATATTGGCTTCCAGTTCATGCCTGTATTCATTGTCTGCCAATACTACGCCTCCAAGGAAAGCACCAAGGGCAGGGGACAGCCCAACTTTTTCCATGGCTACTGCAATGGCAATGACAATCAAGAGGGCTGTAGCAGTAAAAATCTCACGCAGTCCTGTTTTAGCAATGATCCTGAATATGTACCTGGCGAGGAAGCGACCGATGAATCCAATAGCTGATATGACAATAAGAATCAGCGCAACCTGGACCCATCCGGAGATCTCCAGTCCTGCTATCATATTGACTTGTTCAGTATGTTCCCCGTCAGCAGGAAATCCCTGGTGCATCGCCAGCAAGGGCAAGAGGGCAAGTATGGGAATAACCGCAATGTCCTGGAAAAGCAAGACGGAAAAAGCTGATTGTCCGGCAGTGGTTTTCATCTGTCCTCTTTCTGCAAGCGTTTGCAAAATAATCGCGGTAGAAGAGAGGGAGAGAATCAAGCCAATAGCAACGGCCTCTGAGATACTTTGTTTGAATAAGAGAGAAATTAGCCCAATGACCAGGGTGGAAATTATCATTTGCAATCCTCCTAGTCCGAATATAGATCTTCGCATTTTCCATAAAAGACTTGGCCTGAGCTCTAAGCCGATAAGGAAAAGCATCATAACCACCCCAAATTCTGCAAAATGCATCAGGTCTTCACCCTCTTCGCCAATCAGACCAATTACAAAAGGGCCAATGATTACCCCTGCCAGGAGGTAACCCAGAACAGATCCAAGTCCCAGCCGTTTGGCTATGGGGACTGAGATAACTGCTGCAGCAAGATAAACCAGTGCCTGGTAGAAAAATCCTTGTTCATGCATGGCGTTTATTCTTTAATGTAATAAGTCATTTATGTACTCAAACTTCATTATTTCCTCATCATTAAATAGTTTTTCACGCAATGAAACAAGTACTTTCTTGTAATCATCTGCTGCTTTTTTGATCTGCTCTTCTTTAATTAATAATGAGCCGTGAGTGACAAAGGGAGGCAGGTAATCCATCTTGCATATGAGAGCAGTTTGTTCGAAATTTGCCAGAAACTGACTCATAGTAAAACGATTGTGGCCTTTCTCTCGGTATGCGTCTCTTGTGCCTCCAGTGGAGGTTGCTGTCATCAGTTTTTTTCCTTTAAGCGCATTTCCATTTTTTCCAAATGCAAAACCATGCTCAAATACCAGGTCAATCCACTCCTTCAATAGTGCAGGGGCACTGTACCAGTAAAAGGGGTGATGAAAGACAATGATATCATGTTTCAGTAGTAACTCCTGCTCTTCCTTTACATCAATATGAAAATCTGGGTAGAGCTCATAAAGATGTCGCACCGTAATATCTTCAAGCCCTTCAATATTTGCAACCATAGCAGAATTGATCTGCGATTTATGCGCAGATGGATGGACATATAGGATTAATATTTTATTTTTTTCCATTCTTTAGTAAGATTCATTGGGGAAAACTATTCCCGTACGAAATAATTATAAATATAAAAAATTATGGGTGTCTAATGGTAACAATTATCAGAGCGGAAAGTTTTTGTATAATTTTGAGATTGTCTTTTACTTATTTGCTGTGTTGAGACGAATGCACTAAATTGTATTTATTTCAGGAGTGAAATGAAATGAATTCATGACATATGAAGCAACTTAAAAGTATTAATCCATATACACTTACAGAAATATCTTCCCGAGATGAGCTTACAGTTAAGGGAATCAGCGAAATTCTCGGTCGTTCCGGAGGGACTTTTAGCGAATACCGTTTAACATCATTTGAATACCGGAAGGAGAGAATGCTGCAGGCAGCAGCGATCCTGGAAGAGGGTGTGGAAGCATTTGCGCATATTATTACTGTTGAAATGGGTAAACCACTGAGAGAAGCGGAAGCTGAAGTGAAGAAATGTGCCTGGGTGTGTAATTTTTATGCCGATAATGCAGAGCGTTTTCTGTCTGAAAGGGGTGTTGCAACTGAGGCCTCAAGGAGTAAAATCATGTATCAAGCCATGGGTCCTATTCTGGCGGTTATGCCATGGAATTTTCCATTTTGGCAGGTGTTCAGGTTTGCTGCACCTACCATAATGGCTGGTAATACATGTTTGCTAAAACACGCTTCAAATGTACAGGGTTGTGCCTCTGCCATTGAAGATATATTTCGCAGGGCAGGATTTCCACATGGCGTATTTCAAAACCTGGCTATTGGAGCAGGCAAAGTGGCCGGAGTTATAGCAAGCCCCGAGGTAAAGGCAGTTACACTTACTGGCAGTGAAGCAGCCGGGGCTAGTGTTGCTGCCGCGGCTGGTCAGCACCTGAAGAAATGTGTTTTGGAACTGGGTGGGAATAATGCTTTCGTGGTATTGGAGGATGCTGATCTTGATCATGCAGTAGAAGTAGCACTAAAGGCCCGTTTGCAAAACGGTGGACAAAGCTGTATCGCTGCTAAACGTTTTATTGTTGAGAAAGCGGTGAAGGAAGATTTTTTGAGCCGGCTGATACTGAAGCTGGAGAATATGAAAATGGGGGATCCAATGATGGATGATACAGATATCGGACCGCTCTTCTCGCTTGTACAGGCAAAGGAAATAAATGAGCAAGTGAAACGATCGGTGGAGCAGGGGGCAAAACTTATTTTTGGTGGGATCATGGAGAATGCCTTTTTCGAGCCAACGGTATTAAATGATGTAGTACCGGGAATGCCGGTATTTGACCAGGAGACCTTCGGTCCCGTGTTTGCTGTTACCGAGGCCATATCATCACAGCATGCCCTTGATCTGTCAAACAAGAGCGATTTTGGACTTGGAATGCAAGTGTTTACCAGCTCAGAGGATTCGACAAACATGTTTATTGAAGGTGCGGAAGAAGGGGCAGTATTTGTGAATGAGATGGTAAAATCGGATCCGAGGTTGCCCTTCGGAGGCATTAAGAAGTCGGGTTATGGCAGGGAACTGGCCAGGGAAGGAATCATGGAATTTGTAAATTGTAAAACAATATTTTTGAAATAGCGCTGTTCCTCATTAATACGCTCCGGAAACGAAAAAACGGAGTTTGGAAGAGATTGAAGAAATTTGGAGACGGAAAAATTAGTATTTGTTTAGCAAAGATTCTATGTGTTTTATCCTAAGAATTACTAATATTGTATCAACTTAGTACTCATTGGAACAATAATTGATTTTTAATTGGAGCATCTGAAAAGTATACGTGAAGATAATATATACCAGTTGAAGCTTGTTTCACTGATCTCGCTTGGTATGTTTCTTTTTATCTTGTTTTTTCATCCCTTTGATTACCTTGTTAAAGAGTTCAATGATCAATTGTTATTTGTCCTTGGTATTGCTGCAATTACATTTCTGATTCTTGTTTTATTCCGGATAATACTACCGGTATCGGCGACGAGAAGGATCAAGCTTGATTCATTAAAGATAAGTAATGAGGTGGGTCTGATTTTATTAATCTGGCTATTCATCTCCACGGCAAATATCTTCTATTTGTATTTTGTAGGACATCTTGAATTATCAATCTTTACAGCACTTAGAATCTCCCTGTTTTCTGTCTTTCCATCCATTATTCTGAAGTTGGCTGATGTGAATACCTCTTTGAAGGAACAATTGAAACTTCATGTGGAGAGGAACATTAAATTGGGCCATGATTTGTCTCTTGCAGGACAGGTGGAACAGTTCCCAGAGGTTTTTTTATCTGAATCTCAAAATGATAAATTGGAGATTGTTCCAGAATATCTTATGCTGGTTCGATCGGCTGATAATTATGTGGAAATGATTTACAGGGATGATGATGTAATAAAACAGAAGCTATTAAGGAACACCTTAAAGAATCTTCAGCAACAATTAAAAAAATACCCGGAGTTTGTACGTTGCCATAGAACCTGTATTGTAAATTCATCTTTTATCCTGAATCTTACTAACAGTTATAAAGGGCATCATTTGAAAATCCTTGATTACGAGGAGGAAATACCAGTTTCCAGGCAGTATATTATAAATATTAAGGAACTGCTTGATCGTGATTAGACCGCGCTATTCGCCCCCCAAATCACGTTACTCACCCCAGAAATTAGCTTGCTGCCACTTTTAGCTGTTATTCATCACCAATTTTGTCTTCCTAATAAAGATAGGTATACTTTCGTTGCGTTAAACTGGTAACTGCAATGAACTGTTGCCAGGTTTTATAAATTAAATCTTTAAGAAATGTCAAGAATCGTTGAAAAGTATGCAGAGCTTCCTAAGCCATTGAGAAAACCATTGTGGCAATGGTGGCACAAAACCATGAACAAGTATGATGGAGAAAATGCAGCTAATTTCATGAACTACGGGTATGAGAAGTTGAACGGAGACCCAAAATTGGTGTTGAAGGAAGAGGATGAGGCAAGCAGGTATTGTACTCAGTTGTATGATCACGTTGTAAACAGGGCTGAATTGAAGGGAAAGAAAGTTCTTGAAGTTGGATCTGGACGTGGAGGCGGAGCTTCTTATATTACCAGGTATTACAAACCTGAGAGTTATACAGGAATGGATATCACTCCAAGTAGTATAGATTTTTGCAATGAGTATTATAATGAAGTAGATGGATTAGATTTTAAAGCAGGTAATGCTGAAAAGCTACCCTTCGAAGACAATTCATTTGATTTCGTCGTTAATGTTGAGTCTGCAAGGTGCTACAGTGACATGCAGGCATTCTTCAATGAGGTATTCCGGGTGTTAAAGCCAAATGGTAAACTATTGATTGCCGACATGATTTATCCAAACGAAATTGAAGATTTTCATAAAAGATTTACAAATGCCGGTTTCAAAATCCAGCATGAGACAGATATCTCGAGAAATGTTGTTTTAGCATTGGAGAAAGATTCTGCAAGAAGAGAGAATCTTATTGACACTAAGGCACCAAAGTTTCTAAGAGGTTCATTTAAGACCTTTGCAGGTACTGTTGGAACTTCACGTTATAATAACTTTGCTAACGGCATATTCCAGTACTGGAGTTTTGTTCTAAAGAAGTAAGTAAGACCCGCGATTCAGGAGTGTGACGAACTGAATTGTGTTGGTCGCACTTATCCCGATTTTACACCGGGATCTAAAAACCCAAAAGGCGAGAACCCGGACTATCCGGGTTCTCGCCTTTCACTATTATAGTAGGCGTGAGCTCTTCTCATAGTAAATTCCCCTTTCTTCTAAATACTTGATGAAATAGTCGAAACATGCTTTATGTTTGCCAAGCAGCTCAGGTGGAAATACACCTTTTTCATTAAACAGACCATCCAAAAACAGGTTTGCTGCAGCTGTTGCAGTGTATCCGGTCGTGCGAGCCATGGATGAAGTTCCTGTTTCCGCGTTGTATTCATCAAACAAGCTGTATACCACTTCTTCTATTTGTCCTTTTGCATTTTCACCTTTCAAGCTTACCCGCATTACTGTAATCTCTTCCTCTTTTTCGCCTAATTGCCATTCATTGAAAAGGATCTTGCTCGTCACCTCAAGTGGTGTAACCATGTTTCCATTTACCTCTATTTTTTTAGTATCAAAAAAGCCACTCTCCTTTAATACTCTAATATATTCAACATGACCGGGATAACGCAATGTTTTTTCCTTCATATTAGGGATATGCGGCATGGTATAGATGATGGATCTTAATCCGTCGGAGTTGAATGATTCCAGTGTTCCGACTTTATCAAATTCAACATATTCACAATCCGTTAATGGCTCCCTGACAATTTCAACCCCGTTTTCAACATACCTTGCCAGACGGGTATATTCTTCAATGACATCAATGGGGGAGAAAGGAGCTTTGTAGCAAAATGGCCATTTTTTTGTTTTAGGCAAACCGCCCACCAGGCATTCAAAATCTGTAAGTTTCATTATCTCATTATAGTAGCCCAGAATGATATTGTCCATTCCCGGCGCTACTCCACAATCTACAATGGCTGTTACATTGTGCTTCTTTGCCAATGCATCAAGCTCCAAAGAATTTTCGGAAAAAAACGCAATATCTATTACATTCATTCCGGCCTCAATAATACTTTTAAGGGTTTCGAAGCCCATGAAGCCGGGTACTGCATTTATTACCAGGTCGTGTTGCTTAATTTCCTTTTGCAACTCCTTCTTGTTTGTAGCATCCAGCTGTTTAGTTGCTAAATCACTGCATTTTTGTTTTACATGGTTCAATACATCCTGGCTAATATCTGTTAGGGTCACCTGGTGTTTTTCTGTCATATCAATAGCTATAGCGCTACCTACCATTCCGGCACCTAATACAATAACATTACTCATATTTTTAGATTTAATTTTTTGATTACTCAAACTCCTTAGGTACCCCGCATATCAATTTCAAGGGTTTGTCGCCTTTGTTTCGATACTGGTGTTTTTCATCTGGATTTACCAGGGCAAAATCTCCAGCAGATATTGGAGTCTCTTCGCCATTTTCATTCACAAGGGCGCCTTCGCCTTCGATAATATAGTTCATATGTTCGTAGGGGTGATGGTGAAAGGGAGTGTGTCCTCCGGGTTCTACTGTGAAGACCCTGTATGAATAAACAGGTGTGCCGTCAGAACTGCCCAGGGGAAGTTGTCGCCATGCTCCTTTGGCACCATCCATGTGTACTTCTTTCTTCTCAACGTTTGATAGTGATACTATTTTCATCTGTTTAAAATTTTGTAATAATTAATATTGATGTAATTCCAAAATAGATACATTGATGGAATCGCTTCGTTCTCACATGAAATTTTTAATAAAAAAATAGTTCATGATCTTTTCATAACTCGATGATTTTCGATTACTAATATAGTAAATCTGTATAAGATATTTTGCGGCATTATTTTTGCACAATCTCTATAATAATCACTTAAATCCTACTAAAATGAAATACTTACTTACATATATTGTCATATTGTGTCTTGCAGTAAGGGTATCAGCACAACCGGCCGATCAACTGATAGACACTTACCAGGGGCCTGAGTTGAGTTTAGCATCAGATGTAGTTGTTCCGGGTATTTTTGGGCACGATGAGAAGGGATATTATTCATATTTTTATGACTATCGTCCTGGATTGGTTTTCCTCGATAAGGAATTTAGGGAGGTGAGGAGAAATCATATTGATTTGGTGGATGGATTACATGGGAGAAATTTGCTTGGTGTGGTTCATTTTCATGATACAATCTATCTTTTTACCACGGCTCCGAAACTGAAAAGCATGCTGCTTTTTGTAGAGACCATTAACAAAGAGACACTTCTGCAAAATGGTGACCGACGTTTACTTTTAAAAGTTCCTAATTTGGCAGGATGGGAATCTGATTTTGGATATCGCTTGTCAAGACAACAAGATAAGTTACTTATATATAGCCGACTAGATGTGCTTAGCAAGAATATTCAGGAGGTACAATTGCTTATGTTTGGCAGGGGATTCAATCTTGAATGGGAGACCTCGCAGAAAATCATATATCCACGCAGTCCCCCACGAAAGTCAATCATAAAGATAAGTGATGAGGGTGATGTATATTTTGTAAGCTTGCTGGACGAACAGAACCTGAGATCGGTCTGGGATGGTATCAAGAATCGTTATCACTTGATTGCTGTAACTGAATATGGCCAGGTAGCGAATTCTTATGCTTTAATGCTCCCCGATCTGTATATCAGGGGTGTCATGATTGAGCCCGGAGAAGATCATAAGCTGGTTTGTGCCGGTTTTTATTCTCCAACCCATTTTCGGGGTAATGTTGATGGAATCTTCTATTTCGAATTGGATAACAGGACCGGAGTCTTTCGCAACCAGTCATTCCATGAATTTGATCCCGGTGTTTTGAGGGAGGCCATTGCAGAGAAGTATATCAGAGAACCTGATGAGCTGTTCGAATTCAGGCCTCGTCAACTGATCAGGAGAGCAAATGGAAATTTTATCTTACTGGCAGAAAATCAGTATGATCAGAATTTTGATACCTATCAGAATTTAATTGCTGCATGCTTTACTCCCGGGGGGACCTTGAAATGGACCCGGGTAATTAAGAAACGACAAAATATTGATGTCGGTTCTCCCCTTAATTATTCGTCATACTGTGTTCATGCACCAAAAAATTCTAAGAATGTTCACCTTTTATTTAACGACCGTGATAAAAATGAATACCTTCCTGCAGGAGCGCGACCCAAAACTTTCCATCCCAATAGCCTGGCAAACCTTAAAGTAGTAACGCTTGGTCCTTCAGGGGAAACGACGAGTAGTATTATATACCGTAAAACAAAGAAAAGGATGAAAACACCAATTCCTTTGCAATACTATGATAAATTGAATAATGAGATGGTTATTCCTATGCTGCGGTGGAAGAGGTATAATTATATGGGTATAAGTTTTAAGGAGTAAGGATGCTTCGCATGTTAGGGGAACTACGTTCGTTAGAAGGGTTTACCTAACTATAATAAAAGCCCCGGGGAGATTTTCTCCGGGGCTTTATTATTGAGGAATACAAACCATCTCCATCTGGAAAGCGTGGTTGTAAAAGAGGATGATTAGATCAAAATCTCGCATCATTTGAGACGGAATAAATTTAAAAAATTCCTTATAGAGGAATAATGTAAATAGTATTGTACAGTTATAATGTTTTTTATACTTTTGTCATGCTCATTTAAAGAGCGCGTTCTCAACATAAAAAAGAATTAATTTAGCAATAAACGGTGAGGTGGGAGAGTGGCTGAATCCACCAGTTTGCTAAACTGGCGTACTCGATTAGGGTACCGGGGGTTCGAATCCCCCTCTCACCGCAACACATCCCCAAACCCGATCTTTGATCGGGTTTTTTTTTGAAGGAACCCATCCCGAGCTTGCTCGAGGATGGATAACTGAAAATAAAAAAGTACCTGAGAGCGTAGCGATCAGGTTTGGGGACGTGTTGCAAGGCCCAACCTTAAGGGATCATGAAATAATCCCCCTCCAAAAAAGACGCCGGCTGGAGCTGAATAATTTCGTTTTTAAGATCTTTTGAGGGATCAGATTAATTGGGTATGATTTTTGAGGATACTTTTGAGAAAGCGAAGTTCATGTTATTTTTTTGTTATTTTTATGGCTTCAAAAATTAATACAGATTAATAATGCAGGTTACGAAGAGCAGTGTAAAATCTTACATACTAAGAGGGTTGGTTTTTTTATTGATGTTGCCTTTTTTCTATTCATGTATCCAGCAAGAGGGATATGGAGGAACAAGTGGTATCGAAGGTGTTTTAATGACAAAGTATTTTAACGACGACTATTCAGTTTTGATTAAAGAAGAGCCGGCAGTTGATGAGGATGTGTTTATTCTCTTTGGTGAAGAAGATTTTCTAGGTGATAAAGTAGCTACAAGTGTTACAGGTGCATTCGAATTCCCTTTCTTAAATGAAGGTGACTACCGGCTTTATTACATGAGCGTTGATACAGCAAGCGTTTCTAACGAAGAGGGTACTGTGATCATAGATCTATCGCTCAAATCAGGCAAGACTACTGATCTTGATACAATTTATCGCTTTGAAGTACTCAACTTCGATGATGGTTCAGGAAAACTTTCAGGTGTAGTAAAGCTGATCAATTATAAAAATGATACTTTCTATCCATTCCTGGATGTAAAAGATATTACATTCGCCCAGGAGCAGGAAGTATACCTGGTTTATGGCGATCATGAATTTTATGACGAGAGAATCAGGACCAACTTTGATGGTTATTTTGAATTTGATAATTTGATTCCTGGTGACTATTCTGTCTTTGTATATTCTGAAGATATTACCGGCGGTTCCCAGGATATTGAAATTGTAAAAAATGCAACAATTACAGAAGAAGGCGAAGCAATCGATATGGGTGAATTTATCATTGAAAAATTATAAATTTATTGAAATGAGATCCAAATACTATTATATAGGACTATTACTGCTTTTATTACCTGCTTTGTCATTCGGACAGGGTAACAAGACAATAAAAAGAAATAAGGTTGCGAGTCAGACTACCTATGAATATTTCCTTGCAGAAGGAAAAAAAGAACCAGTCATTGAGAAGGTCGAAACTTTCGATGAAAATGGAAATGTATTGGAGACCAAAGAGTTTAACAAAAGCGGAGAAATTCGTTTTTGGGAATCATATACTTACAATGAGAACGGAGATTTAGTTGAGCAGAAATCTATGGATGAAAAAGGTCGTGTTGAAGAGAGAATAGAGTATGTCTACAAGGAGGAGTTGATAAAAGAAAAGAGATATTTTGATGTAAAGGGTCGCCTGGTAAAGAAGAAGACCTATTCATATGAATTTCGGGAAGAGTAAAAAACCAATTTAACTGATAAGCTTCCAATCCGGAAGTTGGAGCACCCACTTTCAATGTTTAACTAGATTAGAAGAGATGAAAATGAAAATAGTTTTCAGAATTGTATTGACCTTGCTTATTTCATTTTCTTCATTTTCTATTGTGTTTAGTCAAGATTTCCAAACTAGAGCCAGTTTTGGAGTTAGCATGGATCTGACAAAAGATCTCCGGGCATCTCTTGAGCTGGGCCAGCGTTTTCGCAACAACAGCATGGTAAATGATCGGTCACTTATTACCGGATCTGTCAAATATGATCTTCCTAAGGGGTTCACTGTAGGAGGTGGAGCCAGGTACATGCTGGTTAATTCCGATGGACTACTGGAATCAAGATACAGGTTTCACGGTGACGGCAATTACAGGATGAAATTTTCCTCCTTTTCTGTGAAACTGAGAGAGCGTGTGCAATATGGTTTTGATGACATTTACCCAGGTAGCAGCAACAAACTAACAAGCAGAAGCAGGGTAGGGGTAGAATATGATATTTTCGGTACTCCCTTTTCACTGTACTCAAGTTTTGAGATTTATCTTGTGCTCAATGATCCTACCAGTTATTCGCCTTACACATTGAACAAAGTAGTTGCGGGAATGAGCTGGAACCTGCCTAAGAAACTGAACTTAAAATTATATTATCTCCTTGAAGATGAGTTGAATGTCTGGAATCCGCAACAAGCTCATATTGTAGTCGCCGCGCTTGGATTAAAATTGTAATTACTTTCTGATCAGTTTTCCGCTATAAACCTTATTTCCTTCTCCCCTTATGCTTAGCATATAGATACCGGGTCTCATGTAACTTAAATCATCCAGGAATATACTTCCCGAATATTGATCAAGGTTATACTGAGCTTGAAATACCTCCTGTCCGTTAATATTGTATATAGAGACCTTATATTCCCCTGGATTGTGGTTGGGAATCTGAATCCTTGTATTATATAGATCTGAAGGATTTGGGGAGATAATGAGCGAAGGAGGTGTTTGAATTAACGACAGCTCCTCACCAGTATTTATGCACGAATTGCCCCACTCAATATCTAACCAGTATAAGCGATTTGAAATCCACTCCTTTAGAAATGTAACTTCTTCTTCATATGTATCGCCAATGAAGTCATTGGGCCAAACGTATGTTCCCAAAACCGGCCATCTTTCAAAATTCTGCTCCAGTGAAGGCCCAAGATCAATTATGCAACTGTCAATAATGGTATGCAGTCTTTCTTTATTCAGAATGGTCTCTTTAAGCTGGTCCCACCTGCAGAAAACCCTATTCATGAAATATGGATCGTACATCAATCTTGGCCACCAATACCTTCCTACCGTTTTTGGATACATCCAGTTATAAACAGCATTGATATCTCCGCCATAATCCATATTGCCAAAGGTTAGATTATAATCCCAAGGTGGACCGGCAAAAAGTCTGCCTCCTTTCATGTCGCTGGCTTTATAGAAGAAGGTGCTCAATCTGTATGCATCAACGTCTTTATTGAATTCATGAAAAATCAGGTAATCAACGAACGATGTGACATTAAGGTAAGCCCTGTATCCGTTGTCCGGATCTTTGTAATTTGAGTTTGAAAGTACCAGGTCCAGGTTGTTGGTCCAATCTTTGATATATTTTGCCTGGACAGCAGTAAGCTCATCGGCTTTTGGATCATAATACTCAAAAGTATTGTGAGGAAATCCGGCAATGGGCGGGTCAACCGGTGAAGTCCAGTACTCATTGCTTGCCAGGTTATTTGTTCTGTCAATCTGTAATATGTATCCCCCGGAGATATCTGCTTCGCCTGGATCCTTGATATTCACACGGTACAGGTCTCTTTTTACTTTTTCGGTAAGGACATATACTCCCCTGTAATCATGGTTTATGTACAAATCAATCAATCTTGTCTTGGGAGACCAATGTCCCATGGCCTCATACACCTTATACGATACAATATTTCTTAGGAGCGATTTATCACTGTATGGTCCGCCCAAAACAAAGTCATTTTCTCTTGGAAGCCCCAACAGAGATATATTATTGTTGGTTCCTGAATCGGTTTGGGTCTCAATCGTATATGATTTCTTTGGAAACATTTGAGATGATGAACCACGTATTTCGATACTTATCTTCCCATCATATTCGTTGTATGAATCGTCTGGGTGATTCGTTTCGCCTGGGCCATTATATATGAGTCCCATATCAGCAACAATTCTGGGATCATTTTGTATGGTTCCACCATTGGTATTTATAACCATTATTGGAAGGGATGCAGAGAAGCTGGCCGGCTCAGTAAACCAGGATGGTGTCGGATTGAAATATGTGTTTCCATTGTTAATCCCGGCACTTAAAAATGTATTTGAAGAGAGGTCTGAAGAAGTACTACTTTGGTTGTGAACTTCAATACAAAGGACATTCTCCCCTGTAACCAACCTTGAGACATCATCTTCTGTCAGGAAATATCGATAGCTCCCCGGCGGCAATTCCTCAATATATACTTCGGTGAGTTGATTCCAGGATGTTGCTGAATATGCTTCACCCATATTGTCCCTGGCGATCTCTTCACCGTTCAGGTAAGCAACAAATCCATCATCAAAATCCATATCAAGTATGAGTTCCTGGATGACGCCTGGATCTGAAACATTAAAGCGGTATCTAACATAAACTGATATGCAAGTAACCACTGTGTTGTCGTCGTCATCTCCATAGCCAATGCCAGCAACACCATCTGTCCAACCCGAATCGTCAAAACCAAGTGTATTCCAATCTGAAGGAACATCACTTGTTGGAGTCAGGTATTTCACACTCTGTCCGGTTTCAATGATGGTTTCCCAGTGGTCAACTGATTGAGCAATCACTGTTTTCGTGCAGATACTGTTCAAGACAGCAAAAATGACAAATATTAAAAATTGAGTCTTCTGGAATGGCATTAGTAATTAGTAATTAGAAAGTATATTTTTCGCAGATCAAAGTTATTAGAAATCTACAAGTTGCAATAGCTGTGTATTAAATTTTTTGTGTAATGCTATTTCAGGACGAAACAGATTTAATAAAAAAAGAGGATGCCCCTTTTGAGACAGCCTCTTTTTTTATAATTTGTTAAAATTTATTGAACAATAAATTTCGCAACTCCATTTGAAGTTCTTACAAAATACATACCTGAAGATAAATCATTAACTTCTATTGTATTTCTCTCAGAAGTTTTAACTACTCTTCCTACTGCATTAATAATGATGTATTGATCAGCTTCAGCTGATACAGTAATGTAATCTTTTGCAACAGTTGGATATACGCTAAGAGATTCAATAGTACGCTCTTTGACAGAGGTAGCTATATGCTTACTATATACACCTGTCCAAAAACCACCATCATTTATTTCAAGTGAAACTGTCATAATATCCTCCGATGCATTAAACTCAGCAATATAAGTAATAGCATCAGGAGCATCTAATGGATCGGATATTTCACCACCATTATATGCTTTTGGCAAAATAAGGTGAGCTCCGACTCCTGTAATTGTTAAGGCTGAGCCAGTAAGTTCCCAAGTTGCAGCATTTGAAGCATCGTGTGGAGCAACTGGTGCACCGCATCCTTCTGCTTCTGCTTGCCATGTTTCTAACCAGGTTTCAGTACCAAAAATGTTCATAAAAGTGCCATCACTTTCGAAAACAACAGAATCATCCATGAAGCATCCCCTATCATTAGGGAAACCTATCTTCCACCAGCTAACATCGTATTGGGCTGGTCCAACACCAATCGCATTATCAACTTCTGCATAGGTCCATGTAGTACCTGCAATTTGAGCGCTTACTCCAATTGTAAAAAGAGAAATAAAAAGTAGTGTAAATAATTTTTTCATAGCAATTAATTTTTTGTTTGTAGTAGTTAATATTGAAAATTGAAATTTAAGATCAAAGTCCTCCTTTAGGGACTTCATTTAATTAATAATTAGTTTTATTGTCCTGGTATACATTTTATTGATATTTAACTTTAAAAAATATATACCTGAACCAAAATTAGTATTTTCTATTAATATTTCATGTTTTCCACTAAAATAATTAACATTATTTAGTACAATATATGTTAATTTTCCACTAGCATCATATAAATTTAAGTCAACCACAGCAGCTGTTTTCAAGTAAAAGCTGATTTTTGAAACAGATGATGATGGATTGGGGTACACAGATAAGATCTCTTCAAGTAGAATTTCATTTTCAATGCTGTTTGGTGAGTATTTAAAGCCAATAGCATCCAGCATGGGCTGTATTTCACTATTCGACATAAATAGATTCCATAACATTTGACTCCTGTAATTCTCAATCATTAATATAATCGGACCCTGGTCAATGGCAAGATAGGAATTTGCATACCAGTCCCTGGATTCATTAAAGGCATCTTTAAATCCCATCCAATCCCATGTTTTGTCACCCAGGTTCCTGTAAAAGTGTTTCAGTGCAAGTATTGATTCTTCAGGTGTATAGGGCATCGATGAGAGCGCAGCAGTAGGCGAAATGGTCCCATTATCCCTGGTTGAGCCTGGTTCATGTGCCAAATAGCCATCCGGATCGTCGCTGGCAGTAAGTCCCCAGCATTCATCGCTGTATCCCGTGTGTCCAAATGTATTAAGTTCACAATATGCCTGCTGCAACAGTGAGTGGCTCCTGTTCTGATCGAAATAATTGGCAAAATCATCTTTCTTATCCCTTGGATCAAATCCCAGAAATGAGTAGTGAGCAAAGAAGAGCGGTCCACCAAATCCGGATCCAACATATAGCTTTTGATCATAAATTGTTCTTGGTACTGCATAATTGTTCGAAGTCCATCCTGTTTCCCATAAACTGGCAGGAACTCCATGCGTTGGGGAAGCTATTGCCAGCAGATAGACTATTGCAGCTTCGTTCCATCCTCTCACCGGCATGTTCATATCCCAGCTATATTCAGGCGACCAGTGCCAGTAGATAGCAGGTGAATCATTTTGCCTGTACCAATCCCATTCAATCTCTTCCCAAAGCGTTGTTGCTTTTTCCACAATAGACTGCTCCGTGGTACCTGTGCCAGTAAAATACTGACGAATGGTGAGTAATCCTTGCGCTACAAAAGATGTCTCTACGATGTCACCACCGTTGTCTTTTGGACTAAATGGGATTACGTTGCCCGTATTCCCGTTGAGCCAGTGTGACCATGCACCGTGGAACCGATCTGCATTTTCTAAGAAAGTCAGCATCGTTAATAATCGCTCAGCACCTTCTTCACGAGAAATAAATCCTCTTTCAATTCCTACTGGTATAGACATTAATCCAAATCCTGTTCCACCAGAGGTCACTGTGTTTCCGGAAGTATTCCTTTCCCGGGCCAATCCTGAAAACTCATGTCCAAAATCCCAAAAATATCGAAATGTATATTCCTGCACCATATCCAGTAATTCATCATCGCTGAAAGGCGTGGTAAGAGCTGTAGCTGCTTCAGATGGATCAGAAGGTTCGTTAGTGGAATTAATGGCTTTAACCCGGTAGGTGGCTGAAACATTGTCTCCCAGATCTCCAACCCAGTCTACCATGTGATTTTCATCTGGATCCATTAAATCAACTATCGAGTAATTTGCACCACCATCTATTGATCTTTCGACCCGATAACCCTGCAGATCGCTTTCAGGGTTGAAATCCCAGCTGAGCTCAACATGTTTTTCATATCCTTCTGCATTTAGGCCAGTTGGTTGAGCTGCCGGAGGTGAAGTTCCATCTCCCACATAAACACGCATATCGTCAATATACAGGGTATGCTCAACTCCATCGTCGAGATTCTGCTTGAAGCCGATGGTTTTTATTTGTGTAAAATCTGTACCGTCATTGGCATCTGTAAACTGAGATATGGGAATTTTTACTTTTGTCCAGACCCCGGCTTGCAGATCATCAGTCCAGTCTGATATAAGGTGAAAATCAGATTTATGATTTGTCGTGTCCTCTACAAATACTCTTGGAAGATCAACAGCAGCAAGCAATGTTTCACTTCTAAGAAAAAACTGTAGTGTATCAGCAGCACTTATATCATAATCCGTCCATCCAATGGCAAAAGCAATAGCGAACCAATTACCTCCTGTCATAGATTTCCATTTTAAGCGAAGTGAATTTAGTCCTTGCTGGGCCAAAACAACTTCTTCCACCGGAAACTTTCTTAAATCACTTCCCTCTCTTTCAAGCTCACTATCACCTGATAGTTCCATCCAGCTATAGTCATAATAGTCTGATGCAGGGCTGTCCTGGAAATAGTAATAGGTCTGAGCATCCAACTGGATAAACAAAAATGCCAGTAGCGTAAATATTATTGCTTTCTTAGTCATCTGCGTCGCCATAATTGTCATTTAGTAAGTGTAAATGATGCTGCATGAAGCTCATCGGAATTTGGTCCTATCAGTACATTGAAATCACCTGGTTCAACAATATATTCCTTGTTACTGCCTATGAATTTTAAATCTTCCCGTGTTATTGTAAATGCTACTTCCTTCGTCTCACCTTTTTCAATACAGACTTTTTTAAAGCCCTTCAATTCTTTTACCGGTCTTGTTACGCTTCCAACCAGGTCCTGGATATATAATTGGACAATCTCCTCTCCACTATAGTTGCCGCTATTGCGCACTTTTATTTTAATGTCCAGCACATCGTTCAATGCAATCAATGTGTCGCTTAGTACGAGATCGCTATATTCAAATTCAGTATAGCTTAATCCATAACCAAAAGGATAGAGCGGATCATTCACTACATCGAGGTATTTTGTTGTGTATTTGTAATCCTTCACATAGGGACGGCCTGTATTCTTGTAATTATAGTAAACCGGTACCTGGCCTACGTTTCGGGGAATACTCATTACTAGTTTTCCTGAAGGATTGTAAGCGCCGGATAGTACTTCAGCTATGGCGTCACCACCGCGTGTACCTAAATGCCAGGTGTATAGTATAGTTGATGCTTTTTCATTTAGAGCAGCAAATGTGAGTGGTCGTTCTGCCATGATAAGTATCACAAGCGGTTTACCTGTTTTGATCAGTTCATTGGCAAGTTCTTCCTGGAGTCCGGTGAGGTTCAGGTTAGATTTACTGGCAGCTTCTCCACTATGTTCCTGGTTTTCACCAATGGCCAGGATCACAACATCTGATTGTCTTGCCAGCTTTATCGCTTTCCTAAAACCGGATTTATCATTGGAGTAGTAATCGCACCCCAATTCGTAATTGACGATTGATCCCGGATATTTTTGTTTTAATCCTTCCAGTACGGTACTCACCTTGGTATGATCTCCGGCACCGTGCCAACTCCCCATCATATCGAGCTGATTATCAGCTATTGGACCAATAACGGCTATTTTTCCGGGATTGTTCAATGGAAGTATATTCTGATCATTTTTCAGTAATACAATCGATTCTTTTGCAGAGGCCAAGGCATGGGCCATTATCTCTTCGGAATAGATAGTCTCTTTCTCTCTCTCTTCATTAAAATATAGATAAGGATCATCGAAAAGTCCAAGTTGAAATTTTACTTTCAAGATTCTTTTCACTGACTCATCGATGGTTTTCATACTAACCACTCCCTCTTTAACAGAAGCAGCCAGGTGATCAATATAGATAGCTGATTGCATGTCCATATCCAGTCCTGCATTTATTGCCAGTTCTCCTGCATGTTTTCTATCACTGGCGGCACCATGATCCACAACCTGGTCAATGCCGGTGTAATCAGCAACCACAAAGCCCGTGAATTTCCATTCATCACGAAGAATCTTGCTTAAAAGGAACTTATTCACATGGGCAGGCACCGCAAAGAGATCGTTAAAGGAGGCCATCACGGAAACTGCTCCGGCATCTATTCCTGCCTGGTAAGGCGGTAGGTAATCCTGCCTGAATGCTATTTCCGACATATCCACACTATTGTAATCGCGACCTGCAATGGGCGCTCCATAGGCAGCAAAATGCTTTATACAGGAGGCCAGGGTATTGTTTTTTGACAGTTCATCCCCCTGAAATCCCCTGACACGTGCCTCGGATATTTTCGACCCCAGGTAGGTATCTTCACCATTCCCCTCAGAAACACGGCCCCACCTAGGATCTCTTGATATATCAACCATGGGGGCAAAGGTCCAGTTGAGTCCGGATGCTGTTGCTTCTTTAGCAGCCATTCTCGCAGTCTTCTCCATCAATTCAAGGTTCCATGAACAGGCCTCTGCCAGAGGAATGGGAAAAATCGTTTTATGGCCATGAATAACATCATATCCGAAAAGTAATGGAATACCTAGCCGGGATTCTTCAACTGCAATTTTTTGTAAGCCCTTATTGTATTTAACAGTATGTGCATTAAATATATTCCCACATCTACCCGCTTTTATTTCTTCCACGTAGTCATCTCTCATCACGGGTCCTGTAACATCCCAATTGCTGGTATAGAGCGTCAGTTGTCCAAGTTTCTCTTCTAATGTCATCATTTTTAAGACTGAGTCAATTCTTTTATCAAGTCTATGACTGTCAGATAAATTAGAATTTTCACTATTACATCCTGTTACCGTCATGAGTATTCCAATTATGAAGATACCTGTATATTTTTGAATTTTATTAGTTCGGCCTAAGGCCTTACTGAGCTCAACTGTGTTTCGGTTCATATTTATCGATCTGTTATTTTACTATCATTATTTGAAAAACCAAGCAGTTTCAGACCCTCTTTCACTTCAGGATTACTCATAAACAGCTCCCAGAGCAGTCCGCTGCGATAATTTTCAATCATCAATACAATTGGTCCCTGGTCAATGGCAAGATATTTTTGTGGAAACCAATCGTATTCCTCACTAAATGCATCATAGAAGCCATAAGGGCCCATTAATTTTCCCCCCAGGACTTCATAGAAATACCTGGCAGCTTTCATCGATTCCTCAGGGGTGTATGGAAACGAAGACAAGGCAGCAGTGGGGGAGATCACCCCGATGTCTCTTGCCGGACTATGTGCTGAATATCCAGCGCTGCTTGAATTTGCAATTTCAATTTTATGCTCTTCATCTCCTTCCAGCGTTTTTCTATTGACAGAATAACTTGCTGTCAGCCCCCAACAATTCTCTCCATACCCTTTGAAGCCACCGGGGTTCTCCACGCAGTATTTATAATCTATAAGAACGTGATTTATGTTGTGTTGCCAATAGTCCGAATAAGTATCTTTTAAATTTCTTGGGTCGAGTCCAAGGAATGAATAATGAGCCCAAAAAAGAGGTCCTCCAAATTCTTCACTTCCATTGTGATTCATATCCAGGGTAAGACCATATTTTTCATTGTTCCCTTTGATAGCTCCACTTCTTGCCCAGCCCTGATGATAGGTGTCTGGATGGATGGAATACGCTGAGGGGAGTGCGGCCAATATATACGTTATAAGGCACTCATTATAGCCCTTGATTTCGTGGGACATTTCCCATTCATATTCAGGAGACCAATGCCAGATCAACACATTTGAGTCGGATTCATACCAATTCCACTCAATCTGATCAATGTAATTTTCTATCCTCATTTTGAGAGTATTCTCCTGTTCAATCTCAACATTTAAGTATTGCTTTACAGTGAAAAGTCCTTGTGCCAGGTAGGAGGTTTCTACTAAATCTCCACCATTATCTTTCTGACTAAACGGTTTTACTTCACCGGTTTCACCGTTCCACCAGTGGGGGCAAACACCATGAAAACGATCTGCCTTTTCAAGGAAATCAAGAATCTTTTCCAGTCTTTCAATTCCCTCTGTACGGGATATAAAACCCCTTTCGATTCCAACAATTATGGCCATAATTCCAAACCCGGATCCTCCCGAAGTCACGATTTGCTTGTCATTCTGTGGATATTTTCCATCGACATGGAACCTTTCCCTTGCCATTCCGGAATTGGGCTCAGCACCATCCCAGAAATATTGAAATGTATAATATTGTATAGAGTCTAGCAGTTGTTCATCACTTAAGATGACTGCTGGTGCTTGTGATAAATTCTCAGATCTATCTTTAGTTTTTTGGGAGCAGGCTCCCAGGATAGCAGCAATAATAATTGTGCTGATAATAAAGCTGAAATGCCTCATTGTTCTTAGTTATTAGATAGGAGACGGACGAATCCGTCTCCTAAAAATGCTTAATAAACTACCAACCCGGATTTTGTTCTACACTACCGCCACTTAGATCGATCTCTTTTTGAGGTATTGGATAAAACTCATTTTTTCCGGTTTCAAAACCGTATTTAGCAAGTACTGTTGCTGCTTCTCCCGTTCTCAGCAGGTCCCAATAACGATCTTGTTCACCTGCAAGTTCCAGCCTTCTCTCTTCCCAAATATCTTCAATTGTTGGACTCCCAATGGGGTCCAGATCAACACGTGCCCTTACTTCGTTCAGTGGTTTGGCCGCATCTCCACCTGCATGTATGGCTGCTTCCGCATTGATAAGCAGAATATCCGCATACCTTAGAATCCTGATATTCTGATCACATCCATAAGGTCCTGTTTCCTTGGGGACTCTGGATGGGAGATATGCTTTGCCGTTATACCTGGGTAGGCCGGCGATCCCTTCCAAAACATCAACTCCCTGGATGGTATCGCCATCTTCCGTTATATCCCCGAAATAGATAATGGTAACTTTCTTTCTTACCGCATCACCGGCAGCATCGAAAGCATCTGCAAGCGCATCAGTTGGGATGAACCATCCCCAGCCAAACTGTCCTCTAACAGCTTGTACCTCAGCAAACTGACTATTTGAAAGACCACTTTCTCCTGGTACTTGTGTTGCTACAACCTCAAACAGAGACTCGGAACAAAACTCCTGCTCAGGTCTGAAGAGTGCGTAGAAATCATCCCACAGCACATAGGGTCCATTATTAATAATATCGTCTGACACTGCTTTACACTCTGTCCAGTCTTCCCTGTACATTAGTGCTTTTGCCAGCAATCCTTTGGCAGCCCAGGCAGTCACTCTGCCATACTCTGTGGGAGGAACTGTTTCGGGAAGATCAGGTATTGCTTCACGCAGGTTTGTTTCAATAAAGTCCCATGTCTCTTCTTCAGTTGTACGAACTGCTCTTTCCGGTCCTGCCGGAATCTGGTCGATAAGGGGAACTCCGCCATAGGCACGTGCCAGGTAAAAATAGTGTAAGGCCCGAATGAATTTCGCTTCAGCAATCATTCTATTTTTTACTGCTGAACTCATATCTATATCCGGAACATTGGCCAGCACCTGGTTGGCCAGGTTTATTCCTTCGTAACGACCGGTCCAGAATTCATGAATTTGTGATTGTGTCTTGGTAAACTGGAAATTATCATAATCATTGGCCCATGAACCATCGCCAGGACTGCTTCCCTTGGATATTTCATCAGAAGGAAGAGATCCCAGGATCAAATAGTTAAATGCTGACACATTCCATGACCTTAGATATCCATACATGGCATTTACAGCTTTGACAGCATCTTCTTCTGACTGGAAGAATTCATCAACCGGAACTTCTCCCTCGGGTGGGAAATCCAGGAAGTCCTGACAGGAGAATGAGAATCCCAATATGATTAAAGTTAATATTATGTATTTTTTCATGACAAACGTTTTTTATGGTTCGATAATTAGAAATTGATGGTAACTCCGGCAGATGTAATCCTGGAAAGTGGATATATACCATAATCCATTCCTGCAGTAGTTGGACTGCCACCAGGGATTTCCGGTGAGAAACCGTTATAGGCAAAGCTTGTAAATGGATTCTGTGCACTCAGGTAAACCCTGATTCCCTTGCTGGTAATTTTATCGGTTAATGAGGCAGGCAGCGTATAACCCACTTGGATATTTCGAATTCTGAAATAAGCCCCCGACTCAACAAAGAAGGTATTTGGGTAAGCATTCTTACCTCCTGCGACATCAGCAGATGGGTAGGTATTGCTTGTGCCTTCTCCATGCCACCTGTTTTCTGCAAAGTCAGCATCATAATTCTCATTTCCATACCTGCCGATTCTTTTGGCATTATAGATTTTATTACCTGCCACCCCGTGCAGATCCATTGAAAAGTCGAATTGACGGAAATTAACAGTTGCGTTAATGGCATACAGAACTTTTGGTGTATAGCTTCCATAAGAAATCCTGTCCAGATCATCAATAGCACCATCTTCATTCTGATCAATATATTTAAAATCTCCGGGTACTGCATCTGGCATGATGATATTACCTTCGCTATCGACATAGTCTGTAACCTCAGTAGCATTTTGGAATATTCCATCTACTTCCAGTACATAAAATTCACCTACCGGATGACCCAGTTGCGTGAATGTTGCTTGTGCTCCATTAAAGGCATTTCCAGCATAAAATGGTAATGTTCCCGGTTCTAATTTGTGTACTTCATTGTGATTATATGAAATATTTCCACCCAGGGAATAGGAGAAATCTGCGCTCACATTATCATTCCAATTCAGCGTAAGCTCAACTCCGCGGTTAAGGATATCAGCGTTGTTATCCAGGTAACTGCTACCCGCAGTTCCAATAGAACCAAGAACAGGCACCGGAAAGATGGCTGATTTTGTAACCCTGTGATAGAAATCGAAATCCAGATTCAACTTGCTATTGACCATTAGTGCTTCAATTCCAATATCATATTCTTCCACAGTCTCCCATCTAAGTAAGGGTTCCACCACGGAAGTGATGGAGGCGCCACCTGAGATGGCTGAGCTCCCGTATGGCCCATAAACAAGCGAATAATTCGGATTGTTATTTACCGTAACAGTGTAAGCATTTTGAGGAACCTGGTTATTTCCCAGTACACCCCAACTGGCTTTCACCTTCAGAAAATCAAAGATTCCGAGATCTTTAATGAAATCTTCTTTAGATGCGAGCCAACCCAAACCGAGTGATGGGAAGGTGCCCCAGCGCTCTTCACTTGGGAAGGTTGAGGAACCATCACGCCTGAAGGTGGCTGTCATCAGATACTTTTCCTTGAATGAATAGAAGAGTCGACCAAAATATGAGGTACTTCTAATCAATGAACCCCAGTCACCTGCGGTTAAATTTGCAATTTCTCCGTTACTTATATATAATGTTGATGCAGTGAAATAGGGAACCCCGGCTGTTGAAGCATTTAATCCCTGGTTTTTAAATTGTACAAAAGATAAGCCCCCCATAACTTTCAGATGGTGATTTCCTGATTTCAGATCATAGGTAGCGATATTGTCAAATGTATAATTGAATTGCTGTGAATTTGATTTGTACAAATGCGATATGGTATCATTCTGGGTCACAGACACCCAATATTCCGGGGTATAACCCCTGTTCTGCTGATAGTTCCCATCAAGTGTAAAAGAGGATCTTATTGATAAATTTTCAATGGGTTTCAATTCTGCATATACATTGGCCAGTGCATTTACGCCATGGTCGATATTGTCATGATAGTATATGGATGCTGCCGGATTTGCAAAATTACCGAAGCCCAGTATGACCGGGTCAGTATAAGCACCATTATCCAGCTTAGGGGCAAATGCCGGTGGGGCAACATATGCTTGATTAAGCACATTAGCAGCATTATTAGATTGCCAGCCGCTGATGGTCACCCCATAACCTGCTTTAAGATATTTGCTCACCTTTATATCGGTATTTCCCCGGAGGTTAATCCTGGTGTAATCATTATCTTTTATCAATCCTTCCTGACTCGTAATTCCTAATCCATAATAGTAGGTAGCGGTCTCATTTCCTCCCGTTATTCCAATATTGTGATTTTGGATCCTGGCAGGATTCAGAATTTGCTCAAACCAGTTTGTACTGGTTGTATATGCTGTTGGATCGAAAGGAGTGGATGAAGTACCTCTAAGCTCTCCAGCAGCTAACTTTTCGTTGACCAGGGTGATGTATTGATCTTTATCGGCCATGTCAAGCAGATTAGAAACTTCCTGGATTCCTACATATCCTGAATAAGTTAATTCAGGTTTCTGAGATTTTCCTTTTTTAGTGGTAACGAGGATCACACCATTTGCCGCTCTTACTCCATAAATAGCAGCAGATGAAGCATCCTTCAGTACCGTGACACTCTCAATTTGATGGGGAGAGATTGCCCCTAAATCGTTTACAAAAACACCATCTACAACATAGAGGGGATTTGCATTAGAGCGAACGGTTCCCAATCCCCTGATTCGAATGGTTGGGGAGCTACCGGGCGTTCCACTATTCGTTACCTGGATACCTGCTACTTTACCTTGCAATGCTTGTCCAATGTTAGGAACAGCTTGTTTGGTAAGTTCATCTCCCCTGACGACAGCAATAGTTCCTGTAAGGTCTTTTGCCGAGGAGGAACCGTAGCCGATAACAACGACTTCGTCCATATCAAATGCAGTCTCCGTTAATTGAATATTGATTATGGTCTGACCATCAATGAGTATTTCTTCAGTCTTATGTCCTATAAAACTGAAAACTAGTGTTCCATCAGATGGAACAGTAATTTCATAGTCTCCATCAACATTCGTGATAGTTCCTTGTTGAGTGCCTTTTACAAAAACTGTAACTCCGGGCATCTCAACATCATTTGCATCTGTCACATTCCCACTTACAGTCACTGCTTCCTGGGCAGTAAGCATGAGTCCAGACATTGTGAACAATAATAAAAGTAATAGTCTTTTCATCATTTGTTTGGTATTTGAGTTTAGTATATTTTTAGACTAAAATGTATTTATATGTAAAACCTTTTGTTGTATCAACCCATTCCTGATCGGCAGAATGGTTTAATGTGTATGGAATAGCGTGAGTTGTATCATCACCTAAGCCCATATAATTACCTGTTGTTGCTGTTGAACCACTTTGCTGAGACAGGTTCCAATCTAAATAATTATCCCAGTTGCCCGAATCTAAATAATTCGTTGTGTCCATAGTACTTTGAGCATATGGAAATGCAAATTCTTGCAAGCAGAAAGCAGATATACTTATTATATGAATGAGTTTTCTCATATTTTAAAAGAGCTCACTTAAGTTGTCTAAAGCAAGTTCTATAAAAACAGAATTGAAGCATCGAAAAAGATTACACTTCTGATGCTATTGATGAGAGTACTGGTATATAGAGTACATTATTAATACGTTATAAAAATATTTAATGTTGTAAATAATTGAAAACTAGATAAATAAAAGATATTAAAAATGTAAAAATATTATAAAATATATTTGTAAAACTAATAAGTATTTCTATATATGTATTACTATTTTCAATTATTTAGATATTTTTGGTGTAAGAATGCATTGTAAGAACCTAAATTGGACCTTTATGTGTGAAAACTCGAGACCTAAGCTTCTTTTATTGGTAGCATTTATTGCCTTGGCTGAAGTTTTTATCTACAGTCAGCAACAAACGCATTTAAGCATCCAGAATTTTAACAAGCAGGAGTATAATGCAGAGAGTCAAAATTGGTCTATTACAGTGAATCAGGAGGGATATATTTATGCAGCAAATAATGCCGGGTTACTTGAGTTCGATGGAATTGAATGGATTTTTTATCCAGCTCCCAATGGGACAGTTATTCGATCAGTTGCAGTGGATAGTCAAGGACGGGTATTTACCAGTGGGTACAGGGAAATTGGATATTGGGAACGAGATATTTTTGGGAACCTGAATTATCAGTCTCTTAATCAAAAAGCTGAAGCATTATTTAGTCCAAATGAGGAATTCTGGACCACCCTAATAACCGATAACAGGGTCTATTTTCATTCTTTTTCCTCTATTTTCATTTATGACTATGATAGTTTCAAGGTGGTAAGACCAGATGCGATGATCAGTTCTGTCAGTGAAATCGAAAATCAACTATACATACATATTTCCCAAAGAGGGATGTATACACTTGAAGATACTGTGCTAACACCTATTCTTCCTTTTCCACAATTGATGAATGCTCATGTATATTTCGTTACTTCAAATAATGATGGGAGCCTTTTAATAGGGACTGAATCATCTGGATTATTCATATATAAGGAAAACGATCTTCGTCCATTTTTGGTAGAATGGAAGGAGTATTTTTCAAAATATAAAATCAATCGAGGGGCTGTTTCTAATAATGGGAATATAATTATTGGAACACTCCTCGGTGGAGTTCTAATCTTTGATAAAAAGGGAAATTTATTAAGTCATATTAACAACACTAATGGACTTCAGAATAATACTGTGTTGGGAATTGATTGCGACGCAGAAAATAATATTTGGCTTTCCCTGGACAAGGGCTTGGATTTTTTATCCTTTACAAAGGATTCATCATATACTTTTTATCAGCATGATGAAGTTGGAGCAGTATATGCTGCCACGATACATATGGGATATTTGTACCTAAGTACTAATCAAGGTGTTTTTTACCGTAAATGGAAAAATGAGAATGAAAGATTCCGAATCATTCAAGGAACTCAGGGACAGGCATGGAGCTGTGATGTTTATGAAGATCAGCTGATTGTTAGCCATAATGCGGGGTGTTTTAGAATAAAGGACAATATAGCTGAGGAAATTTCTGCTGTACCTGGTGGGTTCAACTTAATTATGGATCCGGTAAACAAAGATTTTCTTATACAGTCGACTTATTCAAATATTGTTTTCTACGAAAATGTTTACTCGAATTGGCAATATAGCTATCAACTGCCTGGATTTAATGATTTAATCAGGTATATTGAATTTGATCATCACAATAATCTTTGGGCAACACACATGCATAGAGGTATATACAAGCTACATCTCAATGATTCGCATGATTCAATCATTAATTCACAATACTTTGGAGATTCGATATTTGGACAGGAGTTTGATATTCAGGTATTTACTATTGAGAATCGTATCGTTTTCACAACCGGGAGGAAAATATACACCTATAATGATCTGGATAACAGCATTATACTCTTCGAGAGTTTAAATGATAGTTTAGGTAAATTTGCAGAATCACATCGTGTCATAGCTGCCCCGGATCATCATTACTGGTTCATTAGCAAATCTGGAATAGCGCTATTTAGATTTTTTAATAATTGCTATGAAAAAATCAAAGAGTATCCAATAGAACTATTTAAGGATCATCTTATTATGGGATATGAAAATATTTATCCGATAAATTCAAAAGAAGCTATTTTATGTCTTGATAATGGTTATGCAATTCTCAGGGCTGATGAGCCTGATCTGTCCGGACTGATAAAGGACAGAAAGCTATATGTTAAGAATATTGAAACTAAGGGTCCTGCAGGCAAAAATGAGTATTTACCCATTGATCAAAATAACATAAGAGTCCCATTTAAAAAGAGAAACCTTACCATGAGCTTTGCATTCCCTTTGTATTCAGGTGAGGAGCTTGAATTTCAGTCATATATTGAAGGACTTGATGTGCAGTGGAGCACTCCTTTGGATAAACCAATATTCAGTTTTGATCGTATTCCTCCTGGAGAGTATCAGATTAGAGTAAGAGCATTTAATAAATGGAATATGGCGAGTATAAATGACCAGTTCACACTGCATGTAGCTTCACCCTGGTATTTGACAAAAGTTAGTTTCCTTGTCTATGCTTCGGTTATAGGGTTCTTGTTATTGGGTGTCAGGTATTATTTTATCCGGCGGATCAGAAACAGGGAGCGGAGAATCCGTGATGGTAAAGAGAAAGAATTGATCAAGCTGAGAAATGAGAAATTAAATGCAGAACTATCATTTCGGAGCCAGGAACTGGCCAATTCAACGATGTCCATCATCAAGAAGAATGAGTTCTTAATGAATCTGAAGGAGACAGTCAAGCGGCAGAAGGATGATTTGGGTACTCGCTATCCCGATAAATACTTTTATCAACTCACAAAGAAGATAGATAATAATATATCCAGTATGGATGACTGGAAAGTATTTGAGTTTCATTTTGAGAAAGCCCATGAAAAGTTTTTACAGAAGCTGAGGCAAAAGTATCCTGATCTGAACCATGGCGACCTCAGATTGTGCGCATATCTGAGAATGAACCTGACTTCAAAAGAGATTGCACCATTGCTTAGGATTTCTGTAAGAGGGGTCGAAAATCACAGGTATAAATTGAGAAAGAAACTGAATCTGAAACCTGATGAAAATCTTACTGATTTTATTATGGCTATTTAGCGCTTATGAACTACATTTTCATAAATTTGTTTAGCATCAATTAAGAATATCATGCAAAGGAAATTATTTACGCTTTTGAAGTATCTGCTTGTTTTGACTATGTCACTTCCCCTGCTTCTCAATGCTCAATCGTTAATACCCCTGGGCAATGCTAATAAAAAGCAAGATGTTGACAGCATAAGGAACGTTATCTCCCCTATTCCTATGAATGAGATAAACAATGCATCTAAAGTGGCATTTACCTTGTATTCCCGAGCCGGTAACAATAGCTTGAATGAGGAAGCAAGAACAGCAATCTCTGCAGAAGTTGACGGCCTGGTGAGCAAGACCCAAACGTTTTTCAGTGATACGGTCGGTGTGGTTATTGATGAAATGAATTTCAGGGAGCTGGAAGTCATAAATAATACACTCTTTCTTTTGCTGAATAACCTTGTTAAAATCCAGGATGATATTAATCTTCCCATGAGTAATATTCAGGTTGATATTAAATCCCTGGAATTAAATAGATATCAATGGTTCCTGACGCTCAAGGGAAGCGATGAAGAGACCACCCCGGAGGCCATAAGGAAACGTATTAGCGGTGTCATAAGGCAGAATGATTCGGTCAGCAGATTATTGCAAGGGGACATTGATTTCCTATTGACACAATCCGATAAAATTACAAGTCAGCAGATCAAACTGGATCAGTTTAGCATTGATTTAGAGGAATACCATAAGTTGAGCGGAGAACGTGTGCTCAGAAGAGAAATGCCGGCTATTTGGTCCTCATTTACCGTTGAAGATTCAACAGTCGTGATCAGCCAGTGGGGAAATTTCAAATCGAATTTCAAAGATGATACCAGTTTATTAACTACGAAATATGCCAGCCGGCTCATAATTTTTGCCTGCCTGTTTATTGTTTTGCTGGTGCTGGTGTTTTGGATTCGCAGCAGTGTAGATGCATCAGAGTTGAAGGGGAAGACTGTGATGATGAGCTTATACCTGAACAAGATTTTTCACAAACCAATTGAGGTGGCACTCCTGCTGGGGCTTTATCTTATTAGATTGTTGATTCCTGAAGTTCCTGAAACCTACAGCTCACTGCTGGCAATTATTGCAGTGTATGCAGTGTTAAGAATTGCGTTTGACATTATTCCAATAGACTATAAACGACATTTGCTTGAGTTTGCCGGTGCTTATATCCTATATAAACTTTATAATCTGTTTTACGATCAGTATTTCTTCTCAAGGATCGTATTGCTGATAACGCAGGGTATAACCTTCATATTCCTCTTACGGTTTGTATTGCATCGCAGGTTCTCAAAGATCAAAAAAGGAGCCCTGGCGCATTATTCCTTAATTGCAATAGCGAGTGTTTACATGATACTCATTTTCTTATCAATAATAGGAACTGTTGTTGGAATTCTTTCCATTGCTGAGTACCTGACAAGTGCCATTGTGCAAAGTACATTTCTTGTACTGTCAACTTATGTCGGCTTTCATGTTGCGGTCTCAGTTGTATTTCTATTATTGTCGAGTTCACTGTTCAATCAGTCGAACATCATTAAGAAGCAATTCTCCTACATTTTTGGCAAATTGTGGGGTTTACTAAAATTCGTCTTCGTACTGTCATGGATTTTTATGTCATTGGCCTACTTCAATTTTAAGCAGCCCTTATTTGATTGGATATCAGGGATATTAAGCAGGGAAATGCATGTGGGTGAAGCACCGTTTACACTGATGAATATCCTGCTTTTTATTTTTGTGATCTGGTTGTCAACATTCATTTCCAGGATTGTACGTGCCATCTTGCAAGAAGAGATTTTTACCCGGGTGAAAGTTGAACGAGGAGTGCCCTCAACAGTAATTATGCTGGTCAGGATTACACTTATTAGTGTTGGATTCCTGCTGGCAGCTGCAGCAGCCGGGATGCAGTTATCGAATTTGACAATTATAATCGGTGCCTTTTCAGTTGGTATTGGTTTTGGACTGCAAAATATTTTTAACAACCTTGTATCAGGACTGATACTTGCCTTTGAGCGTCCGATTAAAGAGGGAGACACCATTGAAGTACAATCCTTACTTGGTGTTGTTAAGAAAATTGGAATCAGATCAAGTGTTGTTAGAACTTATGATGGAGCAGAGGTCATTGTGCCCAATGGAACATTGATATCTAATGAACTGATAAACTGGACCTTATCTGACCAAAATCGCAGAATGGATATTAGGGTCGGCGTAGCTTATGGTACTGATCCTGATAAAGTATTGCAGATACTCTTGACAGCTTCAGAAAAAAATGAAAGTATTCACAAAAAACCTGAGTCGAGTGCGTATTTTATTGGATTTGGAGACAGTTCTTTGGATTTCAGATTATTGGCATGGACCGGACTGGAACACCGCCTGGAAGTTGAGAGTGCCTTGCGATTGGAAATCAACAATGAAATCAAGAAAGCAGGTATCGAAATTCCATTCCCGCAAACCGATCTGCATGTACGTTCTGTAGATGGGAAGGTTATTCGGGATGTAAAAAGTAAAAAGTAAAAAGTAAAAAGTAAAAAGTGAAAAGTGCCCGGTGAACTACAATTTCGAAAGTAGCTCCTCCCTGTGTTGCGGGCTTACCTGCACAGTGGATTCCCCTATGTGAATCGTGTTCCCTTCGAGGTAGTCAATCCTTTTTACATTGACGGCGTAGGACTTGTGCACCCTTCAATAAACAGGGTATAGAGCACATGACGGTTATACCCAGTACCAATATGCACGGTTTTATATGCTTACCGAAGGATGTATATTAATAATTTAGTTCTTTTTAAAACTCCACTTCCAGTATGAACGGTTCAAATACCTGGCAGATATAAAGTTTCTCATTCAGCATAACGGCAGTAGATCCGGCGCTGATAGCATCACCCTCAGTGTAGTATATAGTAGTAATTTCCTTCGTTTCCGGGTTTACCTTCCAAATTTCCACCGGGGATGGGTTAAGTGATGATTTGACATGAGAGATGAACTTTAATGGCTTTACATGGCCTGCAACGTAAATCATCCCGTCGACAATGCGAATATTATCGTTTCCAGTTAATCCTTCGATTGCATCCTGGGGTACCAGTTCATCATTTTCTATTGTAAATACATGTAATTTGTTATTGACAGCATCACCGGCATAAACGGTATTCCCAATACGGTTTATCCCCGCCGGATAACCCAGCCCTTCAGCAACAACTCTAGCTTCCCATGAACCATCTTCTACTTTCTCTATCCATACAATATTTGCCCTGTTAAGCTTCATCGCCTTTTCCAGTATGCTCCCTCGTTTCCCGGAATCATTAACAATGATTATTTCTCCATTGGGTCCTAACGTTAGTGCATTAGGGGAATATACCAGTTCGGAGCTGATAATCTCCTTAAATTTCAATGTGTCAACTCCAACTTCATATACATATACAGGGTGGAAATTTATGTCATGTTCGTGACTGATCACATATAAGAGTTGAGGTGATACAGTACTGTCGAGGAAGATGCCATGCGGATTGAAATGCAGGGAGTCAGGCACACCTGAACGCACCAGCGTATCGACCCTTTTAGATTGTGGATAATACGCAACAATCTCTCCAAAATAGGCCTCTCCCTCACGGCGGTTGGCGCAAGATATTAAAAGTCTGGCTTCGGAAGTGGATCGATCAATCACCATGTCCTCAGGTCCGGATCCAACCGTAATTCTATTTTCAGTAACGAAAAACTTTTTTGAAGTAGAGGTGCATGAGACCAGGAAAAGGCATACCAGGATTGAGGTTGTGAGTTTTGAGAGCATTTTTGTTTTAAAGGTAGGGAAAATGAGCCAATGACCAATGGTCAGAAACAGGCGTAGTAGGTGCCTGGTGGTCATCCGAAGATAGTGGTGGTGAATCAGCTTCTGTTATTGAGTTGTATTCCTTTTGTGATGTAGACAACTTTTTGAATTGAGATGTGATAAATCGACGTCTCTACGTTCTATTTAATCTCTCCATATTCCCAACCCGTTACTGAACTAATTACAGGAACAAGCAGGTTCGCCATCTTTTTCTGTCCTTCATAATTAGGATGCCAGTTTGATCCCAGGTCCTTATCATCTATCATAAGGTAGGTGGGGATGCCTATGAAATATGTATTTGGATCATCCAGATGGGTGCGATTGGCCTCCACCATCTTCTTTACATAGGAATAGCATGGTTCATCTATCATGGGACCTACAATGCAGAAAACAGGAATCTCGCCATATTGCTCTCTAATGAATTTTACCAGGTGGGTGTATTTTCGGTTAAATACTGTCTCAATAGGATGTGGCTCTGTGGAGAAATCGTCGGTTCCCAAATTGATCACAACCATATCAGGTTTCCAATTCGTAAAATCCCAAAGGGGTTCTTTCTCTTCATCGAATACTTGCTTGTACCTGTCTGGCATGGTATATTCAGATGTCAGGTTTTCATCACCATAATTTCTTACTACACCCTGACCTGAATGAGCAATTACGTGGTATTCAGAGTTAAAAGCCCGCGCAATAATTTGGGCGTAGCTCTTATAATTGTTCTCAGTTACGGCCAGGAAATCTTCTTCCTTATTTTTTCCTTCAATGCCATAGCCGCAGGTGATGGAGTTGCCAATAAATTCAATTTTGTGTTTATACCCGGCATCTAACTTTTTTAGTGAGGCATTATCATCCAGAACAATACTTTTAAAAGTGGCTTTTCCTTCTTTTCCTTCTGTTCTTTTAACAATTTTAAGTGTGTGATCTCCGTCCGGAAGATTCTGTGCTATCCTAAGGTCTGTGTTTCCCATTACACTTACCACCTTGACAGCTTGGTCGTCGATGAAAATATTATAGTAGTTTTCTTTTGTATCTTCCATCTTAATGGTACAGGAGGTGCCGGTAAACCCGGTTTCAATAGTTACACCCGGCCAGTCAAACTCTAAATGTCCTGATGCATTCTCAAGGGTACGTCCCATAACAAAGATATTTGGGTCGTTGGCAGGAAATTCCGCAACCTGGCTATTCAGATGCAGCGCTGTACCCAAAAGGATACAGATTACTAATGTAAACCGGTGTGTAAATTGCATGTTGTTAATTATTTAGGAACATCAAGTTACAATAAAAAAATGACTAGTACTTATAAAGAATTGTTAAATTTTTGATAGGTGATTTTATACTTAAGCAAGCCCAGGAGGCCTAATTTCAAGCTTGGCACTTTGGCTTTGCTTAACGCTCAACGCTCAACGCCTCTCCACCCACTTTCTTGCATTCACAAATGCTTCCACCCATGGAGTAACATCATCACTTAGCCGATCTTCAGGATAGTACCCGCATTGCCATGGGAAAAATGCTCGCTCCAGGTGAGGCATCATAGCCAGGTGACGTCCGTCTGCTGAACAGAGCGCAGCTACATCATGATCTGATCCGTTTGGATTGGCAGGATAGCTGCTGTGCGCATATAAAGCAGCAACATTGTACTTTGAAACATCTTCAGGAAGATTGAATTTTCCTTCACCGTGTGCTACCCAGGCACCCAGTTTCATACCGGATAAAGTATTGAACATTACCGAGTTATTTTCAGGAACTTTTACAGAGAGGTAAGCAGATTCAAATTTTCCAGATGCATTATGCAGTAATTTTGGCATTGATTTATGTTCCGGGACAACCAGGTTCAATTCTGCCATGAGCTGACAGCCATTACAGATTCCCAGGGATAGAGTATCCTTTCTTGCATAAAACTTTTCAAGAGCCAGTCTCGCTTTTTCGTTGTACTTGAAAGCACCTGCCCAGCCCTTTGCTGATCCCAGCACATCGGAGTTAGAAAAGCCACCTACAAAGACAATAAAATTAACATCTTCCAGTGTCTCTCTACCTGCTATCAGGTCGGTCATGTGCACATCCTTAACGTCGAAGCCTGCCAGGTACATGATATAGGCCATCTCACGGTCACCGTTGACCCCTTTTTCTCTGATTATGGCTGCTTTAATTCCGGATGGAGTTCTTCTCTCCGGATCAGAACCTACAGATGAATGATCTCCCTTGAAATTCTTCAGATCGAATTTCATAGCGTGATTTTTGTACTTCTTGAATCTCTCTTCAGCTAACTTCTTTCCCGATTGTTTTGTGTCGAGAAGATAGGAGGATTTGAACCAGAGATCACGCAACTGGTTAATATCAAGATTCCATATTTTTTCATTCGTTCTTATTACCAGTTCTCTTCCTTCTGCCGGTCTGCCTATCTTATGGAACCTGATAGCTTCTTTCTCAAGAATAGCTCCTGTTTTGTGTGCATCGCTTACCTGGATCAGTATACCCGGTTTCTCGCTGAACAGTGAATGGATGGTGTCAGCAGGGAACCCGGTGATATCAACCTCCAGGCCACCTTCAGTATTGGCAAAACACATTTCCAGCAGTGCTGTGATGAGTCCCCCGGAAGAGATATCATGTCCGGATAGAATCATCTTTTCTTCAATCATCGATTGAATGAGGTTGAATGTTTTAACGAAATATGCAGAGTCTTTTACAGTGGGTGCTTCATTGTAGAGGTGATTCACAGATTGTCCGAATGAACTTCCACCCAGGTGGAAATTGTCGCTGGAAAGATCCACATACATCAAGCTTGTGCTTGTATCATTCTTTAACACTGGTTCAACGATTTTGCGGATATCTGTTACTTCGCCAGCTGCAGAAATAATTACTGTTCCGGGAGCTATAACTACATCATCTTTGTACTTCTGCGTCATGGAAAGTGAATCCTTACCGGTTGGAATGTTTATTCCCAGTTCAACGGCGAAATCACTGGCTGCCTGTGCCGCGCTGTATAATCTTGCATCCTCACCTTCGTTTCTGCAAGGCCACATCCAGTTGGCTGAGAGTGATATACTCTTGATCTTATCAGGCATGGGAGCCCAGATAATGTTGGTGAGGGCTTCAGAGATAGAGAGCACACTTCCCGCTTTGGCATCAACCAGTCCGGCCACAGGTGCATGGCCAATGGAAGTGGCATACCCTTTTTTACCTCGATAATCAAGAGCAACGGCACCAAGATTATTCAGTGGTAACTGCAATTCTCCAGCACACTGTTGTTTAGCTACTTTTCCTGTTACAGATCGGTCAACCTTGTTGGTGAGCCAGTCTTTGCAGGCAACGGCCTCCAATTGCATTATATGCTGAATATACTCCTCCAGCTGTAAGGGGTCAGCTTGAAATTTTTTATAATTGCTAACCGTGGTGCTGTCTGTCATTACCGTCTTTGGTGGTTTCCCAAACAGATCCACCAGCTCCAGGTCCATAGGTTTTTCACCGGATTTCTCACTTTCGAAAACAAATTTATGATCACCGGTAATCTCACCGATGACATATAGCGGAGCTCTTTCTCTATCAGCGATTCTTCTTAGCTCATCAATATCCTTTACCTTGATCACCAGTCCCATGCGTTCCTGTGATTCATTGCCGATAAGCTCTTTTGCCGATAGGGTAGGGTCACCCACGGGCAACTTGTCCAGGTTCATCTTTCCGCCGGTCTCTTCCACCAATTCTGATAAACAGTTGAGGTGACCGCCGGCGCCGTGATCGTGGATGCTAACAATGGTATTATGTTCCGATTCAGCCAGTGCCCTGATGGCGTTATAGGCACGTTTCTGCATCTCCGGGTTGGCACGTTGCACGGCATTGAGCTCAATGGCATTGTCGAATTCACCTGTATCCACCGATGATACAGCGCCGCCGCCCATGCCGATGCGATAGTTATCTCCACCCAAAAGAACAACAACATCTCCTTTTTCAGGTGTGTCTTTCTGTGCGTCTGTCATTTTCCCATATCCGATTCCGCCTGCCAGCATGATCACCTTATCGAAGCCCTGTTTTTTCATGTTCTCCTGGTGCTCAAAAGTGAGCAAGCTTCCACAGATGAGGGGTTGACCGAATTTATTCCCAAAATCGCTGGCCCCGTTCGAAGCTTTGATCAGGATCTCCTCCGGTGTTTGGTAGAGCCATGGACGCTTTTCCATATTCTCTTCCCATTTTCTTCCTCCATCCAGTCGAGGGTAGGAGGTCATGTATACCGCGGTTCCAGCCATGGGAATAGCTGCTTTACCACCGGCGATCCTGTCACGGATTTCTCCACCTGTTCCGGTTGCGGCCCCGTTGAATGGTTCAACAGTGGTAGGGAAGTTGTGTGTTTCAGCTTTCAGGGATAGAACGGTTTCAATATCTTTTACTTTGAAAAAGGATGAAGTGTCCTGCCTGGCCGGTGCGAATTGTTCAATTTCCGGTCCCTCCACAAACGAGCAATTGTCTTTGTAAGCTGAAACAATGAGGTTAGGATTTTCTTTTGAAGTTCGTTTGATCAAGGCAAAAAGCGAAGACTCTTTCTCTTCACCATCTATCACAAAGGTGCCGTTGAATATCTTGTGCCGGCAATGTTCTGAGTTCACCTGCGAGAATCCAAATACTTCACTGTCTGTAAGTGGACGGCCGATGCGCTGGCTGACAGAATCCAGGTATTCAATTTCATCTTCATTTAAGGCCAATCCTTCCTGTTTGTTGTATTCGGCAATATCTTTGATTGCAAGCACTGGCTCCGGCTGTTTTTTTACCTGGAAAATTTCCTGGTTCAGCCCCTGGTACATACGTTGCAGCATGGGATCGTAGCTGCTCTCTTTTCCCGCGACAACAAAATACTCCTCAATACGCCTGATTCCGTCTATTCCCATATTCTGCGCTATCTCTACCGCATTGGTACTCCATGGAGTAATCATCTCCTTACGCGGACCCACAAAGTAGCCATCGATAGAGGATTGGTTAACAACTTCAGCATCACCAAATGCCCACTGAAGCTTTTTCAGATCGGCATCGTTGATGGAAGTTGGACTTTCTACTGCAATTACTCTGTCGTTGTGTAGGGAAAAGAAGTAAATCATGCTAAAATCGTTATTTATAAACGTATTAATCTACAGTTAATCAGCGCTTTAATTAGGGTGAAAATACAGCTGACCCGGATTAAGTGCAAATATAAAGTTTTGGGATTAAAAACTATGATGAATGCGTGAATTGGCTTTCAGGTTTTATTAACATCGGTTTTATGGCAGGAGTTTTTTGATACGTGGCAGACAGACGCGATGAATCGCGTCTCTACAGGACAATTTGCTCTTTGCACATTTTTCCATAACTTGTGTATCACAACAAGTTAAATCTACTTTCATGGCACAACTAAACGAAGACCTGATTAGATCGGTATTCGCCGAAATGCTAAAGCACAAACCCTCGTTGGTAAAATATACAATGGTAGATGAAGATGAAGACGAAGTGGATTACCGTATCCTGGGTGACCAGGTGATCAAAAATTTCCCCTGGCCCATTGGGGTGGAGTTGCGGCGACTCTTCTCGGGTTCGATGCGCCAGTTGGATCGTATGCGGCTTGACCAGATCTTTAAAACCATTGAAAGGTCGATGCAATTTCTGACTTTTGTGATGATAGCACAGATCTGGCAAAATAAGAAAGAAGGTAATATTAAGATACCGGAGTCTTTTGCGAAGGATTTTGAATCCCGGTTTTCTGTATTGAGCATGGGTAATTTCACATGGATCATTCGTGCAATTGGAAATATGTACAAGGACCAGGGGGTGAACTGGTTCATGGAGGAGATCGGGACCAACTTTGATAAAAAGTTTTTTGCAGCCCTGGATTTCTGGGTGCCTGAGCGGAATGAAATCGGTCATTACCAGATCAATCTCACCCAGGAGGATATTGAAAAGAGGTGTGTTGAGTATGAAGAGAAGCTGACTTACATATTAATTCAAATGGCCTTCATGGCAAAATATCGCCTGGTATCTGTTCGCGAGATAAATGTAAATAAGCCCAAGTACAAAGAAGCAAGCTTTCATCATGTAATCGAGTTACTAAACAGCTCAGATTCTGACTTTGCAGCCAAGGAGATTGATGAATCCAGCTTTGCGGAATCCAATGCCGTACTAATGATGAAATCGATCAAGTCTTTCGATGACTATTTAAACCTTTCTCCATTGATTATTGATACCAATGGAGAGGTGCTGGACGATAAGGAGAAGTTTAGCATAAAAAAGGATGTTTTTCTCTATACAAAGTTCAGGAATGATCAGCTGATGTATCTTGGAACAGAGGTGACAGAGAAATGTGACCTCAGGTCCTTGAGCAATTATGAAACCCTGGTGAGTGAGTTCAAGGAATTGATGAAGGAGATTGCCGGGGCAGCATAGGGCCCAAAAGGAAAAAGTAAAAAGTAAAAAGGAAAAAGGAAAAAGTTACTCCCAAAGATAATTTCACATGAAATCTCCATTCAAATTTCTCGATTCTTATACCAGGGCTGATAAGGATATCTTTTTTGGCCGAGACAGGGAAACTGAAGCACTTTACCAAAAAGTGTTTGAAAGCAAGATATTGCTGCTGTATGGCGTGAGCGGTACGGGGAAGAGTTCGCTAATTGACTGTGGACTGGGGAATAAGATTGCGGATAGTGATTGGTTGCCGGTGAGTGTACGGAGAGGGAGTGGGATTGTGGAAAGTTTGGGGAAGCAGTTGGAGCATTATGATAGTCAAGTAAAAAGTAAAAAGGAAAAAGTAAAAAGTGGGGGTTCCAGTAAAGAGATCATTAGAATATTAAAGTCCGTTTATCTCGACCACTTCAAACCCATCTACCTGATTTTTGACCAATTTGAAGAACTGTTTATTTTTGGATCGAAGGCGGAGCGGGAGGAGTTTATTGACATTGTGAAAGCAATCATGGATGCAGATGTGCAATGCAAGATGCTGTTTTCTATCCGCGAAGAATACCTGGCCAATATCACCGAATTCGAGCGAAAGGTTCCCGGGATCATGCAGAACCGTATGCGCGTGGAGAAGATGAGCAGGTCGCATGCCATGGAGGTGATCGAAGGTCCATGCCGGGTGCACGGAATTGAATTAGAAGAAGGATTTGCAGAAGCCTTGATGAGCAAGCTCGTTCCAGAGGGGAACGAAGTGGAACTGACCTATTTGCAGGTGTATCTGGATAAGGTATTTAAGGAGGCATCAGGTGTCAGGACTCAGGCACCAGGGGGCACAAAGAGTCAGGATATCTCTTTCATGCTGGCGGACCTGGAGAAGCTCGGCAATGTTAGCGACCTTCTCGGTTCTTTCCTTGAGGACCAGATCGTTCAGCTGGAGGATCCGGAATCAGGACTGGCAGTGCTGAAATCATTTGTTTCTCTTAGAGGCACCAAGCGACAGATCACCCATGAAGAGGTGCTGGAGTCGTGTAAGACCCTGGGGACAGTTGTGGAGGATGAAACACTGAAAGAGCTGATCAATAAATTCGTGGATCTCCGCATTCTCCGTGATAAGGATGAAAATGGACGATATGAACTTCGCCACGATAGCCTGGCGGCAAAGATCTTTGAAAAAATCACGCTGGTGGAGAAGGAGGTAATGGAAGTGAGATTGTTTATTGAGAATGCATTTAGTGCATTCCAAACAAGAAATACACTGCTCTCAGATGATGATCTGAAATATATCGAACCTTATGAGGATCGTTTGTTTTTAGTTAGGGAACTACAGGCGTTTGTAGATAAGAGTAAATATGATTTCGAGGCAAAGCGAAGATCATTTAAGCGAACAATCTCTATATCCATTGTTGGTTTTATCTTGATAATTGCTGCCGGCTGGTACTATTTTTATCAGCAGACGCAGGATAAGGAGATGAAAGATCTTGCTATCAATGCTATGATGCAGACTGATTATAGTCCTGAATTGGGTTTAATATCTGCAATGTCAGCATATAGAGAAGATTCTACACAGACCCTGGCTAAAAAAGTATTACTTGATGCTTTCTATACCAAGCTAAATGCAGAACCAGAAGTTCAAAAAGAACTGTTTGATTTTGTTCCTGTTGACTATCCCATTCTTTCTATCGATCTTTCTGCAGATGGGCAGTATATATATGGATGGATGGAAAACAACCAGGTGAAAATATGGGATCTTTTTGGGAAGGAAATTTTGACTATCAATACACCCGGGAAAGCAATTCAGCGACTGAGATTGTCTGACAATATGGAATATATGGGGATATTTTTGGAAGATAGTATCATTGCTGTGCACAGCTTATTAGATTCGACAGTATTTAGTGTTCCAACAACTCCTAATGGAGTGAATGATAAATATCTGTTTGATTTTTCAAACAGGCAGGAATATGTAATTGCTGTCGCAAATGATGACAAAGTAGTTCTCTATGATAAAAACGGGAAAGTTTTTCAGGAACTCACCGGACATGATAGTATAGTGAATGCCATTGATATCTCCCCCGATCACCGTTTCCTGGCCTCTGCATCTTCCGATGCAAAAATAAATGTATGGTATTTTAATACGAAATTAAAACAATATTCATTTTACAACTCGATCGGAAAGCCAAGTAAGGCCGGAGTACGCACTTGTCAGTTTAATCAAAATAGTGATTATATTTTGACTGCTTCAGACGACAGCATTACCAGGATACGAAAGTTGGATGGAGGACAAAATGGTTCATTGGATCGGTATGATATTGCTCCAGGTTACCACTATTATATGGAATATAAGCTTGTAAAAGCAATTCAAGGCAGAGAGTGTGATGCCTATTTTGTGCATGGAGAGCAAATGATCGTGATTAGGGTCAGGGAGGATGAAATAAACCCTGATAGTCTTATAAATAGAACAAATCTCTACCTGGTTCATTACAGAACAAGTGAATTCAGAAATTCAAGCGGAGATATTTTCAAGAAAGGAACGGTTGAATTTTTGAATGATATAGCTTACGAAGATCCGTGCCGCTATGATTTCTTAGTCCCTGCACCAGATACACGCACAATAGCAACTGTTAAGGAAAATGGGAATGAAGTAAATATAGTTGCCTCAGAACATTTGCCCATCTTATTGTTTATGGGAACAAATCCGGTTTACACCTTTGATAGTAAATATATTATTTCTATACAGGATAAAGTGTTGCAAAAGCATATTGTTGATCCGGGTGAAATCATCCAACTCATTTCGGAAAAGAAAATTTTTGGAGAACTTGAATATGAAGTGAGGGATTGGCTCAGTTATTGATCTGGTTCCATCCCCTCCATTTGCTCAATTTCGTAGGGATGCATATCAAAGGGATTTTCCTTTGAAGCATCAGCAGACAGAACCTGTCTGCTGATATCTTGTGGCAGCAAAAAAGTTGAAGCAGCAAATAATAGAAAAAATATCCACGGAATTAATAACTTCCCGATAAATACTTGCTTAAATTTTTTCTCCCACAAAATATAACCTGAGCCGGGTAATGTCACCAGCACAATCAAAGTGAATATGATAGATGGTATTAGGGAGATCGCAACAAGATACCCTCCACCCGGCCAGTGCATAAACTTAAATACCATTCCGGTTGACATCAATGCAATAAAAAAAGCTGCCCCAGAACCAACAAGCCTGAAGTATTTGTTTTTTTTAACGGCGTATAAGTTTTTTATTCCAAGAAATAAATAGCCAAATGTCCATGTTAGCAAAGTTAGAGAGATGATAATACCAGCTCCGGGCCAATGCATTCGTTTAAAAAAAATTCCGAGAAAAAGGACAAGAAGATGAATGATCGTATTTCTCGTTAGCTTTTTTTCTGAATTTACTGTCAGGACACCCAGCCCTCCTGTGGTTAAGATAATCCCTGTGACAAGAGATAAGACGAAGCCAAGACTATATTCTTCGAAAATATTTGCAATAATCACAAATATGATTCCAATCCCAGATAAAATCCATAACCATTTCCTGGTTTTCTTTGTAATCGAAAAGTTTATAAAAAAAGAAGCAATTCTTCTTTTTCTCTTCTTCGTAGACCCCTTTTTACCAATTTTACCTGCCATAAATGAAAATTTCTTACATTTATATTGATCTAATTTAAAGAATTTTAGCATACACTCCCTAGAAATGGAACAAAAAATATCCATACTCCGAGAGAAGATTAAAACTCTGAAAGAAACTTCAGAGATGGTGGATGCGATGAATGAACTATCCTGGATGGTTCGTTATGAAAGGTCTGATGAAGGCGTGAAGATGGCCAATGAAGCAGGTAAATTGTCTGTTAAACTTGGCTATAAGAGGGGAGTGGCCTATAGTAAACTTTACCACGCTGTGAATCTTTACCTGACGGCACTTGATGAAGAAGTTTTTGGCTTGCTGCTGGAGGCACTGGACTATTTCGAAACCACGGAGCATACTGAGGAAGGACTTTCGCAGGTACATAACTTCCTGGCTATGGTGCATGAAAGTTATGGCGATTATGAGACAGCTTTGAAGCATGCTCATAAGGCGGTGGACACGGCAGCTATAATGAAATACAAAGAAGGAGAAGGAGATGGTCTCTCAACCCTTGGACTCATTTATAACCGGCTCTGTGATTTTGCGAATTCTCTGCCTGTATTCAAGAAAAGTATTGAGATCAGGAAAGTGTTGGGGAACAATAAGGCAGTTGCTTCTTCACTCAATTTAATCGCGCGGACCTTTGCCTTGTCAGGCGAATTCGACGAAGCAATTGATTATTATAATCAAAGCTTGCAACTGCGGGAAGAGATCAATGATGTAAGCGGTTTACCGTGGACATATCTTGGGATAGCCAGTTTATTAGAAAAAGAGGAGAAGTTTACAGAAGCTATCGTCTACTATGAGAAGGGACTCGAACTGAACAGTAAGCAAAATGAGAAGCGGCTGGAGTTGCTTTGCATGTTGGGTGTTGGAAAAGCACATTTGAATCTTGAGGATCTTCAGAATGCTGATCATTATCTGCATAAGGCCATGGAGATTGCTGAAGCGATGAAAGCAAAACCACTGCTGGTAGATGTACACCTGGCACTGGGACAATATTATGAAGAAAAGGACAACCTGGAAAAAGCTCTGGCTCATCTGAAACGGTATCATGAGATTGAGAATGAGGTAAATAACATGGAGAGCAGGAACCGGCTCAAGAATCAGCAAATTGTTTTTGCAACCGAACAGTCGAGAAAGGAAGCTGAGATTTTTCAACTAAGAAATGTGGAGCTAAAGGCGGCCTTCGATGAGATTGAGGTGATCAACAATGAGATTAATGCAAGTATCAAATATGCTGAGCGAATACAAAGGGCAGTCTTGCCTCCGGATGATTATGTAAATAAAATTCTGCCGGAACATTTCATATTGTTCCTTCCAAGAGACATTGTAAGTGGCGATTTCTACTGGGCCACGCAGAAGGATGATAAGCTGGTATTTACTGCGGCAGATTGCACGGGTCATGGTATTCCGGGTGCTTTCATGAGCATGCTGGGAGTTTCTTACCTCAATGAGATTGTCAACCAGATGAAGAACTTAAATGCCGGGGAAATACTCAACATACTAAGAAATCATATCATGAATTCCTTGCACCAGGAGGGCAAAGAAGGAGAGCAGAAGGATGGAATGGATATGGGATTGTGTGTATATGATCCTTCATCTAAAGAACTCCAATTTGCAGGCGCTTATAATTCGATGTACATGATCAGGGGAGGAGAACTAAAAGATGTAAAGGCAGACAGGATGCCCATTGCTATACATTACCATGGCAAGGAACCCTTTACAAATCATGAAATGAAGATGGAGAAGGGAGATGTAATTTATCTCTTTTCAGATGGTTTCCCGGATCAGTTTGGTGGCCCGAATGGGAAGAAATTTATGTATAAGAAAATGAAAGAGCTGCTGCTTAAAATACATGAAGAGCCAATGACAAAGCAACGGGAGAAATTGCTCAAAGTATTCGAAGATTGGAGAGGAGAACATGAGCAAGTGGATGATGTAATTATTATGGGGATAAAATTTTAAGTACGGCGCCTGGAACGAGACTTTGTGAAACAGCAATAACAAATATCAATTCAATACCGAAATTTTGGAACTATCAAATAAAACATCTGTCAATTCATTTTATACCATTGCCAGTGGTCTGTTTCAGTACAATGCAAAGGAAATAATTGAATCAAAACTCTGGAGTCAGTATTTTAACTGGAGAAACAGGATCAATGGCGGCGATTACAAATCTACTTTCGACTATCTAAACCATAGTTATTACGATAGTTACCTCAATAATATCTTTCCGGAAATACGCTTTGATGAAGATCAACTGCACTCCCTGGATTCTCATGTGCTGAATCACCTCACGCATAAAAAATGCCTGGATGCATCTTACCTGGGCGACTTGTCTGTTAAGGCAGGGAGAGAAAGCAGCATCGCTTTTAAAATTGAATACATCGATCTTTATCTTTTCCCACACGATATTGGCATCTTCAATATCAAAATTTCATTGGCTAATGAAAAAGCAATAAACCTGGGAGATGTTTCATCCTTGCTCAACCAGGTAAGAAATCTGAATGCTGAGATTTCGAATGGCAAACAGCAGCCAATGCTGTTTAAAGAGTTGATTTATCAAGAGGTGCTTGCTCCACTAAAGGTTAAGGATAACTGGACCATATTCAATCCACAGCTAAAACTATATACCCTGGTTGACCTGAAGGCAATAGAATCACAGGAACAGCTTGATGAAGTATTGTACGATATTGGTAACATGTCTCCTATCGGATCAGCAGGAGGTAATACCTCGTTCACACCTTCTGAAGCGTATTATTCAGAGCAGGTCGAAAATAACAGGATTTCAGTTTTCAGGAACTGGACAGCCCTGGCATTGTATGATACTTTTACCAGGGTGAGTATAAATTTTGAAGATCAGTTCTCCAGTTGGGAAAACGACTATTTCAATCTGTATATCCACTCCATCTATTCTAAATTCTTTATGTACCTCACTAATTCTGAATTGAGTGATGTGACGAAGGTGGACAAAAGAACAGAAGTTATACGTGACCGCTTCATTGAGTTTGTGAATGACTACCAGCATACCCAGGTTTCTTACAAGTTTCTTCCCGACCTGATAAGGGACAAGCTATTATATGCACTGGGAGTACAGTCAGAGATCGAGCGTATGGATGTAAAAATTCAGCGCATAAATGAACAGTTCCAGGAGAAGAGGGAGAAATCATTTAACACTGCCCTGGTTGTCATCACGCTTTTAAGTGTATTCTCTGTAATCTATGACTTGTCTGAGTGGTCGGTTCGTATGGGCATCGAACGATCGTGGGTATATCCTATACCAAGTATTATCAGCGGCTTGCTAATATTCGGACTTATCTTCTTGATATTCAGAATAAAAAGAAAGTAATATGGAGCTTTTCATTGTACCTGATATAACTCCTGGAAGTTTCATTTTCGATTTTGAAGGACAATACCATGTATTGAAACACTTCTCAGCAATTGATGAAGACTATCTGAAATTATTCATTGACCGCGGACCATATTCCAAAAGGGATGTAATGAACCGAATGCAGAAGTTCGGATCCAAATTCCACCTTAACTTCTTGACAAATCCCCTGGAACTTGTTCAATTGTTGGAGAATCAAAAGAATTTTGTTTTGAACTATCCATTGAAGACGAAACAAAGGATAGAGATGCAATTGGTTTTCGATATGGCAAGGTATCCAGAGGGTATTGGTAATGACACCCTGGTCAGAAAAAAAGATTTTTCGGTAGATGCGGAACTTAAAGTGCGCATGAGAAAGGGCTTTCCGGTTCATTACAAGAAAGGTGAACCCTTGCCTACCTGGGAGTGCCAGGTTATTTTTACACGTACAGATGGGGTGTGGCGTCTGACAACCTATTTCCCGGGGAAATATGCGCCTCCTTTCCCGGATAGGAGCATTCAATCGAAGGAAGATTTTGAAAAGTGTGCAGATTTTTGGAATAAGCATATATTTTTAACAAAATAGTTGGGACGCGATACATTGCATCAATAAAAAGGCTTATAGGACATTAAACCTATTTTCGAACTTGCGATTTGTATGTGCTTTGAAGCTTTTGATACACCCTCTTTGCACTTTGTGCATTTTCATTATATCTTTATCGAACATTAAAAAACCAGACCAATGATTCAACAGAATTTTATCAAGTATTATGAAGATAGCTTTAAAGCTAACTGGGAGCTGCCTGCCTTGTCTGACTATCATGGGATAACTTATAGCTATGGTGATGTTGCAACGTTGATTGCCAAACAGCATATCCTGTTCAAGGAGCTTGGAGTGAAAAAAGGTGATAAAATTGCCATGTTTGGTAAAAATTCGGCCAACTGGGTTGTCTCTTTCTTTGCCACTGTAAGCTATGGTGCCGTAGCTGTCCCCATTTTATCTGATTTCAAGCCAGAGGAGGCGGTAAATATCATAAATCACTCTGATTCAATTCTTTTGTATGCTGAAAAAGCAAATATCGATGTGCTTGATGAGCAACAAATGGCAAACCTGGTAACAGTTATGTCGCTCGATGACTTTAAGAACGGTTCAGCAAAGCCCGGTAAAAATGTTCAGGAAGCATGTGAAAAGCTTGAAGAGAAATTCAAAGAAGCTTATCCGAATGGATACTCTGCGGATATTTTGAAATACCCCGAGATTGATAATTCGGAACTTATTGAAATCAACTATACTTCCGGTACTACTGGTTTTAGTAAAGGAGTTATGATAAGCGCAAACAGCCTGGCAGGAAATGTGAAGTATGCCCGTGAGAATATGGAGCTGAACCATGGGGAGAAGATGCTTGCTGTATTGCCAATGGCCCACTGCTATGGTTGTGCTTTTGACATTCTCTTCCCACTGTCTAAAGGTGTGCATGTGACCATCCTTGGAAAGATTCCCGCTACGCCGGTATTGCTAAAGGCCTTTGCAGAAATAAAGCCCCACTTAATCTTATTTATTCCATTATTCTTTGAGAAACTTTACAAGAAGAAGCTCCTGCCGACCATTTCAAAATTCCCAATGAATGTACTATTGAAAATTCCGGGAATCAATACTATTATATTTAGCAGTATCAGGAAAAAGTTAATCGCATCATTTGGTGGTCGTTTCCGGGAAACTGTTTTGGGTGGTGCCGGTTTGGCATATGATGTGGAAAAATTCTTCAAGAAAATTAAATTTCCGTTTACCATTGGGTATGGAATGACAGAATGTGGGCCACTGATCTCTTACGATGGTTGGAGAACTTCACCTATTGCAGCATCAGGTAAGATTCTTGATATCATGGAGCTGAAAATTGATTCTTCCGATCCGTATAAAGAGATTGGAGAAATTCTTGTCAAAGGGGAGAACCTGATGGAAGGATATTATAAGAATGAGGAAGCTACAAAAGAAGCCATTGACGAAGAAGGTTGGTTTCATACCGGCGACCTGGGAGTGACTGATGAAAAAGGATACATCTATATCAAGGGAAGAAGCAAAAGTATGTTGCTGGGACCATCAGGACAAAATATTTATCCTGAAGAGATTGAGGCAAAGTTAAATAACCTTCCGTACATCAATGAAACCATTGTCCTGATGAATGAGGAAACCCATAAACTTGAGGCCCTTGTTAATCCGGATATGGATGCAGTGAAAGCGGATGGTGTTGGTGATGCTCTTGCAGAGAAGATGGAAGAAAACAGAAAAACTATTAATGCAGGTTTGAAAGTATACGAAGCAATTTATAAGATGCATATTCACGAAGAAGAGTTTATCAAAACTCCTAAGCGGAGTATCAAGCGTTTTATGTACACACTGGAGAATAAATTATAAGAGAATTAATACGATGAGAAAAGGGTGTCAATGGCACCCTTTTTTTTTGTTAGAATCTCGAATATCCTTTGTAAACCCTGGATTCTGAGGGGTAGACAAGGTTTCCTGAATACCTGATTGATCCGCCAAAAGTGCCATATACAGTGGCGTCTGCATTTCCCCCGCTATGGATACTTATATTCACTTCATATGTTCCGCTTGTAGAAGATACACTGTAATTGACCCTGTAGGTGCCTTTTTTCTCATTCTTCTCCCACTCATAATTCCTGATATTTCCTTCAATGGTAACTCCTCCCAGTCCATTGGAGCCAATATACATTGAGTTCCCAATCTGGATAACCCCTGCAAGTGAGTCAAGCGCCACAAAATTGATGGTAGACTGCACTGAATAACTCTGTCCGTACCGGTCAAACAGCATATCCGCTTCCAGTACAAACCTGCGGTGTTTTACCATATAATCAACCAGTTTGGCGGTATGTTCAGCATCGATGGCCTTCTGCTTGTCACGTTCTTCCTTAAGTAATTTTCGCTGTTCCTTTTTTGATAAGCTTGTTGGCGATTGGGCAACAGCAGCTCCACAGAGGGCAAGTATAATAAAGGAAATATATAATGTTTTCATGATCCTAAAGTAGCTAATTTAATGAAATATTGTCAAGCCAAAAACTACAAAACTTATGCCATATTACTGCAATGCTTCTCCTTCACAAATTAAAATCACTATTTTTGTTTTTTAGTATTTTTTATTAATGAGAGAGATATGCCGGAACTGAATTTCCTTACAGCACATGACCGCATGCATAAAAAAAGGTCTTTCCAACTGATGGTGAAGCCTTTTGGACCTGTGTGTAATTTAAATTGCAATTATTGTTACTACCTCGAGAAAGAAAATATCTACGAGGAGAAGAAAAATGTCCCTGCCAAATTCAGGATGACGGATGAAGTGCTTGAGAAATATATCCATGATTATATCATCTCTCAGCCCGGTGAGGAGGTGATGTTTACCTGGCAGGGAGGAGAACCAACCTTGCTTGGTGTTGACTTTTTCAGAAAAGCACTGAAATTGCAGGAAAGACATGGCCAGGGCAGGAAATTATCGAATACGCTGCAGACAAATGGTACCATGGTCAATGATGAATGGGCAGAGTTTTTCGCTGAAAATAATTTCTTGATAGGAGTGTCAATTGACGGCCCGGCAGAAGTACATGATCATTACCGAACCTTTCCTTCCGGGAAGGGATCCTTTGCTAAGGTGATGAATACTGTACGATTGTTTCACAAGTACAATGTTAAATTCAATACACTTACAGTTGTTAACGACAGGAATTCGAAGATACCCTTGAGGGTCTACCGTTTTCTAAAAGATATAGGAAGCAAATACATGCAGTTTATTCCTATCGTAGAAAGAATAGCAGACGATCCGAATGTAAAGCTCAAGTTGGTGGCCAATGACTATAAGGAAAAGACCTGGGTTACAGAAGAAAGCGTAGAGCCCGAAGACTGGGGAAAATTTCTTGTAAAGATTTTTGAAGAGTGGGTGCGTATTGATGTGGGTGATGTCTTTGTGAATTATTTCGATAATACACTGGCTCCCTATGTAGGTGAAAATCCCTCATTATGCACTATGCGTTCTGTTTGTGGTGACGGGCTCGTTATGGAACACAACGGCGATGTTTATTCGTGCGACCATTTTGTTTATCCCCAGTTTCTCCTTGGAAACATCATGAATGAAAGCATGGAGGAGATGTCAAAGAGTGATGTGCAGCTGAAATTCAGTTTAGACAAACGCGATACACTTCCAAAGGAATGTCGTGAATGTGAGTTTTTAAAGATGTGTGGAGGAGATTGTCCAAAGCATCGCTTCGTGGAAACTGATAACGGTGAGATGATTACCTATCTGCACGATGGTTTCCTACATTACTTCGAACATGTAGATAAATACATGAAGATCATGGCTGAGGAGCTACGTAATAAGCGTCCACCCGCCAATATTATGAATACCTTCCCCGAAAAAGAACGCCGAAGACTCCTCCAGCGATCCAAGTATAAATTATAACCTAACTCCAAGTACTCCAAGTACTCAAGGCACTTCCCCCCTACAAATCTGCTTCAACAAAGAAAGCCACAAACTTCTCTTTCCGATTGTAAAATTGGTTACTCCAGCTGCGTCCGTTATACCAGTTCAACCCCATCCTTAGTTTTTTCTTGTTCCACTCTTGTGGAAAAATATATCCAATGCTGCCCGAAATATTTGGAGAGAACGCATTGGGCTGATATGCACTTACGTTAATCGCACCAAATACTCCTCCCATGTATTTGTTTGGCAAATAGTATTCAAGTTCAGCTCCACCTTGCAAATTCAGGTATGCCTCCCGATTTGGTTTATTTTGTCGTGTACCCATAAAGTCCACTCCGGGCATAAAGAATCCGAAATCACCATATACCTGCAGCATTCTCCATTGTTTAATCCCAAGAAAATAGAGTGGTTGTGCAGCTGCGGAAAGAATAAATTCATCTCTAACCGGTAGCTGAGTGATTTGCAGATCGAAATCTGTAGGCGACTTTATTTTATCCAAAAATTCATCGCCTATATGTGTGCAGATATGGTGTTTTGAGAAACGCAGTCCAAGCCATTCGGTGGGTCTTCCTGCAATCGCAAAATAATAGATGCCATCAAGTCCTATAATATCATGGTTTCCGGCACGCATAAATGTGGGAAGAGTCATCCCCAGGTCAACCTCAACTCCTAAGTTTGGATTGTTTCTTGGCGAGAATTTGAAAAGACTGAGTCTTATTCCACCATTCATAACCAATTTGCCGAGGTAAGTACCATCGGTATTCACCATGTCAGAATGATCAAAATCGCTGTATTTCATAGATTGACTGGAGACGCCAAACCTTATGGCAAGTGGATCAGCCAGGTAGGTGGGGTAAAAATTTCTATCTGCAACAATTTGAAGATCCCAATTCTTAATGGGGACATAAAATCTTGATGTTGTGTCTTGTGCTTGTGCTAAGCTTCCTAGTAGCATCAATGTTATAAATAAGTATTTAATTCGGCCTTTGGCCTCATTGAGCTCAAATATTTTTCGGTTCTTCATCTTTTTATAATTCTGCTGACCAAACATCATTGTTTTGTCCATTGTTACTGGTAAACCCTCCTAAAAACCATATTTTATTTTGGAAAATCACCGTGGCATAACTATGCCTTGGCTTAATGGCGGAACCATTTGAATCCATAGAAAATAGCCCCTCGTCGTACCTCCAGGTTGAATATTCCCTTTCATAGGTGAATCCATAGTGCATCAGGGAAGTGCCCCGTCCGGAGAATGTCCAGAGCGTATTATTAAAAAATTCCATTTCGTGTTCCATTCTCCAAAATCGATCCTGGGCAAAATCTGTTATGTCGTTTTCGGCTATCCAGTTCACTCCGTCTACTGATGTCCATAACCATTGCCAATCTTCACTAGGATGACTTGCATTGTTTTCTGCATCGAACATGGGACCATGCTGACCTCCTTGAATATATATCTTTCCAGTTGCAGGATCAACTGCACCAGCATGACTGGCTCTCATTCCGTAGTCGTTATTCCAGACCCTCGACCATTCAATACCATCTGTTGATCTCCATACATCATTGAAATACTCCATGGCATATCTGCCATCGTGATTTTCCAGTTGGGTGGCTCCTCCGATAATGTAGAGGTATGAAGTATCGTTATGTGTGGCACTAACTGTTACGTGGTTCATCCTGGGAAACCAATCATATAATGAATCCAGTGCCGGATAAGTTCTATCCTTTAGCTGCACCCAATTCACTCCATTATTCGATCTCCAGACGTCATTAGTATATTGTCTGTATCCTGTTTCTTCATCGACTTCAAAGCCACCGACCAGGTACATTGCTTCTCCATTGCCATTGTCAAACACATTAACGGTATGCCCGCGGCGACCATGCCATGGAGCATTTTCTGTTACCAATGTCCATGTTATGCCATCCTCTGAATTCCAAACATCTTCATAGTAGGTATCATTTCTCACTTCGCCCGGATTGTAACCGCCGAAAATCCACATCTTCCCATCATATGCTACCGCGGCATGGTCAAACCTGTTTTTCCATTCTGCTTTCTTCGTTGCTTCGGTATAGGTAAACACGCCGTCATAGGGCTTTGATTCATGCTCTTCATATGATGTAAACTCGCAACCCCAGAGAAACAGGAGCGGTGCGATCCAGAATATTCTGTTCATCTTCATCTTTTGTATTTATTTATTTTCTGATTGTACAGCTTGAAATTAACTTCGTCAAACACAGCAAATATTATACCAGTTATGCTGTTTAACTGTGTTAAATAATCGTTAATTGTTTTTAAGGCGATTTCAGCTGCCAGGTCTTTAGGGAAACCATATACTCCTGTGGAGATATTTGGGAATGCAATTGTCTTTAAATCATGATTTTGTGCAAGCTGTAAACTGTTGTAATAGCAAGCAGCCAGGAGTTCTTTTTCCGATTTGTGACCACCTTCCCAAACTGGACCTACAGTATGGATAATATACCTGGCAGGAAGCTTATATCCTTTGGTTATTTTTGCCTCCCCGGTAACACATCCACCAAGTGCTCTGCATTCCTCCAATAGTTCATCACCTGCAGCTCTGTGTATGGCTCCATCAACGCCGCCACCTCCAAGAAGCGAATTGTTGGCTGCGTTGACAATGGCATCAACATTTAAGGTAGTGATGTCTTCACGCAACAGTTCAATAGTAGCTCGATTACTCATAGCTATAGCTTTTGATAACATAAATAATAGTTAGGGTCGCAACAGAACAGAGAATTGCGGCATTAATATTCTGGTCAAAGTATGGAATTAAGCTCCCCTGACAACAGCATTTAATTCTTTCTCGAAGGTACGAGAAATGTTCATCATTACTTTATCAATCTGCTTGTCAGTCAGGGTTTTATCTTCATCCAACAAGATAAAGCTGATGGCATAGGATTTTTTTCCTTGCTCAATTTTATCACCTACATAGATATCAAACAGTTCAATGTGCTTTAAAAGGCGTTTTTCAGATTTAAAGGCCAGATCTTTGAGTTGTTCAAATTTAACATCCTTGTTCAGCATCAGTGAAAGGTCTCTTTTCACCTCTGGAAATCTTGGAAGTGGTTTGAAATTTATTTTACTCTTCCTTGCCAGTCGCATGATATGATCCCAGTTGAATTCTGCTGCATATACTTCCTGGCGGATATCAAATTTCTTTAGAAGTTTTTCGCTCACTTTTCCATAGCTGATTACTTTCCCTTTTCCTGTAAAGCAATCAAGTGCATCGCTGTACGATGGATCTGTAGATTCGCGAACTTCCAATTTCGAACTTTGTATTCCCAGTTTACCAAGTAAAAGATCTACAAGAGATTTAATGTGATAGAAAGAGGAAGGGTCATTCTTCGTGGTCCAGTTTTCATGCACATAATTCCCAGAAATAAAAACTCCCAGGTGTGACTCTTCGGCATACTTAAGCTGTGGATGGTCGGTTTCTTTTTCGGGATGATGAAAATAGCAAGAGCCAAATTCATATAATTTCAAGTCCTGTTTCTTCCGGTTGATATTATAAAGCATGGCTTCCAATCCGCCGTACAGAAGGTTTTGCCTCATCCTGGAAAGATCCTGGCTGAGCGGATTAAATATCTTCACAACTGAATCATCTTCCTCAGCGAAATATCCTTCGCTGGTGAGAGAATTAGATTTTATCTCCAGGAATCCGATTCCGGAAAGCATATCAGAGATTGTGTTTACCACTTTCTCTTTGTCTGGTTTTTCAGTATAGGTTAATGTTGAGTTTACGTGTTCGCCAAATTCAACATTATTAAAACCATAGATTCTTAATATCTCTTCAACAATATCTACCTCCCTCAGCACGTCAACCCTGTATGGAGGGACAGACAGCAGCATGCCATTATTATCTTTCTTCTCTACTGTAATATCCAATGACTCCAGTATATTTTGGATGATATCGGGCGCAATTTCTTTGCCAATCAGGCGTGTGATATTCTTAAAGCTTACTTCAATCTTTTTATTTTCGACCGGCTCAGGGTAAACATCGATAATTTGTGAAGATATTTTACCTCCGGCAATTTCCTTCATTAGCAGCGCAGCCCTTTGCATGGCCCAGACTGTAATGTTAGGATCGGTTCCTCTTTCAAATCGAAATGATGCATCGGTATTTAAGACATGATGACGAGCAGTTTTCCGGATATATACCGGGTCGAAACAAGCTGACTCCAGGAAAATACTGGTAGTTTCTTTAGTTACCCCTGATTCAATACCTCCAAATACCCCGGCGATACACATTCCACCTTCAGTGTTGCAAATCATCAGGTCTTTTTCTCTCAATGCTCTTTCCTTTTCATCCAGGGTAACAAACTTTGTTCCTTCAGGTAAGGTCTGAACGATCACCTTATTACCTTTAATTTTTTCTGCATCAAATGCATGCAATGGTTGCCCAACTTCGTGAAGAACATAGTTGGTAATATCCACAACATTATTGATAGGTGTTTGCCCTATGGCCCTGAGTCGATTTTGCAGCCAGGCCGGACTCTCTTCCACTTTCAAATCTGTCAGGGTTAGCGCTGAATATCTTTTGCAACCTGCCGTATCTTTTACCTCAAGTTCAATATTGAGATCTGTATTATCTGCTTTGAATCCATCTATCGATGGCCACTTCAGCTCTTCGGTTTTACCATTGTGTTTAAGAAAGGCGAAAAGGTCACGTGCCACTCCAATGTGTGAAGCTCCGTCAATCCTGTTGGGTGTTAATCCGATTTCAAAAATCGTATCCTTTTCAATCTTGAAATAATCGCTTGCTTTTGAGCCGGCTTTTGCCTCCTCCTCCAGGACCATGATCCCTTCATGATTGCTGCCCAGTCCAAGTTCATCTTCAGCACATATCATTCCGAAAGATGCTTCTCCCCTGATTTTTGCTTTCTTAATGGTAAATCCATCTTCAGCTCCTTCCGGATACAGTGTTGTACCAACGGTGGCAACAGGAACAATTTGACCGGCGGTAACATTGGGTGCACCACAAACAATTTGTACTGGTTCATCTTCACCAATATCAACAGTAGTAACAGATAATTTATCTGCATTCGGATGAGGACCGCAAGTCAATACCTTACCAATCACCACACCTTCGAATCCACCTTTAACAGATTCGAAGTTTTCAATACCTTCTACTTCTAAGCCAGTGTCAGTCAGGATTTTACCAAGTTCAATCGGCTCAATATCAGTATGGATGTATTGTTTTAACCAGTTATAAGAAATCTTCATATTCAGGGATAAAATAGATACGAGTCACAAAAATAGGAAAATTCAATGACAGTTTAATGATAGTTCGGTTTACTCATTGGGATCTTTATCACTAATCCTGTTACTTCAGCCAGCCCAGTGCGGCGTATTTTGTGCTAAAAACCTTGAATTTATAGTTGGGATCCTTGAATCCTTCAGCAAAAAGAGTAGCTAATACAGTCTCGTATGGTTTATCAACAACAATTGCTTCCCGAAGGCTTGAATATTTTTCAAAGGCCTTTTCAAGTCCTTGAAAAAGCTCAGGCAAATCTTTTATTTCAAATTTAAAAATACAATCTGCTGCATCAATCAAAGTTCTCAGATTTCTTGGATAGGAGCTTTCTTCAGCAATATGCTTATATAAGTCCATGATATGTTCTTTATCAATAATATCTACGCACTTATAGATTAGAATATCACTATCGCTATTAAAATGAAATCCCATCGCAACAGGTATTATTTGTAGCAGCTAACAGTTACAAAAATTGAAAAATTACATGGCTATCTAAATATATGAAAAAACGTTCTGACAATTGCTGTTTTTTTACTAACAGTGCTTTTTTTTGTTGGTAATGTAGGATTCGAGTACATCAATAAACTTCCAATGGGCATATGGATAGGTGGCAGAGGCAGGTGATCTTTCGCTTAGAAGGATCTCTGCGATTTCAGTCTCAGGTAGTTTTTCACGCTGAATTACTTCTGCATAATAAATTCTCCCGTACCTTGTTGATCCTTCTATGTTAACACTGTAGTCATGTATCGCAGTCATATCAGCTTTCGTGGTACCGGTTTCTTCGTAAAGCTCCCTTACAGCTGCATCAACTGAAGATTCCTCTTTTTCGATATGCCCTGCCGGAAGTTCCCATGAATTGCGTTCTTTATGGCGAACAAAGATCCATTTATCCTGCTCACGTGCCCCAATGATGACATAAGTAAGGTCCAATAACTCAAGCATGTCCGGAGGAAAGAATTTTATTGTGGCTGAATCGCTCATAGGGCAAAGATAAGAATTCCTGGGTCAGCCTGGCCGTCAATTGTCTGAACCGGGATGAGCATTCGGGGCGTATTTGACGGACTCCAGGGCGGACAAGCCTGGTCTTTCAATTATACAGGTCCTGCCAACATGCTGAATGATGAAAACATCATTATCATTGGTGATTTAGACACTGATATTGCTGCTCAAAAAACAGCTCAAAAGAAACTGGCAGGCTATGCAAGAAAGGAGATAGACCGGATGATAAATAAGCATGGTGAGAAGATGACATAGGGGGAGGTAAAAGTACGAAATGCGGTACCCAAGCCCTTCATGCTTGTAATTCCGCGCTTATTCTTTACGTCCCGTGCGCTTAATATATCCAGTCTCCCTTTGACGATCTTTGATTATTTTATACATTTATAATGGTAAAAATCTACACATATCTTCTTGTTCTGGGATATTATAGATCAAAGCAGTACTTATTTAAACGCGTTGGCAGTAATTAAGAGCGTACTGTGACGCGATAAATAATTAGAAATAAATTATAAAAACTTTAAAATTATGGGAAATATAATTAGAACAGTCTTATTCCTTTTAGCATTTAACCAAATCTTGCCGGCGCAAACCGGAAAAATTATTAAGGAATTTAAAACACAAGGAAACTATCCGACCGGCATTTGCTTTGACGGTGAAAATCTTTGGCAAGCAGACAGGGAAACTGATAAAATATATTGTACAAATCCCGAAACCGGTCAACTTGTCCGAGAAATTGAATCTCCGGCCTATTGGACAATGGGTATGGCATGGGACGGAAAATATCTTTGGATTGCCGATTATAGAGGAAGAACCGACAAATCTGAAGACTTAGACGGCATGATTTTTAAAGTTGACCCTAAAGACGGAACAATCCTAAAAACATTGCAAGCTCCTTTGAGCAGCCCTAAAGGTTTAACTTTCGACGGAAAATACCTTTGGCTTGTTGATGATGTCGCTGATAAGGTTATTCAATTTAATCCCGAAGACGGAACTACTATCAGTTCCTTTCAATCGCCTTCAAACGACCCCAAAGGGATTACTTATGACGGAAAATATTTATGGATATCCGACAGAGGAACTGATGAAATCTATATGGTTGACCCTGCAACAGGCTACGTAATTATTATTATGGATGCACCTGGACCTTATGTTCACGGATTAACTTTAAATAATGATATATTATGGGCAGTAGATCAGGAAGATGATAAAATCTATCAATTAAAAATAAAAGATGATGTGAAATTTATTCGCAAAGATCAGAAATTGCATAAAATTACTTTTAATCACAATACTACATGCTATGGTCCCGGAAAGATATTGACTTTAAATGTAAATATCTCATTACCTGAAAACAGGGACAATCAAACCTTATTAAATGAAATAAGTTATAATATAAAACCCACAAAAATAGTTACTGATCAATGGGGCCAAAAAACTGCCTTATTTCAATTTAAGGATATTAATCCCGGTCAAAAAATAAGTATTCAAGCAACAACAACAGTTGAAACTTACAATGTCAGATACTTTCTTTATCCCGAAAAAATGGGTGCTTTAATTGATATTCCTAAAGATATCAAAGAAAAATATTTACAGGATGATGAAAAATATCAAATTAACAGTGATGAAATTAAAAATGTAATTAAAAATGTTGTCGGCAATGAAAAAAATCCTTATTGGATTATGCGTGAAATACATCAATACTTAATAGGACATTTATATTACAATATGGATGGGGCGTGGGATACAGCACCAACAGTGATAAAAAATGGTCACGGTTCGTGTTCTGAATATACTTTTGTATTTATTGCACTTTGCAGAGCCGCAGGTCTTCCAGCCAGATATGTAGGTTCAACCTGGGATCGAAAGGAGTTGACTTATATGGACGACGTGTACCATCGATGGGTTGAAGTGTATTTGCCAAACTATGGTTGGATATCTACCGACCCAACTCATGGCGACAGGAATAATACCCGCGATCAAGCGTTCCCAATAGGACTTGTAAGAAATTCTGCATTAATCACTACACAATCAGGTGGTGGTTCTTCTACCATGGAATGGACTTATAATAGTAATGAAAATTTTACTACAGAACCAAAAACTAATCTTAATGTTACACATTATGCTGATTGGGATAAAGTGGATAAATAAAATATATAAATGATTGACAATAAATTTAACCTGGGCTTTTTTGGCACACGGGTGGGTTGCCGGCAATTTTTAAATATGCCAAGGAACTTAATTAACTGGCTACAATAAATAGGACTCTGAGCGGTCTGCAAGACCCAGCGATGAGTCGGTGTTGAACTACACCCGCCGGACCACGAGCTATGTACTTATTGACGGTTTTCTATGATTTTTATGGTTGAACTAAGCGATTG
>Ga0307990_1000171_pt1 | contig 62500 bp, 49 predicted proteins | sample EllFjometagen129_FD_203168 | JGI IMG/M metagenome (GOLD analysis project Ga0307990, IMG submission 203168) | Marine microbial communities from Ellis Fjord, Antarctic Ocean - #129 | ecosystem: Environmental > Aquatic > Marine > Unclassified | place: Southern Ocean | collected 2014-10-08
ACTACTAAAATATTTGATTATGCTGCATTAAATAAACCAATTTTAGCTTTAATTTCTACAGATGGATTTCTAAAAAAAGAATTATCAAGTTATGGCAATGCATTAATATGTAAAGATCCAAAAGATATTTATAATGCGATTAGCTATTATATTAATACACCTTCCTCGGAGCTTAATTCTAACAATAATTTTAAAAAATTTGAAAGAAAAGAAATAATTAAAGCTTTAAATATTTATTTAAATTCAATTATTATAAATAGATAAAAATGAAAGTAAATAATATTATCTTGGTATTATTAATATTTTCTTTTTCGGACAATTACCTAAAGGCTATATTAGGATTCTCATTCTTTGATGACATAGCAAATATTTTAATATTAGTGCTAGGGCTGATATATATGCTTAATAAACAGGGGGTAAATCAATTGAAAAACAAAACATTTACTTTATTGTTTCTTTTTTATATTCTCATAGCATTTATGTTCTTATTAGTCTCAATTAACGCCTTCTTTTATGAGCTATATAAACTATTAGTTTTCCTTTTCTTTATACCAATAGTGTCTTCATTAAACACAGAATCTATAAAAAATCTTGAGAAAAATTTATTAAAGTTTTTTCTCACACTCCTTTTCATCAATAGCTTTGTGATAGTACTTCAATATATTATTTCACCAAATATTACGACAATTTTTGGTGTTTCTAATGTATATATAGATAGAGCTGATAATATGAATAGGATGTCTGGTTTGTTCGAAAATGTAAATATATATGGGGATCTATGTTTACTTATTTATTTATTTAATGAAATTATATCAAAAAACAGAAGATATAGATTACTGAAGATATTATCTATAATTTCAATATTAATCTCCACGTCAAAACATGCAATAATAGGTTTATTAATTATTTTAATAATTCAGAATTACAAACTTATTTACAAAAATATTGCGAAAGGTTTTTATTTAATAATAATATTTATTTCAATAGGTTTCTTTGCATATACTATAAATCAAAAGTCAATTGAAAATAAAATCACATCATATACATATTTATTTAGTAAAACTGAAGATTTAAATGGAATTGATGAAGGTAGAATTGAAGGTAGAGGACAAAATCTAATAGATGGAATAAATATAATGAAAAGAAATAATTTTCATGGGAATGGCTTAGGCACATGGGGAGACTATTCTTCAACATTTAGCAACGAAAATAATATAGGTTTTGAGAATAATACAATGAGTGATAGTAGTCTAATACATATATTAGTTGAACAAGGTTATGTCTCAATTTTGTATTTCTTATTACTCTTTTCTGGAATATTCTCAGTTAGTAAAAAATACAAAAAGTTTTTTCTTTTACTTATGTTTTCATATCTAATATTCATAACAGTAACCATGGGCTTTTCTTCTGGCTCCTGGCCAATCCTTTTTTCTTATATTTATATTCGCCTACTCTATTCAAAAACTTTACCAATTGAATGATGAGAATACTTTTAATATCAAATATGTATCCTACACAGGCAAATCCTGCATATGGTATATTTGTTAAGAATATTGAGATGGGATTAATAGCACAAGGGGCAATTGTTTTTAAACGCGTAACTGTAAGTGTTAGAGAATTCTCTTTTATAATTAAATTTTGGGCATATTTATTATATTTCTTTCGGATATTATTTTTTGGTTTATCAAAAAAATATGATTTTATTTATGTGCATTTTGTATTACATAATGCTATACCACTTATTATCCTTAAGATTCTTAAACCTTCAATAAAAATATGCGCTAATATTCATGGTTCTGACTTAAAACATAACACTTTTATAAATATTAAATTAAGAAGATTTATTAAACCATTTCTTAGAAGAACTGATTATATAATTATACCATCAAAATACTTTAAAACTGAATTGCAAAAAACTTATAGAGTTCCAAATAATAAAATATTGATATCACCATCTGGTGGAGTTGCTGATTTCTTTTTCCAACCATCATCAATTGATAAAAGTCCAATTTTTACAATTGGTTATTTATCAAAAATAATAAATATCAAAGGGTGGGAAATATTTTTAAAAGCTTTAGTTCTTCTAAAAAATCAAAATATCCAATATAAAGCCTTGGTTGGAGGGCACCCTCAAGGTAATTCATTGGGTTTAATTAAACAATATATGTTAGAAGATTATATAGATTATATTGGTGTGGTTCCATATTCTAATTTACCTGATTATTATTCAAAACTAGATGTATTTATTTTCCCTACATTAATGGAAGAAAGCCTAGGATTAGTTGGCATTGAAGCTATGTCAAAAGGAATCCCTGTAATATCATCAAAAATAGGTGGTATTTCAGATTATTTGATAGATCAATATAATGGTTTTTGGTTTCAACCTGGTGATTCTTTACAATTATATGAAAAGATTATGCATTATTATCAACTAGATAATAATACTAAATTATTAATGCAAAACAATTCTTGTAATACAGCTCTGAATTATAAATACTCTAGTGTAATAGAAAATTTATACGAAAACCTAGAAAAACAATTTTTGTAATGTCTAAAATTAGAAATTTAATTAGAAGGATTATTATTTTCATATTTCACTTTATGTATACTAAAGTATATGGTATGCACATTCATCAATCAGCATTAATCTCCCTTAAGGCTAGATTAGATAAAACCAATCCAAAAGGTATTTATATAGGGGGAAAATCAGTAATCACAACAGGAGTTGTTATTCTTACACATAACTATGTTATGGGTAATGGCACTTTTGTAGACACAAAGATTGGAAATAATGTTTTTATAGGGGCTAATTCTATAATTATGCCTGGAATTATTATTGGAAATAATATAATTATTGGAGCTGGCTCTGTAGTTACAAAAGATGTAGAAGATTTCTCAATTATTGCAGGTAACCCCGCTCGCCTTATCCGTAAAGACGAAACTATTGGAGAATTTGGGCAATTTAAAAAAACTTCTCAATCAAGTGTCTCAAATTAAATTAAATAAGATAAAAGTTTACAATTTTTCTTCAAGGGAGCAGATGCTTGATTTCATATCTGATAAAAAACAAATACTTATTGCAATAAATGCTGAAAAAATAATCAACAGAAACCCCAAACTCGAAACTATAATAAATAATAATATTGGTTATGCAGATGGAATTGGTGCAGTTAAAGCTTTAAAAAAGAAAGGTGCAAGAAATGCCATAAAAATACCTGGCTGTGAGGTTTGGCTAGACATAATAAAGAAATTTGAAAATGAAAAAACATTTTACTTTTTGGGTTCTAGTAATGAAGTAATTGAAAATACAATTGAAAAACTCAAAATAGAATTTCCAAATATTAATATTTTAAACTTTAGAAATGGCTTTTTAAAAGAAGGTGAAAAGGAAATACTGATAAAAGATTTAAAAGAAACACAACCAGATATAGTTTTTGTAGCACAAGGTACACCACGCCAGGAATACCTAATGGAAGAACTTTTAAAAGAGCATCCAGCTTTATATATGGGTCTTGGTGGTAGCTTTGATGTTTACACAGGTAATGTAAAACGTGCTCCAAAGGTTTTTATAAAATTTGGCCTTGAATGGCTTTATCGTTTACTCCTACAACCTACCAGAATAAAACGCCAAATAGTATTAATAAAGTTTTTCTTTAAATTACATTTTGGGAAATTGTAAGTAAGCATCACTCCCTTTTGCACATTCACATTTCATTATTCTTGGTAAAAAACACCAAAAACAGGCAAGTAAAAAAATTCATAAATTTTTGGTGTTAAGCAATATTAGCAATTGATATTTAACCCGCATTATTCATTAGGAGGCTACAAACAGCCGAACTAATGAATTTATAAGGATAACCCCGATTTAGAAGAACACCAAAATGGTGATTGAAATGAAATCATTTTGGTAGTGATTCTTAATCGATTATGCAAAAGCACTTATTCCTTTTGCATAATTTGGGTTAAATCAAAAATTGCAAAAAATTATCTCTGTTTATTACCTCAAAACTTGCATTATTATATGTATTTAACCATTCTTTTTGTATTTTGTGTTTTTTGGGACTCCACTTAAACTCATAACCAAAAAGTTTACCCTCTCTTTCTTCAACCAGATCAACTTCTTTCTGGTCATATGTTCTCCAAAAATAATTATTACTGAAAATTTTGTTATAATGTTGTGTTTTCAGACGTTCCATTACTATGAAATTTTCCCATAACATTCCTATATCATTTCTAAATTCCAATAAATTAAAATTATTAATAATTGCATTACGTATACCAATATCCAGAAAATAATAACGATTTGTTTTAGTAACTTCTTTTCGTAAGTTGCGAGAAAATCCACCTATTTTTTTTATTATAAATGCTTTTTCTAGTAAATCCAAATAACGACTTACTGTTTGTTTTGCAATCTCCAGATTATTACCCAGTTCGCTTAACGACACTTCATTACCAATCTGAAAAGCAAGTAAACGCAATAAATCAAACAATTTGTCAGAATTTCTTATATTTTCTAACTCAAGAATATCTTTCAATAAATACGAATTTCTCAACTCGAATAAATAGGAAATTTTATCATTATTATTCCCTGCATTTAATACCTCTGGATACATTCCATAAATTAAATAATTATTAAGATTTTGTATTATATGCATTCCTCCAAACTGTTTTCTCAACTCTGTTATCGAGATAGGGAACAACATATTAGTAATACTCCTTCCTGTTAATGGAGCTCCTACTTGCGATGATAATTGAAACGATGATGAACCGCTTGCTATTAATATGGTTTTGGGCAAATTATCTACAAGTATTTTCAAGCCCCAACCTATGTCGGGAATCCTTTGAGCTTCGTCTATAAAAATATAATCATAGTCCTGTAAAGCTGATAATATCACATTTTTATCATTAGAACTTAGAATTTTACGCAACTGAATATCATCTCCATCACCTATAAATATTTTTTTATTAATATTTTTTAGCAAGTGTTTTATTAATGCTGTTTTTCCTACTCGTCTAGGACCATATAACAAGTTTACTTTACCTTTTTTCAGATAAGTATCTTTTTTTTCGTAAATTCTATTATACCACATTTTAAAAATATTTTTTACAAATATACAATTATTTTATTAATACAGGAAGTAATATTGCCAAATTATGCTTAATTTGGAAAGTTGTGTTTTTGTGTTAAACTAAATTTAGAATGCTTATATCGTTTATTATTACAACCTGCTAGAATAAAAAGACAAATTGTATTGATAAAGTTCTTTTTCAAATTGCATTTTGGCAGATTGTAATCATGCTTCCCTCCCTTTTGCACATTCACATTTCATTATTCTTAGTAAAAAACACTCAAAACCAAGCAAGTAAAAAAAATCATAAATTTTTGGTGTTAAGCAATATTAAAAAATCAGTAGCCCTCCTGTTTTCAGCCTTGCAACACCCTGAAAAATTTTCATGGCTACTGTCCTCAGCATTTTGATATCCAAATACACTTTGTATATAATAAATATGAAAAAATTTAATTTACACTTGCCTGTCTTTATTGAAAACTAATGCAGAGCGCGTTAGCCTGACAAAATTGCGAGCCATGCGGTGGCGTGAATAAAGAAAACAGCTAAATTTTCTTACAATAGGCAGTCCTTCTTGTTAGAAAATTCTGTTTTCTTTAGAGCGGGTTGAAGCCTTATTTTGTCTTGATTTTTTGGTTCGTTTTGTATCAAGACAAAATGAACATAAGTTAAATTTTATGAATTTTACTTTTATCGTAAAAAACTTCCAAACTTTTTTTTTCTTCAAATTACATTTTGGTAAACTATAAGTAAGCATCCCTCCCTTTTGCATATTCACATTTAATTATTCTTGGTAAAAAAAAACCAAAAACATGAACAAAATTTTGCAGAGGTGGGTGTTAAGAAATCTATACCCCGCCTTAAAATATCCCAAAATCGGGGTTTACTCTTATAAATTCATTAGTTCTGTCCGCCTTAGGCTGCTTTTCTAATGATTATGCGGGTTAAATCAAATATTTGTTGAAAACATTAATGTAATCGCAAAATTATTATTATATTTGCGATTACATTCTAAAATTTTACAAATGATAAATAGAATATTATCAGAAAATATTAAAAATAAATTAAACAAAAACAAAGCAATAATAATTATCGGTGCTCGTCAAACAGGCAAAACCACATTGCTAAAAACTCTTTTTTCAACAAAAGATGCCCTTTGGCTCGATGCTGATGAGCAAGACGTAAGAGAAATGTTTAACCAAGCATCATCAACACAATTTAAAGTTTTATTTAATAAATATAAAATAATTGTTGTTGATGAGGCTCAGCGTATAAAAGACGTAGGTTTAAAATTTAAACTTATAACAGATCAATTAAAAAACAAACAACTAATAGCATCAGGTTCTTCGGCTTTTGACCTAACTAATAAACTAAACGAGTCATTAACCGGTAGAAAATGGGAATATATGCTCTTTCCTTTTTCTTTTGCCGAAATGGCTCACGAAAATAGTTTATTAGAAGAAAAACGTTTGTTAAACCATCGTTTAATTTACGGTTATTACCCCGATGTTGTAAATAACCCGGGCGAAGAAAAAGAAATTCTAAAGCAACTTACAGAAAGTTATCTTTATAAAGATATTTTGATGTGGCAAAATATTAAAAAACCCGATAAACTTGTAAAATTACTGCAAGCATTAGCATTGCAATTAGGTAACGAAGTGTCCTATAACGAACTGGGTAAAACAATAGGTCTCGATAATCAGACCATTGAAAAATACATTCAACTTTTAGAAAAAAGTTTTGTAATATATAGATTAGGTAGTTTTAGCAGAAATCTCAGAAAAGAGTTAAAAAAATCTCAGAAAATATATTTCTATGATAATGGTATAAGAAATTCGCTTATTGCTAATTTTAATTTAACAACTTTAAGAACAGATATTGGAGCATTATGGGAAAATTTTATTATCACAGAACGAATTAAGCACACTCATTATAACAATATATGGGCAAATAAATATTTTTGGAGAACACACAGCCAACAAGAAATAGACTATATCGAAGAATATGATGGAAAACTTTTTGCATATGAAATAAAATGGAATATAAATGCAAAAGCATATTTATCTAAAACATTTTCAAAAGCATATCCAAATGCAAAATTTAAGCTTATTAATCAGAATAATTTTATTGATTTTATTATCTAAATAATATTTATTATATGAATATCCGTATATTTACCTAGTAAATGATTAAAATGTTTATCATTCCTGCGAAAGCAGGAATCCAGAATTATATTGCAGAATACAACTGGATTAACTACGTTGAGTGCTTTGCAATTCCGCATCAAGTACGGAATGACAGCAATTTCTTGGGTATATATACAGATGATCACTATTTATTAATATAGAGAAATTGTTCAATAATTTAAAAACTTTAGGCTTATTTTTAAGTTCATTCTCTAATTTATATAAAATAGGCATAATGAATTAATAGAACCCTCCTAAATATAAAATGGTTTTATCGTTTATTATTATACCAATTGTATTTCAAAATGCCGTGTAAACAAGTTTTGAAATTATCCCTAGTGCTCGGGCAATGTCATTAAGTTAAGGTGTAAGCATAAGGTTATCAGTTGCCCCGTCCTTTAGGACGGGGATATAAATATTGTAAAAATAGGGCTTTAGCCCAAAGGTCTTTTAAGTTCGCATTTAATTTATAAATTCTTCATACTCTTTTTGGGCTGAAGCCCATTTAATTTTTGTACTTCAACCCCCGACCTAAAGGTCGGGGCAACTGATAATGAGCATCTCAATTCTTAACTTAATGACATTAAGTGCTCGGGAGTAAATGCCGATAGCTATCGGATTTAAAAAATCAGTAGCCCCAGCCTGTCCCGATTTCTCGGGATCCTTCAGGTCGGGGACAAAAATAAGAGTAGAATGCCCTCTGCAAAATTTTGTTCATTTTATAGAATAAGGAAATAAAATGAACAAAATTTTGCAGAGGTGGGTGTTACGAAATCTATACCCCGCCTTAAAAGACGGGGCTATTGAATAGACTGCTATTGATTCTCTGAAATTATTTTTAAGTTAACAACAATTTTCATCGTTTATGGAAAACTCTGAAAATCATGATGCAAATGAATTAATAGAACCCTCCTTAATTGCTAGTATTTATTTTTTCAGGAGTATAAGCTATATAATTTTGAAATAAAGATACCTGAAGCATAGTAATTGTTACTGTATTTAACAAAACCTTATTTAAAAAGCCTCTAAGCTCAGGAGACCTATTGACCTTAGACATTATTAGTGAAATTACCAATAAAATTGTAATAATAGTTTTGGTTATTTTCATAACATAAAAATAAATTGGGGCAACAAAAATATGTGATATTATTCTAATCTCCAAACAATTTTGTTTTTTTTCAAGTTGCATTTTGGAAAATTGTAATACATTTCCTGAAAATTTTCTCAATAAAAAATAATATATATACTTGCTACACATTTTGCGTAACGCATAATTTGTAATACAAATTGCGTAAAATATAATAAAATAATAATATTAATGAAATAAAATTACATTAAAAGTAAAGGCAAGCACTCACGTAATAAACCCAATCGATTTCCAAAATTTTTTTATACTTTTGTTTTTTAATACTAAGTTTAATAAATAAATAAAACATTTGCTAATTCGCGACTAAAAACATGAAAATAATAAGTATAGTAGGTGCTCGACCAAATTTTATGAAAATTGCACCATTTATTCGTGCAATTAAAAATCATAATAAAAAATCAGATAAGAAAATTGAACATATTCTAGTTCATACAGGTCAACATTATGATATTAGAATGTCGCAACAGTTTTTTAAGGATTTAAATATTCCTCCTGCTGACATTCACCTTGAAATTGGCTCTGGCACTCATGCCGAACAAGTTGGTAAAACAATGATTGGATTTGAAAAAGTACTTAGAAAAGAAAAACCTGACTGGGTTGTTGTTGTTGGAGATGTAAATGCAATTTGTGCAGGTTCTATTACTGCAAAAAAAGAGCATATTAAGTGTGCACATATTGAAGCAGGTCTTCGTTCCGGAGATATTACCATGCCCGAAGAGGTAAACAGACTTGTTGCAGATCGTTTATCAGATCTATTATTTACTCCCGACAGAATATCAGATAAAAATTTATTGAATGAAGGAGTACCTAAAGAAAGAATAAAATTTGTTGGCAATATTATGATTGATACTCTTGAAAATGAAAGAGAAAAAGCCTCAACCCTTGAAATTAAAAATATCATTAAAAAAAATCTTATTGATGAAAATCATAATTTTACCGTACCTGATAAAAACAAATTTGCAATAGTAACACTTCATAGACCTTCGAATGTTGATCATAAAGAAATTTTCATTCCTATAATTAACTTTTTATTAAATGAAGTTGCTAATGATTTTCACATAATTTGGCCTATTCATCCTCGTGCATATAAACAATTAGAAAAATTTGAATTACTTGAAAAGGTTAGATCTTGTTCAAATTTAATTTTATTACATCCAATCGGTTATCATGAATTATTGAAATTAAATATGAATGCTAAAATTGTTCTTACAGATAGCGGTGGTTTGCAAGAAGAATGTACAATTCTTGGAACACCATGTCTAACTTTACGTTGGAATACCGAGAGACCTATAACATTAAGGGAACATGGAGGAGCTTCTGTTTTGGTAGGCAATAATGTTGAAAGAATTAGAAAAGAATATCAAAATACATTATCAAAAAACACAAAACCTATATCACCTGAGTTATGGGATGGAAAAACAGCAGAACGAATAGTCAAAATTATTGCTGAATATTGATAAATTATGAATATCCGTATATTTACCTAGTAAATGATTAAAATGTTTATCATTCCTGCAACATCCTCAACCTTCCTCAGCTTGACTGGGGATTGGGAAAGCAGGAATCCAGAATTATATTGCAGAATACAACTGGATTAACTACGTTGAGTGCTTTGCAATTCCGCATCAAGTGCGGAATGACAGCAATTTCTTGAGTATACATACGGATAATCACTTAATAAATATTAAGGAAACTATTATTGTACTGTTTTTCGCACTTTTACTTTTTGTCTTTTGTCTTTTGTCTTTTGGCTTTTGTCTTTTGGCTTTTGTCTTTTGACTTTACTTTTTTTATTACTCTGTTTTAAGAACTTTAAATTCAACACGTCTGTTCAACTGACGACCTTCTTCATCAGAGTTAAATGCAACAGGTCTTGACTCTCCATACCCTTTTGATGAAATTCTACCAGCAATAACACCATTGTTTGTTAAATAATCTGCAACCGATTTTGCTCTTGCCTGAGAAAGTTTTAAATTAAATTCATCTGAACCCGTATTATCTGTATGTCCGGCAACTTCTATTTCAATTTTTGGATTATTATTCATAAACCCAATAGTTCTATCTAACTCAGGAAATGATTCCGGTTTAAGAGTAGCTTTACTGTATTCGAAAAATATATTATTAAGTCGAACAACCTGTCCAACTTCAATAGGAGAAAGACGTATATACTCATCATCAATTTCCATATATTCATCAATATCAGTTAAGTCAATATTTTTATTTGCTTCAAAAAATCCAAGTCCAATTGCCCTAAAACCGTATTTTTTTCCTGCAGGTAAAATAATTTTAAATTCCCCTGTATTAGGATTGGTACGAGCAACAGCTACTTCTTTACCTGAAGGCAATTCTTCAACAATTATTCTTGCATCTACAGGCTCATTTGTTTTATTATTTAATACTTTTCCTGAAATCAACACAACAGGCTTTGGCTTAACTTTTTGAGGTAATTTAATTCTGAAAATATCATTTTTCCCAAGCGATTTATTTGTACTGGAAAGATATGCAAACTCACCGGAAGCAGGAATATTATATTTTGTATCTGACTCAGGGCTATTAATTGCATCTCCTAAGTTCTGTGGCTCAGTCCATTTTTGCCATGTATCGTCAAGCCTTTGAACAACAAAAATATCTTCCATTCCATATCCTGCATGACCGGAAGTAGAAAAATAAAGACTTACTCCATCTGCTGCAAGAAAAGGACTATAATCATTTTGTGTTGTATTAATAGTTGGTCCTAAATTTTTTGGTTTCGACCACCTGTTTTCACCTTTCATAAAACTAACATAAAGGTCAAGTCTTCCATAACTGTCTTTTTGTTCTATTGCCATTAATAAGGTTCTTCCATCATTTGAAAGAAAATAATTAGCAAACTCACTTAAATTGAAAAACCCATCAATTAACTGTTTTTCAGGATATGCCCAACCTTCACGAGTTCTATATGTAAAAGAAACACCTTCCGACATTGTTCCATCTTTATTATATGCATTACCTAATAATAGAGAATTACCATCGGGTGTTATAGATTGAACAAAATTATTGTATTTACTATTTAATGGTTTTCCAACATTTCTTGCATTCTTCCATTTTCCTTTCTCATCAATTTTTGAATACCATATATCATCAATATCTTGAAACCCACCTACATTTTCCGGATGATTTTTTCTGTCAAATAATAACAATTTACCATCTGGTGAAATCATTGGTGCTATTTCGTCATATATAGTATTAATTCCTGTACCCATACTTTCCGGCTTAGCATTAAAAATCACATTTGGTATTAAATTTATTTCTGCTTTTACTGAATCTTTACAATCTGAAATACCAATAGCATCAATCATATTCCAACCCGGTACTGCCTCGGGGTTCATATAAACGGCTACTTCTTTTACATAAAAATCGGTTGGGCCGGTAAGAAATATATTTAACATTCTGGATTTTAAATTTGCTGTTAAAGCAGGTTTATCATAAACCTGAACTTCTAGCCCATCTGTACTATACATAAAAACCTTAGTTATGGCACCCGGATTAAAACTTTCAGCAATTGCAATTTGTCGTATTCTCATAGGAGCAACATATTCAACTCTAATAAAAGCCTCTCCTGAAGTTTCTTTGCCTCCCTTAGCTTTTACTGCCCATGCAGTTGGAGCATCACCTCCTTTTGGTAATACATTGGGTTTTCCTAAAATCTGATTAGCAGATTTATCTTTTTTGCTGTATTCTGATGAGAATTTTACAACTTTATAAGCCCATTGCACATTGCATATAATTGAATCTTCTGAATTTCCAGCTTTGATTAAAGTTTGTTCCCACAACACTTTATTACTATCAAGTGCATTTTTTGCGTTCTGATCAATAATTTCAACTTTGCTACTATCGTCTGAACCAATAATTTCTTGTGAAAACAAGCTGGTTACCAATAACAATAATACAAGACTTAATGTAATTTTTAAAACGTTCATAATAATTTAATAATTATAAAATTTAAGGCTTTGACTATAATAATTTAGCAAAAATATGATAAATTTTTTAATACTTGTAATTTTTCTGCAAAAAAAAATTATCTTTGCAATCCCAATTTGCGGATGTGTCGTAATTGGTAGCCGAGCTAGATTTAGGATCTAGTGCCGAGAGGCGTGGGGGTTCGAGTCCCTTCATCCGCACAAATTTTATTTGGCCGCTGTATTATAATTTATAGCGGTTTTGTTTATTTTTTAATTTATTTTTTTATTCCCATGAATATTACAAAAAATATTATTGATAATTTGAATATTGAAATTAAGATCAATATTGTTAAAGATGATTATACTTCGCTAGTAGATAAGAAAATAAAAGAAGTTAGCAGGAAAACTAATATGCCTGGTTTTAGACCGGGAAAAGTCCCTATTGGTTATGTTAAAAAGATGCATGGCAAACAAGTTCTTATTGAAGAAGTTTCAGGAATACTTTCAGAATCATTAAATAAATACATAATTGACGAAAAATTAGATGTTTTAGGGCAGCCTTTACCAAGCGAAAAAACAAGTATTAACTGGGATAAAGATGAAGAATTTGAATTTTTATATGATATCGGGATAATTCCTGAGTTTGAATTAAATTTATCAAAACGCAATAAAATTGATTATTTTAAGATCAAACCCGATGATGAAATGATTAATGAAAAAATAAACAATATTGCTCTACAACACGGTAAAAATGTTGATGTTGATAAAATTGGGGAAAAATCAATGCTTAGAGGTGAATTTGTTCAATTAGATGAAAAGGGAAATACTTTGGAAAATGGAATAGTTACAGAAGACGCTAATATGCTCTTTGATGTAATTAAAGATGAGGATATAAAGAAAAATTTTAAAAATAAAAAAGTAAATGATACAATAGTTTTTAATATTAAAAAAGCTTTTCCAAGTAATGCAGAAATTACCTCATTACTTAAAATCGATAATAAACAAGCAGAAAATATAGATTCTGATTTTCAATTTAAACTAACAGGGATTTCAAATTTTGTACCTGCTGAAATTAATCAGGATTTGTTTGATAAAGCGTATGAAAAAGGAGAAGTTAAATCTTTAGATGAATTAAAAGGAAAAATTATTACACTTTTAGAAAACGAACTTGAGCATAATAGTAATTATAAATTTCATATTGATATTAGAGAAGAACTTACTAAAAAAATTAAAATTGACTTACCTGATGAATTTCTAAAAAGATTCATTTTTTCTACCAAAACAGATGAAAAATTAACCAAAGAAAAAATAGAGGAAGATTATAATTTATATCAAGAACAATTTAAATGGGAAATAATTAAAAACAGAATAATTAAAGATAATGATATAAAAGCAAGTGAAGATGAGGTTTTTAATTATGCAAAAGGTATTATTCAATATCAATTTATGCAATACGGGATGCAATATGTTCCTGAAGAATATTTAGAAGAACAGGCTAAGAAAATGCTTGAAAATAAAGATGAAAAATTTAGGATATTTGAAAAGGTATATGAAGATAAAATTGTCAAATATATTAGAGAAACAATTATGTTAAACGTAAAAGAAATTAGTTTAGACGAATACAAAAAACTTATTGAAAAGAAATAAACACATTTTAACTTATACAAATTCAAACTTATTGCATTTACTTCCATTTTAGACTGAACTCAAACATAAATTTAAATTTATTTTACTAATTTTACATTCTGAAAATCATTAAAACTATTTTATTATGACTAATAATAATGAATTTAACAAGTATGCAACAAAGCATATAGGAATAAGCAGTTTAAATCTTGAAAAATACACATCTATTTATAATAAGAGATTTTCTTCAATTTATGGTAATTATATTTCACCAACAATTATTGAAGAAAGACAAATGAACATTGCTACAATGGACGTATTCTCAAGATTGATGATGGATAGAATAATCTTTTTAGGCTTACCAATAGATGATTATGTTTCTAATATTATACAGGCACAATTATTATTTTTAGATTCATCAGACCCCTCAAAAGATATTCAGATATATTTTAATACTCCGGGAGGATCTGTTCATGCAGGTCTTGGTGTTTACGATACAATGCAGTATATAAATGCAGATACCGCAACTATTTGTACTGGTATGGCTGCATCAATGGGAGCTGTATTATTAACTGCAGGATCAAAAGGCAAAAGATCTGCATTAAAGCATTCTAGGATAATGATACATCAGCCAATGGGTGGCACTGCCGGACAAGCTTCTGATATTGAGATAACAGCAAAAGAAATACAAAAACTCAAAAAAGAACTTTACGAAATTATTGCTAAACATTCCGGAAACGATTATAAGAAAATCTGGAAAGATTCTGATCGTGATTATTGGATGACTGCTCATGAAGCAAAAGATTACGGAATGATCGATGAAGTTTTAATAAGAAATGACAAGAAAAAATAAGCTTATGGATAAATGTTCGTTTTGCGGAAGAAATAAAAAAGATACAAATCTTTTAATTGCAGGAATTTCAGGACATATTTGTGACGAATGTGTTGAACAGGCTTATGATATAATAAAAGAAGAAGGGAAAAAGAAACCTGATGATTTTAGCATAAGTAATATAAAACTACTTAAGCCAATTGAAATTAAAAAATTCTTAGATCAATACATTATTGGACAAGAAGAAGCAAAAAAATACTTATCTGTTGCCGTATATAATCATTATAAAAGATTACAACAAAAAATTAGCAAAGACGACGTTGAAATTGAAAAATCGAATATTATTCTTGTAGGAGAAACCGGAACAGGAAAAACATTAATGGCAAAAACAATTGCTAAAATGCTACATATTCCTTTTACAATTGTAGATGCGACAGTCTTAACCGAAGCAGGTTATGTAGGTGAAGATATTGAAAGCTTACTGACAAGATTATTACAATCGGCAGACTATAATATTGCTGCAGCAGAAAAAGGAATTGTTTTTATCGACGAAATTGATAAAATTGCCAGAAAAGGAGATAATCCTTCAATTACCAGAGATGTTTCTGGCGAAGGTGTTCAACAGGGTTTATTAAAATTATTGGAAGGCGCAATTGTTAATGTTCCACCTCAGGGTGGAAGAAAACATCCTGACCAGAAAATGATACCTGTTAATACACAAAATATATTGTTTATTTGTGGAGGAGCATTTGATGGTATTGAGAAAAAAATATCTCAAAGATTAAATTTACAGGTTGTTGGCTTTAATGCAAAAAAAGAAATAGAAAATTTTGAAAGAGATAATATTCTCCAATATATTGCACCGCAAGACCTAAAATCTTTTGGATTAATTCCCGAAATAATTGGGCGATTACCAATTCTAACTTATCTAAACCCTCTTGACAAAAAAGCATTAAGGGACATTTTAACAGAACCAAAAAATTCAATAGTTAAACAATATGTTAAACTATTTGAAATTGATGGTGTTGAATTAATATTCAAAAAAGATGCTTTAAATTATATTGTTGATAAAGCAATTGAATTTAAATTGGGAGCAAGAGGACTGCGTTCTATTTGTGAAGCAATTATGATGGATGCAATGTTTGAAATACCGAGTAACCAAAGGAAAAAAATGGAAATAACTGTAAAATACGCTTCCGAAAAACTGGAAAAATCTAAAATTAAAAAACTTAAAGTAGCATAATAAAAAAAGCGGTCAAAATTGACCGCTTTTTTTATTTCAGAATTTGTAAGGTCTAATTGATTTTCAAAAACCAAAGCAATTTAAAAAATCAGTAGCCCCGTCTTTTAAGGCGGGGACGAGGATAAGGTCGCATACCCTCTGCGAAATTTTTACCCCGAGTACTCGGGGTAAAAATTTCGCAGAGGTGGGTGTCGTTTAAATCTATACCCCGCCCTGAAGGACGGGGCTACTGAATAGATAGTTGTTGATTTTTTCTCTGAAAATCAGTTTGAACTTACCAAAATTTTATCTCAAAATTATATTGTAGGTCTTATTCCCAATTGTAACAGTTGCTTCATTATCGCAATTGCCATCACCATAATCAACTGTTCTGGTTTTAAGGTCTTCTGGTACAATTTCCAAAACTCCTTTAGTTATCCATCTACAACCAATTTTCACAATTAAAGCTTCAGTAATTGTTACTGTAAAATTAAGCCCATCACGGTTTACACCACTTGCATTACCGGTAATTGAATAAACATCATCAGTAATACCACCAACTCCATCTGTCCAATAAGTAGTACTTTCTCCTTCTGTCCATTCTCTTGTTCTTGTAGATTCCCATATAATTTCATCTCCTTCGGGTGTTGTTACTTTAGCATTAGTTACTTCAATAGTGTAACTTAAATTATCGTTTGAATTTCTGCCATTGTTAGTAACTGTCTTATTTCCGTCTACCTTATAATCATTAACATAATAATCATCAGTAGTTGCTGTAATAACACAGCCGGTATTCCTGTACCTGTCAGATATTGTGTACTCAATTTTTCCTCTTCTTAGCTTACCATCAGTTCCTGTACAATTTATTGTGCCAAAATCAATAGTAACAGATTTAGGAAATGTTGTATCGGGCCAAGCAGGGCTTACTGTTACAGTTGCACAGTTTCCAAAACTATAGGCAGTTAAACTTTTATCGCTGCTTTCGTCTTCTGCTGTTTCGTTAACAACTTTATATACATCGTTAAAAGCATTTTCGGCTGTACTATTATCTGCTGAAGAAGTTGTTGTTCTGTTTAATTTATACTTTGAACACGAGTTAAAAACAAGTAAACTTGAAGCAAAAAGTATAATTGTTGAGATCAAAAATAATTTTTTCATGATTCTTAAATTTTAATTAATAATTAATTGTTCATGTATTTAATACACATGTAATTTAAAATACCCTTATTTGTTTTTTTTCAACGTTAAATACGAATAATCAAACGGAACACTATCGTCATCATTTACAAAAACTTCTTCAATTTTTTCCCATTCATCAAAATTAATTTCAGGGAAAAAAATATCTGCATCAAAATCTTTATGAACTACTGTAAGATATAATTTATCTGCAACAGGCAGAAATTGTTTATATATTGAGCCTCCGCCAATAATAAAATTTTCATTTTCCTTATCCATTAGCTCAACAGCATCCTTAATAGAATATGCCATTTTGCAGCCTTCAATTACTTCGCCAACAATATCGGTAATAACAATATTTGTTCTGTTTGGCAAAGGTCTGAAAGGCAAAGATTGGTAAGTTTTTTTGCCCATAATAATATTATGCCCGCTTGTTAATTTTTTAAATCGCTTTAAATCATTAGGAATATGCCACAAAAGCTCGTTGTTTTTTCCTATTGCATTATTTTGTGCTATTGCTACAATTATTGATATTTGCTTTTTCATGTTAGTTTCATAAATTTATACTGAAATTTCTCCTTTTATATGAGGATGCGGATTATAATTTTCTAAACTAAAATCTTCAAATTTAAAACTAAATATATCTTTTACTTCGGGCTTAATAATCATTTTCGGTAATGCTTTAGGCTCTCTTGAAATCTGCAATTTACATTGATCTATATGATTAAGATATATATGAGCATCGCCAAGTGTGTGAACAAAATCGCCAAGTTCTAAATTAGTTACCTGTGCTATCATCATCAATAAAATAGAATATGAAGCAATATTAAAAGGGACTCCTAGAAATGTATCGGCACTACGTTGATATAAATGACAGGATAATTTTCCGTTTGCAACATAAAACTGAAATAAAATATGGCATGGAGGTAACGCCATGTTATCAAGTTCACCAACATTCCACGCACTTACAATATGTCTTCTGGAATTTGGATTATTTTTAATTGAATTAATAAGTTCTGATATTTGGTCGATATGAGTTCCGTTGGCAGATGGCCACGAACGCCATTGATATCCATAAATATGCCCAAGATCACCATTTTCGTTAGCCCATTCGTCCCAAATTTTAACATTATTATTCTTAAGATATTTGGTGTTTGTGTCGCCTGCCAAAAACCATAATAATTCATGGATAATTGATCTTAAATGCAGTTTTTTTGTTGTTAATAATGGAAAACCATCAGCAAGATTGAAACGCATTTGATGACCAAAAACTGAAATTGTTCCTGTTCCTGTTCTGTCTTCTTTTTTAACCCCCTCGTCTAAAATTCTTTCTATTAAATTGATGTATTGCTTCATTTTTTTAGCCACGAATACGCGAATATATTATTGTATTTATATATATTTTGCCACAACTTGTCCTAATTTCTCGAGAAATGCATTAATATTTTATTGTGTTTATATCTTTTTTGCCATGAATACATGAATATTTTATTCGCGAATTAGCGGCTTTTTTTTACCACAAATACGCCAATTATATTTATGATAAAATAACCCCTACAATTGTTGCTGAGAGCAAAGATGCTAAAGTTCCACCAAGCAATGCTTTCATGCCAAGTTTCGACAACATTTTACGTTTACCCGGAGCTATTGCTCCAATTCCACCAATCTGAATACCTATTGAACCAATATTTGCAAAACCGCATAAAATATATGTAGAAATAATTACTGATTTTTGACTTGCAAATGCAGAAAGGTCTATATATTCTTTTAAACTTTTATATGCAATAAGTTCATTAAGAATTATTTTTTCGCCCAGCAACTGACCAACCAGAGCCATATCGGCAGAAGGAACACCTATAAGCCATGTTAAAGGTGCAAGCGAATATCCCAAAATAAACTGAACACTTAATTTATCGTATTGTCCACTGGTAATATCCATTATCCATGCATTTAATGAAGTATAATCGCCAATTTTATAGAATATGAAGTTTACAAGGGCTACAAAAGCAATAAAAACAAGTAACATAGCAGCTACATTTACGGCAAGTTTAATTCCTTCTGAAGTTCCGTTAGAAATGGCTTCAAGAACATTTGAGCCAATTTTATCTTTACCTACTTTTATTGATTCATCAACTTCTTCCGTTTGTGGCACTAATATTTTAGCTGCAACAACAGCACCTGGTGCTGCCATTACTGATGCCGTTATCAAATGTTTGGCAAACAGCATTTTTTGAACAGGGTCATCTCCTCCCAAAAATCCAATGTAAATTGCAAGAACACCCCCTGCAATAGTTGCCATACCCCCTACCATTACTAACAATATTTCCGATTTTGTCATTTTTTCGAGATATGCTTTTATCAATAATGGAGATTCTGTTTGTCCAAGAAAAATATTGCCGGTAGCTGAAAGGCTTTCTGCACCTGAAAGGTTCATTGCCTTTTTCATAAGCCATGCCATTCCATAAACTACTTTCTGAATAATTCCATAATAATACAGAACACTGGTAAGCGCCGAAAAGAAAACAATTGTAGGTAATATCCAAAAAGCAAAATTTATAAGCGGACTTTCTACTTTGTCGGAAATAAAAGATTTAAATAAGAATGTACTTCCTTCTTTTGTGAAATCAAGAACTTTAATAAACATTTTACCAACTATCTCAATACCATGCTGTATAAATGGCACTTTTAGAACCAGTATTGCAATTACGATCTGAATTAATAAACCTACCAATATAGCTTTCCAGTTAATTGCTTTACGATTACTGCTAAAAAGATATGCAATAAAAAGAACCACTATTATACCCAACAATCCACGAAGCAGTGTAATAATAAACGAACTTTCTTTCACCTGTTGTAATGGCACAGCTACATTTCCTTCTGTATTGACATACAAATAACTAACACCTCTGTCGTTAATTACTAATGTATCAACATTACAATAATCTATATTAAATTCTCTTATAAATTGCTGATATTGTATCTCGCTTTTTCTAATCTGAGTTACAATTTGTCCATTATAATAAAATATTAATTCAGGAACATCATCAATAACTTTAAAAGCAATAGAATCTATATCTTTTTCAAGTAATTTTGTAGTAAATGAAAGTATTATTGTGCTATCGTGTAAAATATATGAACCTGAGACATTGGGATTTTCTTGCACAAAATCGAATTGAAAAGTATTGCTGTCTTTATCAAAAATAAGAAAATCATCTTTTTCGAGTTCGTGAATAACTCCGCTATTTCCACTTGTTACAGATATACATTTCCATTTTGTTTTTATAAGGTCAGAAAAATTTGTTTTGTCATTTGCATTTGTTTGCAAACTCACAATATAAAAAACACTTATTAATAAAAAATATTTTATAAAATTCATAATACTTTGAGAATTATAAATGTGAGGGTATCACAATTTTATTTTCTTAAATTTATTTCGTCTCTAATTTTAGATGCTAATTCATAATTTTCTTCAGAAATAGCTTTATTTAACTTTTCCTTTAACTTTTTATTGTTATATACTGAAAAATCATTATCACTATCACTATCATTTTCTTCTTGTGTAGTAATAATTTCTTTTTCTTCGTCTATCTCCTTTCCAACATCAAGCACTACACCGGCTTTTGCCATAATTGTTTCTGATGTATAAATTGGGCATTTAAAACGCAGAGCTAAAGCAACAGCATCAGAAGTACGGGCATCAATAGTAATTATTTTGTTATTAAAAGAGTAAACTATATCGGCATAAAACACCCCTTCTTCAAGTTTACTTATTACAACTTCTTTTATTTTAATATTAATATTTTTTGCAAATGTATGAAACAGATCATGAGTAAGTGGACGAGGAGGAGATAATTTTTCCAAAACAATTGCTATTGATTGTGCCTCAAAACCACCAATTATTATTGGTATACGTCTTTTGCCATTTTCTTCTGCAAGTACCAAAGCATAAGCTCCTGCTTGTGTCTGACTATAAGATAATCCTAATACATTCAATCTGATTTTACTCATCATATTACCAATATATGGAAATTGTTTATTTTACTCAATTTGATAGACAAATATAATAACTTAATGACTATTTTTCTAATATGTTTTATAATTAAATTTAACAGAGTTATACACATGTTAAAGTTCATGCACACAAAACAAAATAATGTATGACAAAGTTCGTTCTTGCCTTACTTCTTTAATAAGCTATAAGACTGGCTTTTCTTAAACTATCCTTATGTTCAGGACTTAAGCTATAATCGTTTTTATAAATAGCTTTTTCCCAATCACCATACATAGGGTTTGGAAGAATAATGTATTTTGTTCCAAAATCATTTTTATTGGCATCAACAACATCCAATGCCAATTTTTCATTTCTTGATTCATAAATATCAGAGAAATCAGCCAAATTATCGCCAATTAAAAGTACAATTTCATATTTTTTTGAAATTTTTTCTCTTCTTTTTGTTTTACTGCTTTCTTCTGTTCGTAAAAAGAAATTAGCCTTTTCTACAAAAGGAAACCCTAAATTCTTCATATTTTTCATTGTTCTTTCTAGCTCTTCCTCTCTCCTATTTGAAACATATATTGCTTTTACTCCTTTTGCTTTTGCATGTAATAAAAAGTCAATTGCACCGGGTAAAACTTTTGCTGAAGCTAAAGCAGTCCAATTCTTCCAGTTTTCACCGGTATATCCAAGACCTGTTTTTATACACATTGCTTCAAAAGGGCTATTGTCTAATATGGTCTCATCAATATCAAGAATAACAACAGCTTGTTTGGTTGAAGATGTATCTAAGTTTGCCAAATTGTTTTCAAGAGCTAATTTTGCAAAATTATATGCTTGATAATAAACGGCTCTCATTTCTGCCGATTGTTGAAACCATAAAGTAGACATTACTAAATGTTCCTGCTCCAATCTATTATTAATATCCTCACTTTTAACTGATAATAATTCTTTATTATTTTCAACTCTCTTACAGGATACAATATTTAATATAAAAGCAACTAAAAAAATTGCATAAAATTGTGTTTTCATTTTAAAAAGTATTTGATTTTTAACTTAATATTAATAATTTTACATCATAAACATTAAGGTAAATTATTTTTTACAAAAATATGTTTTTGTTATCAAACATCTAACTAAAATATCATTTCTCTTAATTTATTTAAGTTTTATATTGCCTCAACTACATGGGCAAACTATAAACGATATAGGTAAATCTTTTATTAAAAACTACTTGCCGTCAGAATACGGATCTAATCCTCAAACTTGGGCGGCTATTCAGGATAATGATGGTATAATGTATTTTGGTAATAATGATGGAATACTCGAATTTGATGGTAAAACATGGAGAAAAATAATAGGACCCGTTGATATAAGAGCTTTTTTAAAAGATTCAACAGGAATCATTTATGTTGGAGCACAAAACGAAATTGGATATCTTGAAAAAGATGAATTAGGTTACACAAAATTCCGATCATTTACTGAGCAATTAAGTGAAAAACAGAAAAAATTTTATAATATCCCCAGTATTGTTAAATATAAAGAAGGTGTGTTGTTTATTGGATTTTCACACATGTTTTATTTTAAAGATAAAAAACTTGAAAAGGTTTGGGAGTCAGAAAAAGATTTCAGTTTTGGGTTTAATATAGATGAAAGAATTTTTGTTCGTGAAAAAGAAGTTGGATTAATGGAACTAATTAATGATTCACTTCAATTAATACCAAATGGAAATAGATTTTCAGAACAAGCTGTTTACACAATGTTAAAATATGATGAAAATAGGATTTTAATCGGCACTCGTAATCAAGGCTTGTTTTTTATGAATATAAATAACTACTCAATTACTACTTTTAAGACAAATATTGATGATTATATTATTAAGCATAATTTATATCATGGCATTAAAATATATGAAAATTATTTTGTATTAGTTACAAGTTCCGGAGGTGCAGTAGTAATAGATAAAAAAGGGAGGCTCATTCAATTATATAACAAATACTCTGGACTTGATAATAATAACACTCATTTTGCTTATTTGGATTGTGGAGAAAATTTATGGATTACATCAAATAATGGCATTTCATATATTGAAACATATTCTCCTATTTCATTTTTTGATAACGAAAGTGGATATTCCGACATTCCAACCATAGTTAACAAATATGGATTAAATTACTACTTAGGAACATTGCAAAATTTCTACACATTAGATATTGATACAATATTAACTGAATCCATAAACAACTTTTACTCTTTTAATCCTTTACATAAAGAATCCAACAGCTTTATGGATATAAAAATTATTGATGGAGAATTATTTGCAGTTTTTCGTAATGGGATTTATAAATTTGAAAATAACAAATTGAAATTAGTATTTTCTTTTAAGGTAAGTTATATATTGCATCAATTAATTTCTAAGCCAAACTACTTATTACTTGGAACAAGTAAAGGTCTTGTTCTAATAAAAAAAGAAAATGATGAATTTATAGATATAGGAATAATTAATGATATATCTGAAGAAGTAAGAGTAATAATTGAAGATAAAAATGGAGATATTTGGTTTAATACTTTAGATAAAAATATTTTCAAATTAAAATTATCTCCTGAAAAACAAGAATTTGAACTAATACAATATGATACTTTAAAAGGCTTAAAAATTGAGAGACCTGTTACTCCAATATTACTTAATGATACAATTTATGTAACTACAAAAAACAATATTTTTCAATATGATTTTAATAATGATCTTTTTCATAAATGCAACTCTTTCCCGAGAACTATCGGAGATAATGATTCAATAAAATATAGTGATTTTGCACAACTTAATAATAAAACCATTTTTGCTAATACAGCTTCACATGGTATTGGAATATTAAATAAAAGCAAAAATGAAAAGTTTACTGTCAATTTCACTCCTTTTTTAAGAGAGCCTGCTTTTCCTGTTTTCAGCACCTTTATTGATACGGTAAACAAATTGTTCTGGTATTCAGGTACAAAAAAGATTTATATTTATAATTATCAATATGAAAAAGATTATGAAAATAATTATAAAACTTTAATAAGAAAAATTACAATTAATAATGATTCTGTTATATCCTATGGTAAATATGATAATAATAATGCTCCCATTTTTAAATTTTCTGAAAACACTTTATGTTTTGAATTTTCTGCAATTCAATTTGAAAATAATGATGCAATAATGTACTCATACTTTATTGAAAATTTTGATAAAACATGGTCAAAATGGTCAAGTGATAGTAAAGTCAAGTATACAAATATTCCAAATGGCAATTTTATATTTAAAGTAAAAGCTATTAACTGTTATGGCACAGAAAGTGAAGTTGCCGAATATAAATTTTCAATTCTACCTCCATGGCACAAAACTTTATGGGCTTATTTACTTTATTCGGTTTTATTAATAATTTTAATTTACATAATAGTTTATCTTAATTCAAAACGCTTAAAAGCAATAAATATTAAACTTGAAAAAATTATAGATGAAAGAACTTTTGAAATTAATCAAAAAAATACTGAATTAAATAAGCAAAATAAACTTATAACTGATAGTATTAGATATGCTAAACATATACAAGAAGCTGTTTTACCTAATGCCCATATTTTAAACAAATACTTTCCAGAATCATTTATTTATTTTTTGCCTCGTGATATAGTTAGTGGAGATTTTTATTGGTTCTCACAACAAGATAGTAAATTATTCATCGCAACAGGTGATTGCACAGGACATGGTGTACCTGGTGCTTTAATGTCCATAATGGGGAATACTATACTTAATGAAATTATAAATGAAAAGAAAATCCATAAACCCTCTGAAATATTTGATCAATTAAATAAAAGAATTGTAGCTTTATTAAAACAAAACGAAGAAGATAATCAAACAAGAGATGATGGAATGGATATATCTTTATGCTGTTTTAATAATGAAAATAAAACAATTCAAATAGCTTCTGCAAATCATAAAGTACTAGTAATTAACAATGAAAAAACTAACATTATTGAAGGTGATATATATTCAATTGGTGGGTTGTTTTCAAGTAAATCTGATTTTGGGTTTACAAATTACGAGTTAGAATACAAACCTGATACAAAAATTTATCTTTATTCAGATGGATATCAAGATCAATTTGGAGGAGAGTATAATAAAAAATTTATGGCGAAAAAATTCGAGCAATTAATTTTCAACAATGCCCATTTAACTATGAAAGAACAATATAATAATATTAAATCTACTTTTGAAAAATGGAAAAAAGATGTTAAACAGATTGATGATATTCTTGTTATAGGAATCAAAATATAATACAATCTAAACTACAAACGATAATAAGCATTCCAAATTTTACAGAAAAAACAATAATTTTTCAATAAAAGAAATTTATCTTTACACTAAATTAAAATTAATACAAAACCCTATGATAATAAACAATTATAAATCTATGACAAGTGTTAAACTGCGTAGGTTTATTTTATCTGTAATCGCTATGGTGCTTATAATATTGCCATTAATGACAGATTTGTTTGATTTTTTTGAAAATAGTGAATATTTCATCCCTATAGCTGCAGGTTTTCTTTTTATATTATTTTATTTATACGAGTATTTTTTAAATTACTACTACATATATTATAATGATGAGGGTCCAAAAATAATTATTAGGTTTTATTCTATGAGAATATTTCAAGGCTTAAAAAAAGCTGTTGAAATACCAAAAAATTCTTTAGCTAAGTTTGAAATAGAAACTTCATTTTTTAAGAAAAAAGAATTGTTGTTTTTATACCAACAGCATAAAAATGAAGTAATAAAATATCCTTATATAAGTATGACTCTACTAAAAAAAACAGATGAAAAATTATTAAGAAAATCACTTAGCAGATTTGTGAAAGAAAGATAAAACTTAAGATATTATAACTAAGATTTAACTTTCTTTCAAAATTTAAAATTGTATTTTTGAATTTGATTTTGAATAAAATAAAGAATGGAAAAAAGAATAAAAATCTCTGAATTACTAAATTCATCTGAATTTGATGCAACTGTAGTTGTAAAAGGATGGGTAAGAACTAAAAGAGGGAGCAAAAATGTTACTTTTTTAGCATTAAACGATGGCTCGACAATAAATAATGTTCAAATTGTTGTTGATTTTGAAAAAATTGAAGAAAATTTATTATTAAATATAAATACCGGTACTTCAATATCTGTTATTGGAAAAATTATCGAATCACAAGGAAGTGGACAAAAAATTGAAATTATTGCTGAAAAAATTGAAATTCTTGGAAAAACTGACCCTGATAAATATCCTTTACAAGCCAAAAAGCATTCATTAGAATTTCTCAGAGAAATTGCACATCTAAGATTTAGAACAAATACATTTGGTGCAATTACTCGTGTTAGACATGCTATGATATTTGCGATTCATAAATTCTTTAATGACAAAGGTTTTGTTAACATACATACCCCCATTATTACGGGTTCTGATGCAGAGGGTGCCGGTGAAATGTTTAGAGTAACAAGCTTAGATATTAAAAATACTCCGCTTGATGAAAAAGGTAATATTGATTTCAAACAGGATTTTTTTGGTAAAGAAACTAATTTAACTGTTTCAGGACAACTTGAAGCAGAACTTGCAGCTTTGGCTTTATCTGATGTTTATACTTTCGGACCAACCTTCAGGGCAGAAAATTCAAATACATCCCGTCATTTGGCAGAATTTTGGATGATAGAACCGGAAATGGCATTTTATGATATAAATGATGATATGGATTTAGCTGAAGAAATGTTAAAATATCTCATCAGTTATGCTCTTGACAATTGCGTTGATGATCTTAATTTTTTAAGTAAACGTCAGCAAGATGAAGAAAAAACCAAACCTCAAGATCAACGTTCAACAGAACTTATTGAAATGTTAAAATCTGTTTTAAATAGTAATTTTGAAAGAATAACTTATACAGAAGCATTTGACATTTTAAGAAATTCAAAGCCAAATAAAAAGAAAAAATTTCAATATATAATTGAAAATTGGGGAATTGATTTACAATCTGAACATGAAAGATTTCTAGTTGAAAAACATTATAAAAAACCTGTTATAATTACCGATTACCCAAAAAATATAAAAGCATTTTATATGAAACAGAATGATGACGGTAAAACGGTTAGAGCAATGGATGTTTTGTTTCCCGGCATTGGCGAAATTATTGGAGGCTCTCAAAGAGAAGAAAATTATGATAAACTTCTAACTAGAATGACAGAAATGAGTATCCCTAAAGAAGAAATGTGGTGGTATCTTGAAACAAGAAAATTTGGAACTGTACCGCATAGCGGTTTTGGCTTAGGATTTGAACGCTTAATGCTATTTATAACAGGAATGAGCAATATCAGGGATGTTATTCCGTTTCCAAGAACACCAAAAAATGCTGAATTTTAATTAACTTACTATACAGATGTTAAAACAATCATTACAACAAAAATTACTTCAAAAATTATCTCCTCAACAGATTCAGTTGATTAAACTTTTGGAAGTACCTACAATGTTACTAGACCAACGAATAAAAAAAGAGATAGAAGAAAATCCTGCTCTGGAAGAGGGAAATGAAGAAGAAATTGAAAAACAAGATGAAGAAGAAATTACAGAAGAGGAACAAAATAAAGAATTAGAAGAATTTTCTATAGATGATTATATTAATGAAGAAGATGTTCCATTTTATAAACTTTCTACGAAAAATTTCTCAAAAGATACTGAGAACAAAGATATTCCATTTTCAATTGGGTCAACTTTTCATGAAGAATTAGACAGACAAGCAGGTTTAAGAAACTTTAACGAAGAACAAGAATTACTGGCAAAATACATAATAGGAAATATTGATGAGGATGGTTATTTAAGACGAGAACTTGATGCTATTGTTGATGATGTAGCATTTACATTAAATATAAATATTAAGGTTAATGAACTGGGGGATATTTTAGAAATAATACAAGAGTTTGATCCCCCCGGTGTTGGAGCAAGAGATCTTCAGGAGTGTTTGATCATACAATTTAATAAAAAAACAATAGATACAGAATCAAAAAAACTTGCCAAAAAAATATTAAAAAACAATTTTAAAGAATTTACAAAAAAACACTATGATAAAATAATAAATAAATATAATATTTCTGAAGAACAATTAAAAAATGCAATTAAAGAAATAGTAAAATTAAATCCAAGACCGGGAAATACTTTTAGCAATCCTCATAATAAAACTTACCATCACATTACTCCCGACTTCACATTAGATATTATAGATGGAGTTTTTCAATTATCATTAAATAGTAAAAACGCACCGGAATTAAAAGTAAATAAAAAATATTTTGAAATGTTGCAGGAATATAACCAAGTTAAAGGCAAAGCAACAAAAACACAAAAAGAAGCGGTTACTTTCGTCAAACAAAAACTTGATTCAGCAAAATGGTTCATTGATGCAATAAAACAAAGACAAAATACATTAATGATGACTATGAATAATATAATGGAATTTCAAAATGAGTATTTTTCTGAAGGTGATGAAACTAAATTAAAACCTATGATTTTAAAAGATATTGCCGAAAGAACAAATTTAGATATATCTACTATAAGCAGGGTTGCCAACAGTAAATATATTCAGACTCATTTTGGAATATTCCCTCTAAAATATTTTTTTTCAGAAGGTTTACAAACAGATTCAGGAGAAGAGGTTTCAACAAGAGAGATAAAAAAAATATTGCAAGATTGTGTTGATAATGAGAATAAAAAGAAACCTCTTACCGATGAAAAACTTGCTGCTATATTGCAAGAAAAAGGATACCATATTGCCCGCAGAACTGTAGCAAAATATAGAGAACAGTTAAATATTCCTGTTGGAAGACTTAGAAAAGAATTATAACCTCTGAACTCATTAAAAACGTCATTTTTATTAAAATTAAACACAACTTTGCTTTCAAGTTCTCAAATCACAGATGTATATTTCACATATTATTATTTAAACGCTTAACGATTATTCGAAATGTTGCAAATAATTTATAATCACGACGTTAATAGGACAGAGTAGTTGATGTTAGTTTATTCTAAACATTAAATAAGAAGCACCATTAAAATTATCTAATTGGAGTGTGTCGTTACTGTAAATAGTAAAAGTTGTTTTTCCTTCCATTCTCTCACCCCAATATTCCATAGTAATTACATCAAGAATATCAAAATCATAATTACCTGTGTATTTTATTATATCATCACTCTGATATTTATTTAACAATAACTTACCATAACAGGAATATTCATGTATTATACTATCTGTTGGTGTTTTTGTCCACCAAGTACCTACAATACTGCTTGTAATATATCGTTGTTTTTCCTGCTCTTCATCTCTACACGATGAAAAAACAAATAATACTATTGCAAATGTTATTAAGAAGTATTTCATGATACTACATTTAAAAATTCATTCAAAAATACAATTTTCAAGTTAAAACACAATTATAAATAAAATAAAATTATCAAACAAATACAAGATGTTGGTTATCAGGGAAAATACACGAACTAATAATGATAATGTTATTCACTATTAAATGTTAATATTTCTAAAAGAACAATATTGTTTTCAATTTTAAATCATTGTATTTTTGTATAAATCAAATGATTTAGTATGGATAACAAAGAAATTCAAGCACTAATATCTTTATTAAACGATCCTGATGTGAAAATATTTAAGCTTGTTGAACAAAACCTAATGGAAAAAGGAATAGATGTAATTAACAAGCTTGAAAGTGCTTGGGATAATGCACCAAATGAACTTTCACAAGAACGTCTTGAAAATATTATTCAACAAATACAATTTAAGGATACTCTTACATATTTAAAAAAATGGGAAAAGGAAGAAAGCGATAATTTACTAAAAGGAGCTTTTTTAATTGCAAAATATCAATATCCTGACTTAAAATATGAAGATATAGATTCGCAAATTGAAATTTTAAGAAAAAATGCGTGGATGGAGTTAAATGATAATTTAACGGCCCTTGAAAAAGTTAAAATACTTAATCACATTATTTTTGAAATTCATAAATTCACAAAAAACTCTTCAAATTTCTATTCTCCGGCTAATTCATATATAAATCAGGTTTTAGAAACTAAAAAAGGCAATCCTGTTTCTCTTGCAATTCTCTATCTTTCTGTTGCCCAAAAGTTGCATTTACCAATATACGGCGTTAATTTACCAAAAAACTTTATTTTAGCTTACAAAGACGAAACTATTGCATCAGATGCCTTTATGGATGATTTTTCGGACAATATACTTTTTTATATTAATCCTTTTAATCGCGGAGGAGTTTTTGGCAAAAGAGAAATTGATTATTTTTTAAAAAATCAAAAGCTAGATCCTAAATCTTCTTATTATTCTCCATGCTCTAATATTGATATTGTTAAAAGACTTATTATATCATTACTTCACTCCTATGAAAAACTTGGATACCCTGATAAAATTGAAGATTTAAAACAATTATTGCAAAACATAAAATAAAATGATTAAATATAAGTTTGTAAGCAGACAACACTTTTACAAAATGTTATATTTATTTTTTGCAAGTAATTTAAACTGTAAAACACACAATGTTAAAAATTGAGATACCTGATAACAATGTAAATGAAGTCAAATATATTATTGGTGTTATTTTTAAAGAATTTTTAGGCATTAATTTTAATATTTCCGTATCAAATGATTTGGATTACAAAATTGTATTACCTAACAACAATATATTAATACTGAATAATGCTTTTTTCTCAAAATTTGATAAAGAATTAAGTTATTTAAGCATAGAAAATATTCCGGACAAAATCATTTTTAAAAAGCTAACTTTCAAATCAATTCAAGAAATTGCAATAATTTACGGTAATTCAGAATTAGAGATGTCTGAAAATGAGATATATTGTGGATTGGATATTTTTGCTTCATCTTTTTTTATGCTCACACGTTGGGAAGAATATGTTATTAAAGAAAGAGATAAGCATGGACGATTTCCATCGAAAATCTCTTTACTTCAAAAACATAACATTCATTATAGAGCAATTGTTAATGAATATGTTGAAACACTATGGGAAATGCTAATACATCTTGGATATAAAGAGAAAAGAAAAAAACAGTCATATAATATAAAAATTACTCATGATATTGATTTTTTTGTAAAATACAATTCTTTAAAAAAATATATTAAATCATTGGGTGGTGATATAATAAAACGAAAAAATCCACTACTAACTTTCAAAACTACGTATGAATACATAAGTTCATTATTTAATATTGAGAATGACCCTTATTATACTTATGACTTTTTAATGAATGAATCTGAAAAACTTAATTATTGTTCAACTTTTTTCTTTATGGCCGGAGAGACTAAAAACCCGGATATTCATTATAGCATAAACAATTCAAAAATACGTGAGTTAATAATAAAAATAAAAATAAAAGGACATAATATTGGTTTACATGGAACTATTGATAGTAATAATAATGAAACAATACTTCAACATGAATTTGAGAAATTAAATAATATATATGCAGATATTATTGAGTGTAGGCAACATTTCTTAAAATTTGAAAACCCAACAACATGGCAAATGTATAATAATATTGGAATTAAAATAGATAATAACATGGGCTATGAAAATGATTTTGGATTTAGAACAGGAGTTTGTTATTCTTATCCTGCATTCAATATAATTAGTCGTAACCAATTAAATCTTATAATTAATCCATTAATTGCAATGGATAGCACTTATGTTTATGATAAAAAATTTAATGAAAATGATTTTTTGAACAAAATAAGCAATATTTCATCTGTAATAAAAAAATATAATGGCACAATGCAATTGCTTTGGCATAATAACAATAAACATTTAAAAATTACATATAAATCAATATTGGGTATTATAAAATAAAAATAACTTTTATATTTTAGAAGCATTCATTAATTACTAAAATATATACATTTGCATAAAATATCTTTAGTATATCATAAAATTATTTATAATTGTTTTTTAAATCTTCTTTTTTAAAAAATGTAACTGTATTAATTACAGGAACTGTTATAGCTCAATTGATTACTATAATAGTTGCTCCTATATTAGGAAGAATATATACTCCTGAAGATTTTGGATTTTATGGTTTTTATTTAAGCTTAACAGGAATTATTTCTATTATTGTTACAGGTAGATATGAAATGGCCATATTTATAACTGGTAGAAAAGAAAAAGCCACCTATGTATTTAATACTGCAATAATAATAACATTTTTAGTATCTTCTCTGGCATTATTAATATCTATAGTATTTTTATTATTAAACAAACACTTATCTGCATGGTATTATGGTTTATCATTTTCAATTTTAGCATCAGGAATCATTCAAACTATAACAATATTTGCTAATTACGAAAAACGATATAAATTAATATCAAATAATGCAGTTTTAAGAAGTTTAATTGCTAATACAATTTTTATATTACTTGGCTTTTTAGGTTTTGGCATATCAGGATTAATGATTGGTTTAATTGTTGGACAAATTATCCAAGTCTTACATTTCTTTTTTTATTTGAAAATAGATCTTTTATTAAATAATTACAACTATCGAGTTTTTAAATCGGTAGTTAGCACATATAAAAATTTCTTAAAATTTTCAACATTATCATCTTTTATAAATTCCTTATCAATTCAATTACCTGTACTATTTCTAAAAAGTTTTTTTTCACAAATACAAGTTGGTCATTATTTTCAATCATACAAATTATTAACACTCCCAAATTCAGTAATAGCAAAATCTATAGGTAGTGTGTTTGTTCAAAAAGCTTCTGAGCATCTTAATAATAACGAATCTATTAGCGACTTTGTTATAAAACTATATAAAAAGTTAATTTTAATTAGTTTTCTGCCTTATTCAATTTTATTAGTTTTTGGTGATATTATTATTACATTCGTATTAGGCAATCAATGGAGTGAAGCTGGAATTTATGCCCAAATAATTTCACCATGGATATATATCAATTTTATAGTTATTCCATTTACTTATCTTTTTGAAATTTTACAAAAACAAAAATTATTTACAATTCTAAATACCATACTAATAATCGCCAGAGGATTATCATTATTGATTGGTTTTTATTTTCAATCGGTTTATTATTCTATTTTTTTATTTTCCATCTCAAGTTTTATTATTTACGGAGTTATACTTTTTTTTATTTTTAAATTAGCAAAAATAAAAGGGATACTTAACCATTGCATGTATATTATTTTTTATATAATATCAGTATTAATTTTAATTTTAATTAGATATAGCGTACTTGGATAACATATTAATAGTTTCTGCAACAATTATCATTGTTCTCATATCTTTTAGCTTGTTTAAAAAAGCGGCGGGTGGAATGAGTTTGTTAAAACTTAATACTATTTCATACATTTTTTATTTTCAACTAATAATAATGGCGGTAATAGGCTCTGTTCTTGTTGCCACAAATCAAGTAGATTTTCATTATATGATAAAAATTGTTGAAGATAAATATAAAATTTGGGCTTGGGTAGGAGTAATGTATTCAATTATTATTATGCCATTGAGCATGATCTTTTTAAATTATTTTTTAGGAATAAAAAATATTAAAGAGAACCTAAATAAATATATTAACAGCCCTATTAATATAAATATAGGAACTAATCTTTCAAATATTATTTTAGGAAGTGCTACTATTTTAAGTATTATTGTTATTTACTATGTTTTTCAAGCCAATAATCATGTTCCTTTATTTACATTAATTAAAGGCGATTTACATCAAGCTGCTATTGAGAGAATTGAAGTAAGAAGAGAATTTGGTGGAATAATTTATATAAAAAATCTTTTGGGATTAATATTGATGCCCGTTTTTTCATATTATTCTTTTATATTATGGAGAGAAAAAAAAGGAATTATTAAATTTATATTTTTTATAATACTAAATATTCTCACCATTTTATTATTAGCCTATGATACACAAAAATCTCCTGTGGTTTTCTTCATTTTTGGTTACTTAATTTTATTTACTTTTCTTACAAGGGGCATTTCAATAAGAAAATTTCTTTTGTTTATTTGCATTGGTATATTATTAATAACAACAGCATATTCTATTACAGGAGGAAGAGGAATAGAACAATTATTAGATATTAAATCTGCTTTTTATGGAAGATTGTTTGTATCAGGTTATGGAGGTTATGTTTTATCTTTAAAATTGTTCCCAGATATTATTACACAATCAACATGGTATATAGGCATACCTGAAGCTTTTCTCAACTTTTTTAATCTTGAAAATACAGAATCTGCACGTTTATTAATGATGCATATTAATCCTGAAGGTGTTGCTGAAGGCACTTCAAATTTAGTATCTTCATATTATTTAGGAGAAGCTTATGCTAATTATGGTATTTTGGGTTTGCTAATTGCTCCTATAGTTGTTGGATTTGTAATACAAATTGTTCATATTTTATTGCTAAAAAACAAGAAAGATCCTTTATTTTTATCATTTTATGCATTTATTACTGTAAGGTGGCTACTAAATGCCGGATTTGTATCTTTTTTATACTTAAAAATTATTCTTTATCCTTTGTTTTTCCTTTTATTAATAAAACTGATAATAAATACAATCCCAAACAAAAAACAAAATAAAATAAAATGAATATTTTATTTATCTCATATTTTTTTAAACCATTTGATGGAGTTGGTGCAAAAAGGCTCACTTATTGGCATGAAAATCTCCCCCAGAATTATACTTCAAAAGTAATTACTGCAACTATTCAAGAAAAAACTAATAAAAATATTATATACATAAGACCTGTAAAATCAAATACAATTATTTCTACTTTTATTAAAGATGAAGGTCTGAATTGGTTAAAACCTTTAAAAAAACATTTTATTAAAAATAAAGAATACTTTAAATATGATAAAGTAATAATTACGGGTGGTCCTTTTATGCACATGTTAATTTCAAAGTTTCTTAAAAGGAATTTTAATGTCGAAGTTATTTTAGATTTTAGAGATCCATTTTATGGAAATCCAAGATTTAAAAATTATTTTTTTAAAGAACTGATAAAATTACATTTTCAAAATAAATTTTTAAAACATGCTGATAAGATTATTACCGTTAATAAATATTGTGCTAATTTAATAAAGGGAAATAATATAAGTATAATAGATAATGGGTTTGATGAAAACGAAATTAATAACATTACCGATATACAATTTAATAATAAAATATTATTAAATTTAATTGCAGTTGGAAGAATTGATTCTGATTTTGATATGATACCATTTTTGAAAATTATTGAGGAATTGAAAAATACTTTTTTTCATTATATTGGCACATCTCTACCTAAAATAAACAGTTCTGAAAGCTTAATAAATTACGGTAAACAATCTTATAATAAAACATTATCATATATTAATAAATCCGATATTTGTATTTTATTTACTGGAGGAGAGCCTTTTGAATCAACAACAAAAATTTTTGATTTTTTAGCTTTTAATAAAAAAATATTAATAATTACACAAGGTAAAATTAAAAATGGAAGCTTATATGATATTACAAAAGATTATCCTAACATTTGTTGGTCTTTAAATAATGCTGTGGATATAAAAAATAATATTGAAAATTTGAAAAATAAAGAATTAAAAATAATTGACACGTATAAATTTTCAAGAGCATATTCATTAGAAAAATTTATTAAAGTAATAAATTTATGAGAATACTTCTATTATCTGAAATATCTAGTTCTCATACTTTAAAATGGGCAATATCATTAGCTGATAATTCTATTGATATTATGATTTTAGGCTTATCTTCTTTTAATAGTAATTTGTATAATTCTTATTCTAATATTCAAATTGAAAATTTAGGCTTAAATAAAAATATAGTTAGGAAAAAAGATGGTCATTTATCTAAATTAAAATATTTAAAAACTATTTTTAAGGTTAAAAAAATAATTAAAGAATTTAAACCTGATATTGTACATGCACATTATGCTTCAAGTTATGGAATTTTAGGTGCTTTAAGTGGTTTTAAACCTTTTATTTTATCAGTTTGGGGTAGTGATATTTTTGATTTTCCAAATAAATCGCCACTACATAAAAAAATAGTTAAATACAATTTACGCAAAGCAGATAAAATATTATCTACATCAAACATTATGGCTCTCGAAATAAATAAATATACTGATAAACCAGTAATTGTAACTCCATTTGGCATTGATACAAATATTTTCAATAGCATGAAAGGTGATAGTTTATTTAAAGAAAATGATATTGTTATTGGTACAGTTAAAACTCTTGACGAAAAATATGGCATAGTGTATTTAATAAAAGCATTTAAAATACTTGTAGATAAATACCCTAAATTACCTTTAAAACTATTAATTGTAGGAAAAGGCTCTCAAGAAAATTCTTTAAAAGATTTAGTTAGTAAATTAGATATTAGTGATAAAACAATTTTTACAGGAGGTGTGGATTATGCTGATGTACCAAAATATCACAATATGCTATCTGTATCTGTATCTGTATCAAACAGCGAAAGTTTTGGTGTAGCAATTATAGAAGCAAGTGCTTGCGAAAAACCTGTAATTGTTTCAAATGCTGGTGGCCTACCGGAAGTAGTTCAAGATGGAGTAACAGGAATTATTGTTCCCCCTAGAGATGAAGTAAATACAGCAAAAGCAATAGAACGCTTAATTTTTGACAAAAAATTGTTATCTGAAATGGGAAAACAAGGAAGACAAAGAGTAATAAAATACTATAACTGGGATAATAATATTAAACAAATGATAAATATTTATAAAGATTCATTACAAATATGAAAATAATAACAATTATTGGTGCAAGACCACAATTTATTAAAGCTGCAGCAGTTAGTAGAGAAATTGCAAAACACAATAATATTGAAGAGATTATAATACATACAGGACAACATTTCGATAAGAATATGTCAGATATTTTCTTTGAACAGATGAGTATCCCAAAACCAAATTATAATCTTGATATTAACAGCTTGGGACACGGAGCAATGACTGGTCAAATGCTTGAAAAAATCGAAGAAGTTCTTTTAAAAGAAAAGCCTGATATAGTAATAGTATATGGAGATACAAACTCAACAATAGCCGGAGCTTTGGCTGCAAAAAAGCTACATATTAAGGTTGCCCATGTTGAAGCGGGCTTGCGTTCATTTAATATAAAAATGCCAGAAGAAATTAATCGAATTTTAACAGATAGAATTTCTGATTATTTATTTTGCCCAACAGATACCGCTGTTGATAACCTTAAAAACGAAGGTTTCGAAAAATTTTCTTGTAAAATCATCAAATCAGGTGATGTAATGCAAGATGCTGCTATGTTTTATTCAGATAAATGTCTTAAACCAAATATTGAACTCTCAGAATCATTCATCCTGTCTACTATTCATAGGGCAGAAAATACGGATAATCCAAAAAGATTAGATTCAATCTTTAATGCACTAATTGAAATTTCAAAGCAAATACAGATTATACTCCCACTTCATCCTAGAACAAAAAAGATTTTAGAAAATAAAACTTTAAAATTAGATAATATACAATTAATAGAGCCAGTTGGATATCTTGAAATGGTTTATTTGCTTAAGAACTGCACAATGGTAATGACCGATAGCGGAGGTTTACAAAAAGAAGCATTTTTCTTTAAAAAACCATGTGTAACTTTACGTGATGAAACTGAATGGGTGGAACTTATAGACAATGGGTTTAATAAAATTGTCGGCGCTAATGAGGAAAAAATAATTGAAACATATAATAATCATGTTTTCAATAAAAATTATGAGATTGATTTGTATGGAAATGGTAAGGCTGTTCAGAATATTATTAAACATTTTATTAAATTATGAAATGAGCCATAAGATAATTTGTCATACAAACATCAATGTTTAGATATGACGAATTGCATATGGCAATTAAAAATTAATTTATACACATGAAACAATTGCTATTAAATAAACTATTTTTATTCGAAAAGCAATCAAAATTATTTAAAAAGAAAAAGAAAGTTTTATTTATAGGGATTTTAATCATTCTGAGTTTTAATACACTTTTATATATACTTACTAGCAATTACGACATTACAAAAATTCAATCACGAGAACACACTACAGGATTTTCTCATGATAAAGGCCAATACTTTTTTTATTTTTATTTTTATACAGGAAATTTCCCTCTGGCTACATTAAACAAAAGTTTAAAATATTCAAAAGATGATGCTTTGAAAGAAATTGCATCCAATGGTAATGATTTAATAATGGAATACAAACATTGGAGCAGAATGGGGGAAAACTTAAGAATTATTGCTTATTATCCTAATGCAATAATAAGATGTTCGCCAGAAAATCCATCAATGAAATTATTTAATGCTATAATTTTCATACTTGGTTTAATTTTAGTTTTTTCCTCATTTGTTAAAATTAACAAACCACTCTTAGGAATAATATTAGTAACAATAATAAACCTAACTCCTTTCTTTATTTATGAAATTTACCAAAACGAAAATATTTTGGCTTTACTAGCTTCTGTATTTATAATAATACTTGGACTTAATTTAAAACTAATATTTAATAAGAAAATAAAATTATTAAAACTAATTATTATAGCTATTATAACAGGACTAATAATAGGGCTAACATCTGAAATAAGAGGCGAGACAATAATATTAATTGTATCAGCAATACTAATTTATTTATTTTCCAGATCATTCAATTTTTATCTTAAAATCTTAACACTTTTTCTATTAGTTTCATCATTTTATTTTACAAAGATTGGTATCAAAAATTATTTTGAAAATAACTTTAAAGAAACTTATCAACTTGTAAAAGAAAATAAAGGGCATGTATATGATGGCAAGCGTATTGAACAACATCTATTTTGGCATCCAATTTATTGTGGTCTGGGCGATTTTGATAATAAATATAATTACGAATGGCAAGATAGGGTTGCATTCAAATATGCTTTACCTATTTTAAAAGAGAAGTATAATTTGGATTTTAAATATTCGGGAGATTTATGCCTTGATGATTATTACGATAAAGATAGTCTTTACTACAAATACCTTGCTGATTTTTCGGAATATGAAGAAGTAATTAAAACAAAAGTATTATCTGATATAAAATCAGACCCACTATGGTATTTCACAATTATATTTAAAAGAATTATTAATATTTTATCAAATACACTACCATTTTACATACTTGGTTGGTTCTTTCTAATATTGGTTTATTTTCTCTTTAAATTCAGACAAATAAATTTATTAAAACTCTTAGTAGTATCATTACCATTATCTTTTACTCCTTTATTTATTTATTCTGGGTCTAATGCCACTTTCAACTCTTTTTTTCCATTTTTAACTATAACAATCATTATTGGTTTAGGTTTTGAATATTTTTTTCAAATAAAAGAGAAACGAAGTTAATTGGCTGCATATCTACCATATAGGAACTCTGCTTTTTAAAAGTTATTATTAAAACACTAGGAATTATAAAATATTTTAAAACTAATAATTTACATCAATGATATAATGATTCAATAAATGTTTGTATAAACTCAAAGTTTATTTACACCTTACTTTGTATTAAAATAGCACAAACTATCCATTATTTTGTATTGCTTATTTCAAATATTATTCCTTACTTTATCTTGAATATTTTCTTTTTAAATATAATTTGGCTTTAAAATAGTAAAATTTATTATTCACAATTAAAACAATACTTTTGTAGTAAATTATTTTGGATGAATATATTTTTAATAAATCATTATGCCGGTTCACCAACAATGGGTATGGAATATCGACCGTACTATTTGGCTAAAGAATGGATTAAAATGGGACATTATGTTACTATCCTTGTAGCTAACAATTCACATATCAGACTACATAATACTGAATTAAACACCGATATAAAAGAAGAATTTGTTGATGAAATAAGATATATTTGGATTAAAACACCTCAATACAATGGAAATGGGATTAAACGTGTTAAAAACATGTTTGCTTTTGTCAAAAAAGCTCTTTCTAAAGCAAGTTATTTTGCAAAAACATATAAACCTGATGTTGTAATTGCTTCGTCGACATATCCAAGTGATAATTATGTTGCAAAAAAAATAGCCAAACTATCAGGAGCAAGTTATATATACGAGGTTCACGATTTGTGGCCATTGTCACCAATGGAACTTGGTGGCATGTCAAAATTTCATCCATTTATAATTGCAATGCAGCATGCAGAAAATTTTGCGTATAAAAATGCTGATGCAGTTGTATCAATGCTGCCTAAAACACAAGAACACATGAAGACACATGGATTTGATTTAAAAAAATGGTATTATATTCCAAACGGTGTGATATTGGATGAATGGGAAAATAAAAAATCATTAAACACACAAACCAAGGAAGAAATAAATAATATTAAACAAAGATATAATACAGTAATTGGATATACAGGAACATTTGGAGTTGCAAATGCATTAGAATCATTTATACTATCAGCGGAAATATCAAAAAACATTGGTTTTATTATTATTGGGAAAGGACCAGAAAAAGATAATTTAATTAAGCTTACTAAAGAAAATAATATTGATAATGTTTTTATTCTTGGTGTAATAAATAAACAAGAAATCCCTGAATTATTAAATCTATTTGATTTCTTATATATAGGTCTACAATATAAATCTTTATTTAGGTTTGGGATTTCACCTAACAAATTAATTGACTATATGATGGCAGGTAAACCAATAATTCAAGCTATAAATGCAGGAAACGACATTGTTAAAGAAGCTAATGCAGGAATTAGTATTGAACCTGAAAATCCACAAGCAATTGCTGACGCTATTTTAAAACTCCAAAACACACCAAAAAAAGACCTTGAAATGATGGGCAAAAATGGTCGTAATTTTGTTCTCAAACATCATAATTATAAGATACTAGCTAAAAAATTTATTGATATTATCACTAAACTTTAAATTTGCAAATTAAAAAAAGTAAAAATATGATTCCATTTTCACCACCACATATAAAACAAGAAGCAATAGATGAAGTTGTTGACACTTTAAAATCTGGTTGGATTACTACTGGACCTAAAACAAAACTTTTTGAAGAAAAAATTACTGAATACTGTGGAAATAAAAAAACTCTATGTATTAATTCAGCAACTTTTGGCTTAGAATTAATTTTAAATTGGTTTGGAGTTGAGAAAGGAGATGAAGTTATTATCCCAGCATATACATACACTGCTACTGCAAATGTTGTTATTCATACTGGTGCAATTCCTGTAATGGTTGATTCTAATTCTGATGATTTTAATATCAACATTAAAAAAATTAAAGAAGCAATTACTGAAAAAACAAAAGTTATTATCCCCGTAGATATTGCTGGTTTACCATGCGATGTTGATAAAATAAATAAACTTGTAAGGGAAAAAAATATTATACAAAAGTTTACAGCTAAAACAGAACAGCAAAATAAGCTAGGAAGAATACTTGTATTGAGCGATTCTGCTCATTCATTTGGAGCAGAATATAAAGGGAAAAAAATAGGAAATCTTACAGATATTACAGTTTTTTCTTTTCATGCAGTTAAAAACCTAACAACTGCAGAGGGTGGTGCCATAGCTTTTAATTTACCTGATAGTTTTGATAATGATAAAATCTACAGTGAGTTAAATATCACGTCATTACATGGACAAAGCAAAGATGCTCTAGCAAAAGTTCAAAAAGCTAGCTGGCGATACAATGTTATTAATGCCGGATATAAAGGAAATATGACAGATATACAAGCATCACTTGGCTTGATAGCTCTTAAATATTATGAAATAGATAATTTGCCGAAAAGAAAAAAAATTATGGAAACATATCAAAAAACGTTTTCTGATTATGAATGGGCAGAATTACCAATTTTAGAAGATGATAACAGAAAAACATCTTTTCATTTATACACTCTTAGAATTAAAAATATTTCAGAATTACAACGTGATAAAATTATACAAGAAATTTTTGAAAATAAGGTTTCAGTTAATGTACATTTTCAGCCATTACCACTACTTGATGCATATAAAGATAGAGGATATAAAATTGATAATTATCCAGTTGCATTCGATAATTATTCTCGTGAAATTACACTCCCTGTTTATCAAGATTTAACAAACGAACAAGTTGAGAAAGTTATTAAAGCAGTAATTTCATCAGTTGAAAAAATATTATTTTGATACGTTTTTTTGACATATTATTCTCATTTTTTGGATTGATTATAGTTTCTCCTTTTTTAATAATTATTGCCATTATTATTGTTATAGAAAGTAAAGGAGGATTTGTTTTTGTACAACATAGAGTTGGAAAGGATAATAATGATTTTAAATTATATAAACTTCGAACAATGAAGGTAAATTCTGACAAAAAAGGGCTTTTAACTGTGGGTAATAGAGATAGTAGGATAACAAAAGTAGGTAAATTTTTAAGAAAATCTAAAATTGATGAATTTCCACAATTATTTAATGTTCTAATTGGGAATATGAGTTTAGTTGGACCAAGACCTGAGGTGCGAAAATATGTTGATATGTACACCGAAGAACAAATTAAAGTTCTAAGTTTAAAACCAGGAATAACTGATTTTGCATCTATTAAGTACAATAATGAAAACGAAATTCTTGCTAAATCTGATAATCCTGAAAAATTTTATATTGAAAAAATTATGCCTGACAAAATTGAACTAAACATGAAATACATTAACAATTGTACTTTATCTAATTATTTCAAGATAATTTTCAGCACAATATTTATAAAAATAAAATGATTGAACATAAATTATCTTGTAAATTAAAGTATTATTTAATGCTAGCTTTCGCAGCATTACTTCCTTTTAGTAAAAAAGCAATTCCAATAGTGATAGGAATATGGCTTATTGTTTGGTTCCTTGAAGCAAGATTTAAAACTAAATTCAAGCAATTATTTAAATCTCCTCAATTATTATTGCTTATACTTTTTTATTTATTTCATATTATAGGATTATTATATACAAAAAATATGAAAAGTGGATTATTTGATATTGAAGTTAAAATGTCATTATTTATTATTCCATTAATAATTATAGATAACGAATTATTAAACAACAAACGATATTTCAATAATTTATTGAAAATATTTATTTTAAGCAATTTTATTTCAGTAATTTTTTGTTTTAGTCAGGCTTTATATCATTATATTATTAAAGATGATTGGTATATGCTTTACTATTACAATTTTTCATTTTTCCACCATACTTCATATTTTTCATTATATTTAGTACTTTCAATATCAATGATTTTTTATCTTTTTATTAAAAAAGAAATAAAGGGGAAATTATTATCATTAATTTATTCAATTTTTATAATAGTTTTACTTTTTGGTGTTTATTATGCTTCATCTAAGGCTGCTGTTGTTACATTAGCTTTCCTTTTTATTTTTATTTCAATTTATATTTCAGTAAAATCAAAAAGAAAATGGATTTCATTAATACTTCCCATTTTACTAATATCATCAATAATAACAACTGTTAGTGTTAATAATAGGTTTAGAGTATATTTTCAAAATTCAAGAACATTATTTAGTGATTTATACAATAATGGCATGACAAAGAGTAATGATAAAAGATTTCAGATTTGGGGGTCAGCAATTGAAGTTGTTAAAGAAAATATAATTATTGGTGTTGGGACAGGTGATGTAAAAGATAATTTATTTGAAAAATATAAAAAGAATGATTTAAATGGACTAATTGAATCAAATTATAATGCTCATAATCAAATATTAGAAAATTTTGTAATTCTAGGGATTATTGGTGGACTATTATTTCTAATTGTTTTAGTTTATCCTTTAGTAGTCAAACCTGAATTGTTGTATACAATGTTCTTTATTATAATTTTAACTAATTTTATTTTTGAATCAATGCTTAACACTCAAGCCGGAGTTACTTTTTTTGCATTCTTTTTTTCATTATTTGTTTTATATAAAAAAAGAGAGAAAAGTTACAATTGATTTAATTATCTAGGGATGTTGAAGGTATTTCATTTCTTTTAGAAAATAAAGCAAATTATGAATTATGTTTGCATAGTGGTTCAAATTTAACAGAATTTCAAAAAAACAGAATAAAAGGTGTAATTAATAAAACATTTTAAAAACAAATCTAATATTATTACTTAAAAAATATTATTTTAGCGCTTAAGTAAAATAAAAATCAACAAATAATGAGTAACAAAGAAATTGATATAATAGAACTTACGGCTAAAACATTTAATATATTCAAAAAATGGATGCTATTGTATATAATATTTATTGCTATCGGAATAGGAGTTGGTTTATATAAATATTATAATACTCAAACTTATTTCAAATCTTCACTTATAGCTAATTCAAACTTTATTTCTAATGTACATATTGCTGATTATATTAAATCATTGAATATTGAAATAAAACAAAATGATTGTAATGCATGTTCAAAAAGACTTGGAATATCACCGGAAAATTTAAAAAATATTAAAAACATTGATTCCGAAATTATTGATAATTCATCTTCAAACAATTATGTATACACAAAAAACAAAGGGGTTTATGGATCTAATTGCATTGAAATACAAATTGAAGTTTTTGACACATCTAATATAAATTTAATTACAAATGGAATTATTAAATATATTGATAATATTGATTATGTAAAAACTACAATGCAAAACACTAAACAAAAAGCTTTGAATATTATAAACAAAATTGATGAAGAAATTAATGAATATGACAGTTTACAAACATTATTTTTTAAAGATAACGAAAAAAATATTTATACCACTGTTAATTACGTAAATATAATAAACTTTCTAGAACAAAAAGCAGATTACGAATTATTATTGAATTCTAGCTCGATTACTGTAATGAAAAAATTTTCTATGGCATATCAAATTGAAAAATTAGGGCTATCAAGATCTATAATAATTTCAATTTTAATAAGTTCTTTAGCTTGGTTTATTATTGTTTTTTTACTTGAAATTAGAAAACGAGTTATAATTTATAATAAAAGCAATAAATAAATATTTATTTATATATTTTGCTTAATAGCTTTCAAACTAGGTAACTCCTTTCCTTCAATATATTCCAGTAATGCACCACCGGCTGTTGATATATATGAAATTTTATGAGCTAAGCTGTATTTATTAATAGCAGCAATAGAATCACCTCCTCCAATTAATGAATATGAACCTTTATCTGTAGCCCTTGCAATTGACATTGCAACTCTCAAAGTTCCATTTGAAAAATAACGCATTTCAAATACTCCCATTGGTCCATTCCATAAAATAGTTTGTGAAGTTTCTATAACTTCTGCAAAAATTTCAGCAGATTTTATTCCAATGTCAAGTCCCATCCATCCATCAGGAATTTTATCAATTTCACAATGGCGAATATTTGCCTCCTTGTCAAATGCATCAGCAATTATACAATCTGTTGGTAAAAATAATTCAACTCCAAGTCGTTTAGAACGTTCAATTATTTTTTTCGCAACTTTAATATAATCTTCCTCTATTATAGAATTACCTATTTTTCCGCCAAGTGCTTTGATAAATGTAAAAATAATTCTACCACCAATAATCAATCTATCCACTTTTTCGAGCAATGCATCAATTATTTCTATTTTAGTTGAAATCTTTTCCCCACCAATAATAGCTGTAAAAGGTTTTTTGGCACTATGCAATATCTTGTCAATATTATTTATTTCGCTTTCTACAAGATAGCCTAACATTTTATCATGTGGAAAGAATTTTGCAATAGTATAGGTTGATGCATGTGCCCTGTGGGCAGTTCCAAAAGCATTCATTACATAAGCATCGCCCAGTTCTGAAAGGTTTCTCGCAAAATCTTCATCTCCATTTATCTCTCCATTATTAAATCTTAAGTTTTCCAGCATCATAATATCGCCGGGTTTCATTTTACTTGCATTTTTTTTTGCATCATCACCAAGACAATGTTCCTGAAAAATTATTTTTTTATCAAATGCATTTTCAAGGTAAGGTATAATATGTTTTAACGACATTTCGGGTATTCTTTTTCCCTTTGGTCGCCCCAAATGTGTCATAATAATTGCAGAGCCACCATCAGCTAATATTTTTCTAATAGTTGGTATAGCCGTAACAATACGGGTATCGTCTGTAATTTCACCATTTTCGTCAAAAGGCACATTAAAATCAACTCTTATAAGTGTGCGTTTATCTTTAAAATCATAATCATCAACTGAATAAGTGCGTTTTATTGCTTTTATACTTGGTAATGTTTTTCCCTCAATATATTCCAACAATGCACCACCTGCCGTTGAAATATAGCTTATTTTATGTGCCAGTCCATATTTATTAACAGAAGCAATAGAATCCCCCCCTCCTACTAATGAATACGCACCAAAGTCTGTTGCCCTGGCAATTGCAAGTGCAGTACGCAGAGTACCGTTAGAAAAATGATTCATTTCAAAAACTCCCATCGGACCATTCCATAAAATAGTTGATGATTCTTCAATAACATCGGCAAATCTTTCTGCTGATTTAATTCCAATATCCAGCCCCATCCATCCATCAGGAATTTTATCAATTTCACAATTGTCAATATTGGCATCATTATCAAATTTATCAGCAATTATACAATCGGATGGTATGTACAAATTTGTATGGTATTTCTTTGCTTTTTCAATAATATTTTTGGCAATTTTCACATAATCATCCTCGTATAAAGAATTACCTACTTTACCTCCCATTGCTTTAATAAATGAAAATACAATGCCTCCTCCAATTAGCAAATTATCTACTTTTTCGAGTAATGCCTCAATTATGTGAATTTTTGTTGACACTTTTGAACCGCCAATTATTGCAGTAAAAGGTTTTTTTGCTTTCTTTAATACTTTATCAATATTTTTTATTTCATTTTCTACAAGAAAGCCGAACATTTTATCATAAGGAAAAAACTTAGCTATTGTATATGTAGAAGCATGAGCTCTATGAGCTGTACCAAAAGCATTCATAACATAAGCATCACCCAGATCTGCAAGTTGTTTTGCAAACTCTTCATCACCTTCAATTTCTTCCTTATGAAACCTTAGATTTTCAAGCATCATTACTTGACCTGCTTTAAGTTTTTCAGCTTTTTGTATAACTTCTTTCCCTATACAATCGTTTACAAACAAGACATCTGTTTCAAGCAAATCTGAAACATAAGGAACAATTTGCTTAACAGATAATTTCTCAATTTGCTTGCCTCCTGCCTGCCGGCAGGCAAGGTTTGGACGCCCCAAATGAGTAAGTATGATAACCGAACCTCCTTCTGTAAGAATATGGCGAATAGTAGGAATAGCAGTAACAATACGAGTATCGTCTGCAATTTCACCATTTTCGTCAAAAGGCACATTAAAGTCAACGCGTACTAATACTTTTCTGCCTGAAAAGTTATAATTATCCATTAAGTTCATAATCTGCTATTTATGTTTTATATTTTATCGCCATAAAGATAAAAATATATTTTCAAAAATATCCTTAAAAAAGCTTAACAATTATTTATGCATTTAGTATTTTTACTTTTCATTTTTGATAAATTTGCCCAAATAAAAAGTTAAAATAATAATGCAATTTAAAGATATTATAGGACAAAATGAGATTAAAAGTAAACTAATTGATACTGTAAAAGAAAATCGTATTAGTCATGCTCAACTATTTTTTGGCAAAGAAGGTATTGGCAAACTTGCACTTGCTATAGCCTATGCACAATATATTTGTTGTGAAAATAAAGGAGAAAACGATTCTTGTGGAATTTGTCCATCTTGCAGTAAATATCAAAAACTTATACATCCCGATTTACATTTTGTTTTTCCTATTATAACGCCTAAATCCGGTAAAAAAATTAGCGAACAATTTATTACTAAATGGAGAGAAAAAGTTAATGAGAATCCTTATTTTAATCTGAACCAATGGATAGAAAGCATTGGTGCTGAAAATAAACAAGGGCTGATATATACCGATGAGAGTAGAGAGATTATGTATAAGATCAATCTAAAATCTTACGAATCGGAATATAAGATAATGATAATTTGGATGGCAGAAAAAATGCACCTTTCAATTGCTAATAAAATGCTGCAAATTTTTGAGGAACCACCAGCAAAAACATTATTTATATTAATATCGGAGCAAACCGATGTAATTTTACCTACTATTATTTCGCGAACTCAGATAATTAAAATACCAAAAATTGATGATTTGAGTTTAAGGCAATATCTTAAAGAAAATCACCAAATAGATGATAATGAAATAAGCGATATTATCAGACTTTCGGAAGGTAATATGATAAATGTACTTGAAAACATTAATTCTTCGGGCTTAAACGAAATAAATTTTGATCTATTTATGAATATGATGCGATTCAGCTTCAGTTTGAAATATGTTGATATAAACAATCTTACAGAAGAATTTAGAACTTTGGGCAGAGAACGTCAAAAACAATTTTTGAAATATGCTATGCGTATGATAAGAGAATATTATATGTTATCGTCTGGGAACAAAGTATTGAGCAAATTAACTGATACAGAAGCAAACAAAGATGAAAAATTTGCTTTTGTATTTCCAAAATTTATAAATAACTCTAACGTTCAAAAGATTTACGAAGAACTAAATAAAGCTTATTTTCATATAGAACGAAACGGTTATGCTCGCATTATATTTTTTGATATGATGATTAAGATTAATAAGCATATTGCCAAAAGGCCTGCCTAAAGGGGAGTATCCAAAAACAAAACATTATTTTAAAACAATGAAACAATTATTTTTCTATTCTACCTCTTCTATCTCTGTTGCACTAAGAGAATAAAATTTTAATGGCTCGCCCTCGTTGTTTTCTATTTGTTTTTTGTAGCTTTCAATAAGATTTATTTCATTACTATGATGATCGCATTCGCCATCGGTTTCGTGTGTTCCGTCTGAATGAACTGCTTCTTCTCTGGCTTCCGATTCTTCTTCTGCCAATATTTCCTGCTCCCAGTTGGCAATGTATGCAGAATCTATTACTAATTCAGTAACAATACCTTCTACAAGTATTTTTTTGCCTTCGTAAAGGGTATCAAAACTTGTTATTTGGTCACTTACGACTAGTTTTACAGAAAATTCAGAATTTTCATCCATCATATACATTTTATCTCCGCTATGACGGCAAACATGAGTAACTACTCCTTCCATTGTTATAATTTCGCCAACAAGCTGTTCTACATTTTTGTTGAAATCTGCAAATTCAACAACATTAGTTTCTTCAACAACTTGTGTTGAATCTGTATCGTTGTTTTCAGTTGTATCACATTCTGTGTTGCAACACGAATACAGCATAAATAAAATTGCTACGGGTAATAATAACTTAATCATAATCTCATTTTTTAATTAAACATTTAAATTAATTCCCAAAGATAATTATACAATTAGAATAAAAAAACTCCATTTTTATTTCTCCAAATGAGGAATTTAAAAAAGTCCTCCACATGAGACGAAGAGGCACTGATTACAAATTAGCGCCATTGGGGGTTTAATTCTTAATTATTTTCTCAACAGCAACACCTTTTTTTGTTGTTACTTTAATAATATAAATTCCTTTGCTGAAATCACTAAGGTCTATTTCCTTATTATTACTACTACCAATCTCAATAACTATCTGGATTTCTTTACCATGAATATCAATAATCTCAATTCTTTCTATTCCCTCTGCCTGCACTGTTATTTTTCCGTTTGTAGGATTAGGAAAAACCTCAATTGCGTCTAAATCAGGATTAAAAAATCCTAGTGGAGAAACTATAATTACAATAGTGTCGCTTGAAGCACATCCATAATAATCAGTTGTTTGCACCCAAACAGAATATGTTCCTATACCAACATTTCCATTAAAAACATATTGAGGGATTGTACTTCCGTCACTCCACAGATAATCAACATAATTGCCGGGAAATAATGTTAGTGTTTCATTGCTGTAAATTGATGTATCGTTTCCTAAAAAAACATAAGGAGCAGTAACATCAACAACAGTATAATCGGTAAATGTGCAACCATTTGATGTTGTAACAGTAACATAATATGTTGCTTGCCCTGAAAAAGGTGTGTTTACAACTATAGTTTGTGTGACATCACTTGTGCTCCACAAATAAGAGCTAAAGCCGGAGCCGGCATCTATTGTTACACTACCACCTACACATGATGGTGTAATATCATTAAGGTTAAGAGTATTTGGAGAGAAAGTTAAACTTGTGGTATCCTCTGCTGTACATCCATAAATATCGGTAACAGTAACATAATAATCTCCGGGAAGAGTAAGATAAACTATGCCTGTTGTATTTCCATTACTCCATTGATATTCATCATAACCGGAAATATCAATAGTTACCATATCTCCCGAGCATAAATTTGAATATGTTCCTAAATTAATTACAGGAAGTGCATTGACAATAACCGTAAGTGTATCGGTAGCAGTATTAGTTTGTGCATCAGTAATTGTAACATAATAACTTGTTGGAGACAATGCAGGAAAAGGAATTACAGGATTAGCATCAGTAGAAAATACTGCGCCTAAAGAATCTGCCCACTGGTAAGTAAAAGGATAAACTCCACCTGTATGAATACTGTTTAGGGTAATATTTCCTCCAAATGAACAAGACACAGTATCCTGAGCAAAAATTGACAAATTGTTTCCAGGTATTGTTATTATAGAATCGCAACTTAAACCCGGATTATTACTTTTCCACCATTGAATATATTCCATTCTTGAAACAAGATATTTAACACTTAATAAATTATCGCCATCATAGGCTATAGCATTTACATAAGCTACATCAATACATATTTCCTGTCCGGCATCAAGTGTAAAAGGACCTACTACACCAAGACCATCTCTGGCTCCGGGTGTATTACCGGCAAAGCTTTCGTTCCATTCTGTTGGGGATTGAGGATTACCAGTAAATACATAATTAACAGGCGTTGTACCACCATATCCGGTTCCTCCGTATGTGTATGGAGTGCCATCAGGCCAATAGCCTTTTAACATATTGAAATATGCTGTTGGTGTCTGAGAATATGTACCCCAATCCAGATAAGCAGCTGAAGTCATCTTTGAACTTAAAAAAGTAACTCCCTGTGCAGGAATATGAGTGCCATAGATATCGTCTAAACTATCACCATTGTATATATAATATGAATTAGTAAGAGTATCTACACCAAAAAAATCATCATAATATATTCCAATATCTATATCATCAAACACTCCCATATATACATTATTGTAATTATTTATTGACTTATTCTTAATTTTATATTGAACAAAAATTGTATTATATAATGCTGAATCGGCTGGTGCATTATATCCATAAACTAAAGAATGAATTTCTACTTTCATTTTATTTCTTCCTGTTGTATATCCAATAATATCATCATTAAAAATTGCAAGTATTGCCTGATCTCCCATAATTAGTGGATAGTCTCCACTATCGGGGTCGTAAATACCATTTAAATTTGAATCGAGATATTCTGCTATATCGGGCCATTCTAAAATAGACAGAGAAACAACATATCCTGTATCGTTCCAATGGAGAATGTGATAATCGATAGTTGATCTATTTATTTTCCAAACTCTATTGTACATATAATCATATGTATTGTAATTGTTGTTTATAGGGCCTGATGTCCAATCTGATGATGAATGAAATTTTCCGGCAGCTATATGAAAAATATTATTATCGTCCATTCCTCCAATCCAAATTGTAGAAGCATAATTTGAACTTTTTCCTGAACCGGCTGGTACCTCGAACATACTATCCCAATAATCTAAAATATTTGCAAATAAAATTCCATTTCTATTGATTAAAGCACTAATATTATTAATTTGCAAAGTATCCATACTGTTTAATAAAACATTATTGCTTGTAATAAAATAACCATCATTCGATGTTGCTAATAATACATCATTATCTATGGTATGTACACTAGCAATTCCTGTAGCTATTAAATTTGTATTTGCAGATGAATAGATATCTATATTAAGTAAATCAAACTTGTAAAGTTCATTAGTATAAGTTATCCATATATTGGTGTCTGTATCAACAGAAATACCTTTTACTAAACCAATAGATGGTAATCCATTGCTATCATCATAAAGTGTAAAAGTATTACCGTCAAAAACACAAATTCTTGGTCCTCCTGCATTCATATACACATTATCTTTAGCTATCAAGATGGAAATAATATTAGTTGGGAGCCCATCAAGAGTAGTCCAAGTAGTAAAACCGGGATTATTGAAACGGCAAAGACCTGCACCTGTACCAATCCATATAGTCCCGCTATTGTCCATTGTAATTTGCCTTATACTATTAGTAGGCAATCCTTCGGCAACAGTATAATTTACAAAAGTAAATCCATTAAAAACAGAAATACCGTCTGTGGTAGCAATCCAAATATTTCCTGTTGTATCTTTTTGAATATCTAATACATTATTACCTACTAATCCTTCTGCAGTGGTATAGTTTGTAAATGAAAAACCATCAAAAACTGATATTCCAACACTAGTACCAATCCATACTTTATTAGTATTACTTATTTCAATTGCTTTTACGTAATTTGAAATTAATCCCTCACTTGTTGTATAATTTGTAAAATCAATTCCATCATAATATGACAGACCTTGAAGTGTGCCTATCCACAAACTACCGGAAACTCCTTCACTAAAACATTGAACATTATCGTTAACAAGCCCATCTGCTGTTGTGTAATTGGTAAATTGCCCAAAAGATAATAATGGACATAAAAGCAGGAGAAATATAAGTTTTTTCATAATAAAAGTATTTATGGATTTTCACATATATATATAATATAACATGAAAAAGTCAAGAAAAAAACTCTATTTTATTTTCACAAAGAAGGAAAATGCTTATTGTCATAAAAAAAATGTGTCCTTTACTCCAAAACAACTTTCCCAACCACAACACCTTTTTTTGTTGTTACTTTAATAATATAAATTCCTTTGCTGAAATCACTAAGGTCTATTTCCTTATTATTACTACTACCAATCTCAATAACTATCTGGATTTCTTTACCATGAATATCAATAATCTCAATTCTTTCTATTCCCTCTGCCTGCACTGTTATTTTTCCGTTTGTAGGATTAGGAAAAACCTCAATTGCGTCTAAATCAGGATTAAAAAATCCTAGTGGAGAAACTATAATTACAATAGTGTCGCTTGAAGCACATCCATAATAATCAGTTGTTTGCACCCAAACAGAATATGTTCCTATACCAACATTTCCATTAAAAACATATTGAGGGATTGTACTTCCGTCACTCCACAAATAATCAACATAGTTGCCCGGATTAAGGCTTAGTGTTGCATTACTTAAAATTGATGTATCGTTTCCAAGATATGTATAAGGAGCAGTAACATCAACAATTGTATAATCGGTAAATGTGCAAGCAATAGATGTTGTAACAGTAACCGAGTATGTAGCTTGCCCTGTGAATGGTGTATTTACAACTATTGATTGCGTAGTTGCTGTTGTGCTCCACAAATAAGAGCTAAAGCCGGAGCCGGCATCTATTGTAACACTACCTCCTACACACGAAGGTGTAATTTCATTAAGATTAATAGTATTGGGGGTAAAAGATAAATTTGTATTATCTTCAGTTACACAACCAATACTATCAGTAACAGTTACGTAATAATCTCCGGGAAGAGTAAGATGAACTATTCCTGTAGTATTTCCATTACTCCATTGATATTGAGAAAAACCGGAGATATCAATAGTTACAGTATCACCGGAACATAAATCTGAATAATTTCCTAAATTAATTACAGGTAACGTATTAATATAAACTGTAAGTGTATCAGTTGCAGTATTACTTTGTGCATCTGTAATTGTTACATAATAATTTGTAGGTGAATTTATTGGTAGAGGAATTGTTGGATTTTCATCTGTAGAGAATACGGCTCCAGTTGAATCTGCCCATTCATAAGTAAAAGGATAAACTCCGCCAACATTAATACTATATAGGGAAATATTCCCATGATCTGCACAAAACACAGTATCCTGAGCAAAAATAAATAGATCATTTGAAGGAATAGTAATGATAGAATCACAACTTAAGCCCGGATTCTGGCTTTTCCACAATTGAATTTCTTCCATCCTGGTATGAAGATATTTTACACTTAAAATATTATCTCCATCATAAGCAATGGCGTTAACATGTGCAACATCTATGCAGATTTCTTGTCCTAAATCAAGAGTAAAAGGACCAACAATACCTACTCCTCTTCTATCACCGGGAGTATTACCTATAAAAGCTTCATTCCAATCGGTAGGTGATTCAGGATTTCCTGTAAACACATAGTTTACGGGAGTTGTGCCACCATAACCTGTTCCACCGTCAGTATAAGGAGAACCATCTCGCCAATAACCAGTAAGCACATTAAAATATTCCATTGGCGTTTCTGGGTCACCGGTAATGCCAAAAGTATTATTGAAATAAGTAGAAGATGTCATCTTTGAACTTAAAAAAGCAACTCCCTGAGCAGGTATATGAGAACCATATACGTCATCATAATCATCTCCATTATAAATATAATATGCATTTGTAGAAGTATCTACTCCAATATAATCATCCCAGGCATCTCCAATATCAATATCATCATATACTCCCATATATACATTAGAATAATTATATATAGATTTATTTTTAATTTTATATTGCACAAATACTGTATTATATAAAGCCGAATCTGTAGGTTCATTATAGCCATAAACCAAAGAATGAACTTCTGCCTTCATTTTATTTCGTCCAACAGTTGCTTCGTTTATATCATCATTATAAATACAAAGTATTGCCTGGTCTCCCATAATTAAAGGATAATCTCCACTATCGGGGTCATAAATACTATTTAAATTTGAATCAAGATATTCTGCAATATCAGGCCATTTTAAAATGGAAGGAGGAACAATATATCCTGTATCATTCCAATGCTGGATATGATAATCGATAGTTGATTTATTTATTTTCCAAACCCTGTTGTATATGGAATCATATTCAATAGTATTGTAATTGTTGCTTATGGGACCAGTTTCCCAATCTGTATCATGATTAAATCTTCCGGCAGCCATATGAAAAAGATTATCCTCATCCATTCCTCCAATCCAAATTGTTGATGCAAAATTTGACATTTTTCCTGAACCGGCAGGAACTTCAAAGATATTGTTCCAATTATTTCCAGATTGAAATAAAATCCCATTAGCATTTACTAAAGCATGGATATTATTAATCTGGAGAGTATCATATTCATCTATTAACATGTTATTACCGGATATAAAATAACCATTAGATCCTGTTGCAACTAATACATCATTATTAATTGTATGAACATCTGATAATCCACCTGATAAATTTGTATTTGAAGAATTATAGATATCTACATTAAGTAAATCAAACTTAATAAGATTTGAAGAATTAGTTATCCAAATATTTGTGTCTGCATCAACGGCAATATCTTTTATCAAACTTATGGGTAACCCGTTGCTATCATCATAAGTTGTAAATGTAATGCCATCAAAAACACAAATCCTTCCTCCTCCTGCTCCCATATAAACCTTATCTTTAGCTGTTAGTATAGAAATTATATTCGTCGGCATTCCATCAGCAATAGTATAGGTCGTAAAACCCGGATTATCGAAACGGCAAAGACCCGCACCTGTCCCTATCCAGATTGCTCCATTGTCGTCCATTGAAATTTGCCTAATACTGTTGGTTGGCAATCCTTCAGCAACAGTATAATTTACAAAAGTAAAACCATTAAAAACAGAAATACCCGATAAAGTAGCAATCCAGATATTACCTGCAGTATCCTTTTGAATATCATACACATTATTACTTATCAAGCCTTCGGCAGTAGTATAGTTTGTAAACGAAAAACCATCGAAAACGGATATTCCACTACCTGTACCTATCCATACTTTATTAGTGTTACTTATCTCAATAGCTTTTACGGCATTCGATATCAATCCGTCACTTATTGTAAAATTGGTAAAATTAACACCATCATAATACGATAATCCACCTGTTGTACCAATCCACAAATTACCCGAGGCATTCTCACAAAAGCACTGAACATTATTACCAATAAGTCCATTTATTGTTGAATAATTAGTAAATTGCCCAAAAGATAATAGAGGGTATAAAAACAGTATAAGTATAAGTTTTTTCATAATAAAAGTATTTATGGATTTTTACAAATATATGTATAAAACATCAAGAAGTCAAGAAAAAAGCTATCTTTTATTCCTTTTCTAATAATAAGAAACGGCAAGCCGTGAAACACACTCAATAATATATTCTAATCTGTCTTTTTTTAAATAATGTAGTATACTTGTAGCTTTTCGTTTGGCTCCTATAATACCTTGCTTTTTTAATATTTTAAGATGATATGAAGTAGTAGATTGTTCAATATTTAACAACTTATAAAGTTGTGTTATCGATAATTCTTTTTCATCTTCCAAATACTTAATTATTAAAATCCGCATAGGATGACTAAGAGATTTTATAAGACTTGCAGCTCTGTCTGTTTGTTCTTCGCTAAGGTTTTTTATTTGTTTTGCCATAATGCTAAAGTATTTTATTTGAAGCGGAGTTGCAAACTCCGCTTAGCAGGGAACGCGATACAATCGCGCACCAGCAGGGAGTTACAAATCCGCGCCATTGGGATCACCCATAATTTCAGAACTCTCAAGTTAAATCTAACGATATTTTTTTCATTAATTCAAAGAAGTCAAGCAGGTTATAATTCGTTGCTTTTTTCTTTGAAGTCAACATCAGGTATTGTCCAGGTGTCGGAATTTTAAGAGGAGTTACGCCAAAATAGCTTCTGACAACAGATTCATAGCCGTTTTCAGATTCAATTGAATTGTGAGCAATATGATTTCTTATTTTTTTGAAATCCATCAATTGCTGTTTGTTCACTATGTATGGTAATTTAATAGGATGTCCATCATTTTGCAGATAGATTTCAGAACGTGCTATTATATTGTCAGGTTTTGTCCAATCGAGAAAAGGCATTGATGATTTAACAAGTTGCTCCGCGTGTACAAAATCCTTTGGTTTTAAATAAGATTTTACTTTTGGTTTTCTCTTTGATTGCTTTTCCAAACAATAAAGAAGAAATATTTCTCTTAAAAATCCCTCGTAGCCTCTATAAGAAGCGAAAAAAATTGATTCAACTAAGAGCTCAATTTGTGATTTTGTTAATTCCTTTTTTGCAAATTTTATATGGTTGGCAAAATCAAATTTCTTTAGTCGCTCTATTTCTTTAATAAAGCTATTGAAGGACGCACTTATTTTAATCCTATTCTTAACTGCCATAAATTAAAACTTAAAGTGCTTCTATTATTTTCTTGCATAGAAAGTTTGAACGCAAAATTCTTGCGTTTGTATCAGTTGATCCTCGTCTTGTGTAGTTGATAAATTCTTTAAAGTCCTTTGGGTAGACTGTATCGTCAATTTTTCCAGTAATCTCATCATACAATGCACTAACATTATCAAGAGCCACTCTCATTTTACCAATGGATTTTTCAGTAATTGTCTTTTTAATCTTGTTATCAAGCCCATCTAATGTATACAGTAAATGAGCGATTGAAGTAAATAAGGTATAGAATAGAGTTGTCCTTGAATAATTAGTGTTATTCAGTTCGCGGGATGGATAGATTGAACCTATGTAGCTCATTACTTTATCATATTTTTTTGAAGTATCTTCAAGATTATCTTGTTTGTCTTCATATTCTTTGTAATAAGATTCTATTCCTTTGTTAGTTCGTACTGTATCTAATAATGAAACAAAAAGGTCTGCTGTCAATTCAGCTTCTGCCATTCTTGTGATTTTTGCTTTTGTAAGAATACCACCCTCAACATAGTAGTTAACATATTTATAACCTAATTTGTAAACTTTGTTTTTGAAGAAACCTAAATACTTTCCATTGTAAATTTCTTGTGGAACAAGTTTTACTGTATAAGAATTTATTCTTGCAAAAATGTCAAGCAACTCTTGATATGGCGTGTCAAATAATAAATCTACTCCAAGTTCATATTTCAAAAACTCTTTGTCAAGGTCATCTGGGAGAGTCTGAAATGTAAATTTTGAGAGTTTTTCGTTGTGAGCTTTTGAAATCTTAAAATCACCATTGAAATATTCAAGAATCGCCCTTAATCTTTGTTGTCCGTCAACAACAACCCTTATATTTTTAGCTCCTTTGAGTTCTTGAGTAATAATGATTTTAGGCATTGGTTTTCCTCGCAAAACAGTGTCTATCAAATACGACTTTGCTTTGTCTGACCATACTGACCGTCTCTGAAAATCTGGTGAAAGTTGTAATAATCCGCTATTGTTCCATTCAACGAAGTCGGATATGTTGTATGCCCTTGAGTCAAAATTTTTCATTTCATTTTATTTTTAATTTGCAAAGTTAATATTTCAGTACAAGTCTCCAAATCCCGCAAGTTTGCAACTTGTGGTCTCTGCTTTTTCCATTAACCACCAGATACAATCTGGCGGCAGCGGTGCTTAACAGGGGACACGGATTACAAATCCGCGCCATTGGGATTTCCATATTTTTTTATGTCATTTATCTAATTTTATTATTTGATGTTCTTATTTGTAAATTTATACAATTTATTAATATAGGTCTCAATATCTATTTGTACTCCTGCAAAAATATCATCTATTTTATTCATATACAATTCTGAACCCTTTTCTATATCATTATGCAAATTACTAATAAATTGTGATTTAAATCTAATTATTTCATTATCAAAAAAATCTTTGTTTATTGTAATAAATCCAGCAATCACAATATCAACTTTTAAGATATTATTTCTTTTATCACGTACAGATAATTTTTCAAAATTTCTCATTCCTATAAACTGTTCCGTTTTATTATTCAAGGAATTAATAATTTCCATTCTAATCTCCCTTATTGATTTTCTCTTTTCATTTCTTATTGCCTGCTTTAACAGTTTTATTTTAAAAAAATGTGCAAATATTGCTAACCCAATAATTACGATAATGTTTAAAATTGCAATTATTGCCATTGCACAATCTTTATCCAAAATTTCACAAAATTTCATAATATAATATTTTTAAATTTGCATCAAAGCTTCTTTTTTCAACTGTTTTTTCTTTTACCAAAATTAATGAAAAAAAAGGGAAAGCAAAAATTTCCCCTCTTTTTCATTGAACTATTTTTGTTTTACTCCGTTTTCCTAATAGCCACATTAAGTCGTGTCATAGCGTTATTTTAACAAAAGTAACAAAAAAAAAGGAGAATAACTCTCCTTTAATTTTAGGCATTTTATATTTTAGCTCATTTTAGTCATTTCTTCCTTTACTCCGTTTTCCTAATAGCCACATTAAGCCTAGTCATAGCGTTATCAAAAATTGCAGACTTAACTGTTAGTGTGTCGTAGTAGGGATATTTAAAAGTAACATTACATTTACCTGTGGGTAGTTTTTTAAACTGAAAATTACCTTTTTTGGTTGTTTTATATGTAAATGTTTTGCCATTTTCGCATACTACTGTTACTAAAACATCTTTTATTGGCAAGTTTGTTTCTTCGCCAAGTACTTTACCCATTAGCGACCTTGAAATTGTTGGGTCGTCGAAAATTATTCTTGCATTTTCGTAAATTTCGTAAAATTTTGGGTTTTTGGTTTTATACTGCATCATGTGATTATCTAAATGCTCGTTAAGTTGTATGTCTAATTCTTTAAACAATTTTTCAAGTTGGGCTGTTGCTCTACTTTTTTCGGCTACTAATTCTTGTGGTGTGGTATTATATTCTATATATCCATCGGCTTCTCTGCCGTAATCTTCAATCATTTTTTGTTCCATACCGTAATCTTTAAGCTCTTTTAAATGTTTGGTAGCATAATCTTTTACGGTATTTACTCTTGTCATTATTTTATTATCTAATATTGCTTTAATATCAGTCATTGATAAATTAGAATTTTCGTAAAGGTCTTCATCGCCAATTGTTTTTGCATAAGAACGAAATATGCCCAAAAAAACATCGGTTGTAAGGTTTAGTTTATCTCTAAATTGTTTTTTCATTTTTGATAAACCTTTACTTGTTTTGTTTTGTATTGCAAGGTTTTCTTGAATACTTTTAAACAGAGCTACAATTATTGCTACTGTTGCAATAATTATTCTGTTTGCTCCCCAAATGCTGATATTTTTTTGCATTTCACCATTTGTTTTTTTTGCCATCGAGAAATAGGCTTCTTGTTTTCCAGTCATAATTTTAAATTTTAAGTTAATAATTTCTGCAATATACAAAGATATTTTTGAAAAAGCAAGTTATTATTACTTTATTTATTAATCATTTACATTTTATGCACTATTGTTTTCCTCATTATTATTTTTTAATGTTTGATTTTTTAAATATTCTTTATGTTTTTGTATTTCATCATCTTTACTCATATACCATTTTGTGAAAAGAGATATAAGCATTTTTTCGTTTATTGTTTCTATATCGCTAAATGATATATTTTTAAATTTAGCATTAATAACTCGTGTAGATTTTTTTCTTTTTTTTTGGCGATATTTAAGATCATAAAATATTCTTACCTTCCTGCCTGAATTATCAATACTTACTTTGAAACTGAAATCGGAAAGTATTTCAAAAGCTTTAAATGTTGCAGTTTGTGTGTGTATATCAAAATCAAGTTTTTCAAAATTAAATTCTGTAAGTTGTTCCTTTAGCTTTTCAAATACGGGTAATATTTTTAGTTTATAGAAATCTTCCATCTGTTTATCGGACATCATATTTGGTTTAACAACTACAGGTTCGGGTTTAAGCTTTACTGCAAGAAATTCTTTAAGGTCTTTTAGTGTGTTTCCTTCTGTTTTTTTTGTTTCGTCTGGATTTTTCATAGTTTTAGTATTTAAAATTTTTGTAAATATAATAATCTTTCCGCCCAAAAACAAGCATTTCCGCCATTATTTGTGCATTATTACATTGTTTTGTACTGTTTGACCACTATATTTCTAAATATGTTCATAATAAGAGAGCATCTGTACACCACATGAGAGCATCTGTACATCACATAAGAGCATCTGTACACAACATGAGAGCATCTGTACACCCTATGAGAGCATCTGTACACCCTATGAGAGCATCTGTACACCACATGAGAGCATCTGTACACTACATGAGAGCATCTGTACACCACATGAGAGCATCTGTACACCACATGACTCCACTCAAGGGCTGCATGACTCCACTCAACGAGCAAGAGATTCAAATTAGTAATTGGATGAAACAGATTGATAACTGCATGAAACAAGTTAGCTATATTACGACAGTGAACAAGTATATTACGAAAGTGTATAAGCGTATCACGAAAGTGTATAACAAGTGCATGAGAGAATTTGACAGCTACCTACAAGCTAAAACAAACTGCCCACTTGATAAACGGCAAATGCTACAAGCCATGCAAGCAATGTTGTGTAAACAACTGTAAACAGTGCCCATTTCCACGAGTTGGTTTCTCTTCTAATTGTTACAATTACACCAATACACGGAAAATAGATAAGTATAAACATCATAAATGCAAAAGCTATAAGTGGGGTAAAAACCTTTTGACCTTTTTTTGCTCCTGTTTTATAGGTTTGAGTTTGTATTTTATTGATAAGACCTTCGTTATCGTCAATATTTTCTACCTGATATAAAACTCCCATTGTGCTTACCACAATTTCTTTGGCTGCAACTCCCGAAAGCAAGCTTACTCCCATTCGCCAATCAAAGCCCATTGGTTTTAATATTGGCTCTATAAAATGTCCTATTTGTCCTATATATGAATTTTCCTGCTGTTCTTTTTTGTTTTTAATCTGTAGTTTTGCAATTTCTTTTTTCTTTTCGGCTTTAAGCTGGTTTACAATTTCAATATAAGAGGCGTATTTTATTTCCTTATCGTATTTTTTTTCAATTTCTTTAATTGTATCGTAATCTTTACTAAAATTTATATTACGAGGAAAATATCCTAAAGCCCATATAAGTATTGATGCTATAAGTATAATTCCTCCTACTTTTTTAAGATACTGAGCGCCCTTGTGCCACATGTGTCGCAATGTATTTTTTATCATTGGCTTGCGATATGGCGGTAGTTCCATTACAAATGGAGCTTCTTTGCTTTTAAAAAAA
>Ga0307990_1000172_pt1 | contig 62322 bp, 39 predicted proteins | sample EllFjometagen129_FD_203168 | JGI IMG/M metagenome (GOLD analysis project Ga0307990, IMG submission 203168) | Marine microbial communities from Ellis Fjord, Antarctic Ocean - #129 | ecosystem: Environmental > Aquatic > Marine > Unclassified | place: Southern Ocean | collected 2014-10-08
TCCTTGGTCAAATGTATCAAGCGTTTTAAATAATTCCTTTATTTGATCTTGAACCTCCATATCTTCTAATTTTGAAGCCAAAGATAACATTTTTTGAACTATCAACCATATTTTAGATTAGAGCCTTTTCTTTTAATCGAACCATCAAGGAATTGAAACATAATAAACAAAGCAAGGCAAAGCCACCACCAGACCTTTTAATCGAACCATCAAGGAATTGTCCCGAATTAGAGTTTCTAAGCTTTCAGCGGGCTGAAAGCCAAGAACCTCTTGCTCGGGATAATCGAACCATCAAGGAATTGAAACGGCGGTGGAGTATTACATGAACTTCAGATACCAGCTTTTAATCGAACCATCAAGGAATTGAAACCATAAAAAAATTGACAGCACACCAATTTTTTCCTTGCTTTTAATCGAACCATCAAGGAATTGAAACTTTATAAACTTGGCGGTGGGTGCTTATTTTAAAAATCTTTTAATCGAACCATCAAGGAATTGAAACCTTGAGAATATATCTGATTCAATCCCTGTGCATTTACTTTTAATCGAACCATCAAGGAATTGAAACCTTGCAAGTATATGATACCCAGGGGGGTTAGGAGGGCTTTTAATCGAACCATCAAGGAATTGTCCCGAATTAGAGTTCCTAAGCTTTCAGCGGGCTGAAAGCCAAGAACCTCTTGCTCGGGATAATCGAACCATCAAGGAATTGAAACTGGTAATACTAACAAATAATCTGGATTTTGTTTTCTCTTTTAATCGAACCATCAAGGAATTGAAACCTGAAATAACACTTTCTGGACAAACAGCAACGATTACTTTTAATCGAACCATCAAGGAATTGTCCCGAATTAGAGTTTCTAAGCTTTCAGCGGGCTGAAAACCAAGAACCTCTTGCTCGGGATAATCGAACCATCAAGGAATTGTCCCGAATTAGGGTTTCTAAGCTTTCAGCGGGCTGAAAGCCAAGAACCTCTTGCTCGGGATAATCGAACCATCAAGGAATTGTCCCGAATTAGGGTTTCTAAGCTTTCAGCGTGCTGAAAGCCAAGAACCTCTTGCTCGGGATAATCGAACCATCAAGGAATTGTCCCGAATTAGGGTTTCTAAGCTTTCAGCGGGCTGAAAGCCAAGAACCTCTTGCTCGGGATAATCGAACCATATTAACAGGAATGAAATCTCCTTTGCCTTTATTTTTTCCGATTTCCCTGAGGTACTTATTGCGCCAGTAAGCGAAAGAACTTTTTGCAATCCCCTGCTGATGTAAAAACTGCTTTTGGCTTAGCCCACACGTTTCCCACTGGTGGATCAGGGCAAACATCTGTTCTTTGGCATTCTTTTTATTTCTTTGCATGTGGCAAAACTACTACCGCCTGCCACAGAATAAAAGATGGGGTTGGTAGAAGGGATACGAACATTTTAGCACATTAAAACATGAATAAAGACAAATTTCAAAAATCATTATTAACAACACTTCTTTTCGTTGTAGCGGGAACTGCTTTCGGTCAATGGCAACAATTAAACGGGCCTGCCGGTGGTTACGTAAGGAGCATCATTTGTGATGGAAGCACCATATTTGCTGCAACAGGCGGAGGTGTTTTGGCAAGTGATAATCAAGGAAATACATGGACATTTCGTAACGAAGGACTAACAAGCTGTGACACAAAATCCCTTACTAAATTGGGAAACTATGTTTTTGTTTCAACAGACGAAAATGTATTTCGTACAAACAATTCAGGAATTACATGGGAATCGGCAGGCTCAGAATTAAATGGTATCTACACAAAAAACTTAACAGAATGTAATAATGTGCTGTTTGCTGCTACTTATTTGCGGGGTATTTATCGTTCGATAGATACAGGAAATACATGGTCATCTGTAAACAACGGCTTTCCTGCCAAATATGCTTACTACCTCGCAACAGATGGTTCTAACATTTTTGCAGGAACATACCAGGATGGATTATACCGTTCAACATATCTGGGCAATAGCTGGATGCCAATTAACAATGGGCTTACCGAATTAAATATTATGGCGATAATATGTTTTGGAAACAAAGTGTTTGTGAGTACATTGTCATCAGGTGTTTTTGTTTCTTCTGACGATGGCAACACATGGAATCCATTAGGAACCGGCATCCCTTCGGTAAAAGGTTTTGCCGGTTTAAACGGTGTACTTTACGCAGCATCTTTTGGGGGTGGTGTTTATCAATCGTTTGATGCCGGTCAAACATGGAGTGTGATAAATCAAGGACTTGGTGAAACGGATATTTGGTCGATTGGCACAAGTGATTCTGAAATATTTGTTGGTGTTACCAGTGGTCATATTTACATGAGAAACATTTTAGGAGGTAATTGGTCAATTTGCAGTACAAGCGGATTTAACGCTTGCGTAGGATCTATTTGTAGTAGTGGCTCAAATTTACTGGCAGGGACACATGGTTCTGGTTTTTTTGCATCTGTTGACGCAGGTGACATTTGGACTAAAATAACTTCTATTTGGACAGTTGAAACGAGGGCAATTATTTCATCAGGTCAATACGTTTTTGCAGGAACTGATATGTTGGGTGTTTTTAAGTCAACAAATAATGGGGCATCTTTTTCAATGTCAAACACAGGACTCACCAGTGCATGGATTCAGGCATTTACTATCTGCGACGGTAAACTTTTTGCCGGAAGTGGTGAAGAAGGTGTTTTTATTTCTGCTGATGCCGGGACAAGCTGGAATCCAATAAACACAGGATTAGGGAGCTTAAATATTACTTCCCTGGCAAATGATGATATTAATATTTATGCAGGAACTGCTGATACAGGTATTTACATTTCGAATGATTTAGGTGTAAATTGGTTGGCAATAAATACCGGATTAAACTCAAATAAGATTACCTGCCTTCAATCGTCCGATAGCTTTTTATTTGCAGGAACAAAAAATAGTGGCTTATTCAAATCAAGTAATCAAGGTGTAAGTTGGCAGCAAGTTTCAAACGGATTACCAGGCCAGGGAAATATTAGGTGTGTTTATAATTACGACACGCTATTATTTGTAGGTACCGGAGATGGTGAAATATTTACAAGTATAAATTACGGAAATTCATGGACAGAAATTACCAATGATCTTTCCGGCTCACCGATACTTTCATTATGGGTTTATGATGATTATTTATGTGCAGGACTAAATGCCGGAGGAGTATGGAAAATTCCAGTATCAATGATAACAAAAATTGATGAAGCAGAAGGTGATATTAAATTGCATATTTACCCAAATCCTTCAAACGACATTATTACGATTGCAACAACTAAGGCTCATAATAATAGTTTTATATCTCTTTACAGCATAACCGGTCAGATGTTAATAAAACAGCAGGTTCAAGGCAATAAAACTAAAGTTGACATCAGTACTCTAAACGCCGGTATTTACTTTGTAAAATATAGTAGTAAAAACCTAGTTTTAAAAACCAGCTTTATTAAAAAATAAATTTTTGAATTTAATAACGTGCTACAACACCCAAACCATATCCGTAATCCCATTAGATTTTCCAGATTTTAAAAATGCAGATTATGGATTTTCAACTTCGTTTTTCCGATACCAAAAGTTCGGCACGTGCCGGAATCTCTACAAAACCAGAATAAACAAATCATCCATGGTCAGTTCGTTTTGAACCAGGCTGGTAGAATACATGTTTTGCTGCAGGCAAAAAGTTGTAATCATGCACAGGAAAACCGATTTGCCTGTTGCGGTTTCCTGCATAAATGCCCCGATTTGATTTCGCAATTCGGCGGCATGTTTTTTTGTGATGGTGTAAGGGTTGATCGAGAATTTGATTTTGCACAGATACATCTAATCAAAAAAAAATTTCATTGCATTTGTAGGTCAATAATGATCGATAATGAAATTGAAGGAAAATCCCAATACATTCTATTTTTTCACGCTGAAAAAGGATCAAAAGGCACTGTTCACCAAATATCGTTTATCTGTATCAAATTTCATCCAGGTTAATTAATCAAAAGGAATTTTAGATATGGGCATATCTTACTCATAAAAGTAAAAATAGTTATGAAATCAGAAATAATATTATCACTATCTGGAAATTTTGAAAGTCATTCTCAGACCACCGAAAATGGGATTGAGTTTTGGTTTGCCAGGGATTTGCAACATCTACTTGGGTATTCAAAATGAGACAACTTCTTAAAAGTTATCAGTAAGGCAAAAACTTCTTGCGAAACTTTGGAGAATGAAATTTTAGACCATTTTGCCGATGTCGGCAAAATGGTTGAAATTGGTTCGGGAACAAAGAGAGAGATTCCAGATATAATGCTAACACGTTATGCTTGCTATTTAGTTGCCCAAAATGAAGATCCTAATAAAGAACAAATTGCATTTGCTCAGAATTATTTCGCGATTCAAACACGAAAATTTGAATTAATAGAAAAACGTATAAATGACTGGGAAAGGCTTCAGGCTCGGCAAAAGCTAACATTATCGGAAAAGGAATTGTCAGGTCTAATTTATGAAAAAACCGGGAATGATAGGGATTTTGGAATGATTAGAAGTAAAGGAGACCAAGCTCTTTTTTGCAAAAATACCCAGCAAATGAAAGACAAACTTGGTATTCCAAAAAGTAGAGCATTAGCAGATTTTTTACCTACAATTACAATAAAAGCTAAAGATTTTGCAACAGAAATTACGATTTTTAATACCAAAGACAAAGACCTTAGAAGTGAAAGGCAAATTTCAGCAGAACATATAACAAACAATCGTTCTGTAAGAAATATTTTACTTAAAAGAGGAATTAAACCAGAAGAACTTCCAGCTGAAGAAGACATTAAAAAGCTTGAGAGACGTGTGGGCTCAGAGCCAAAAAAACTTGAAAAAAATCCTGAAAAACTTAATTGACCTCTGCACATCACACTTTAAACCCTCACTCCATTCTCCCAATTCCCTTACCTTTGCCGGCTTTTAAAAATACAAATAATGGATTTTCAATTACATACCACCGATACCAAAAGCTCGGCACGTGCCGGAACTATTACCACCGATCACGGCGAAATTCAAACCCCTATTTTTATGCCCGTGGGAACGGCAGGAACGGTAAAAGCGGTTCATTTTAAAGATATCCGCGATGATGTAAAAGCACAAATCATTTTGGGTAATACCTACCATCTTTATCTGAGGCCGGGATTAAAAGTGATTAAAGAAGCCGGTGGCCTGCATAAATTCAATGGCTGGGACAAACCCATCCTTACCGACAGTGGTGGATACCAGGTTTTTTCGCTTTCGGCTCAACGCAAGCTCACCGAGGAAGGCGCACATTTTCGCTCCCACATCGATGGCTCCAAACATTTGTTCACCCCCGAAAGTGTGATGGACATCCAGCGCACCATCGGTGCAGATATTATAATGGCTTTTGACGAATGCACGCCCTGGCCCTGCGAATACGACTACGCCAAAAACTCACTCGACCTTACCCACCGCTGGCTCGACAGGTGCATTAGCCATTTCAAAAACACAGAACCCAAATATGGCTATAGTCAAACTATCTTCCCCATTGTGCAGGGAAGTACATTTAAGGATCTGCGCATAAAATCTGCTGAATACATCGCTTCTCGCGGGGCTGAAGGAAATGCCATCGGGGGTCTCTCGGTTGGCGAACCCACCGAAATGATGTATGAGATGACCGATTTGGTTTGTGGAATTTTACCCAAAAACAAACCCCGCTACCTGATGGGCGTGGGCACTCCGGTAAATATCCTCGAAAACATCGCACTCGGCATAGATATGTTCGACTGCGTGATACCCACCCGAAATGGCCGCAACGGAATGCTTTTCACCAGCGAGGGCATCATGAATATGAAAAATGAAAAATGGAAGGATGACTTCTCGCCCCTTGACGAAAACGGAACTTCTTTCGTTGATCGCGAATATTCAAAAGCATTCCTGAGGCATTTATTTATGGCCAACGAATACCTGGCACCCATGATTGCCAGTTTGCACAACCTTGCCTTTTACCTATGGCTTGTAAAAACCGCCCGTGAGAAAATTATTGGCGGCACTTTTGCCGAATGGAAGGCGGTGATGGTGGGAAAATTGGACAAGAGATTGTAAACACAAAAAACACGACAATTTGATACCACAACCCATACTGGGTTGACTGTGGGTATTTATGGGCTTTTACTACAATACCAAAACCCATACTGGGTTTATTGTTTTGTAGCCCGGTACAGCCTGTCCCGCCCATGCGGGAGGTTGTTGCTATTGTAGGATCATCGATTAAAAGGAAACACAAACCCACTATAGACTGTCCCGATTTTTTCAGGGGTTTCGTATTTTCAACCCAGTATGGGTTGATGCTATTATAGCACAATCGAACAAAAGGAAACAAAAACCCAGTATAGCCTGCCCCGATTTTTTCGGGGGGGTTTCGCGAAAAGCTACTCATGAAATTCAAACAAATACTTTGGGTTATATTCAATCTCAAATTTTTCCAAAAATTCAATGTATTCCTCCTGAAATGTTTTTTTCTTGTGATGCTCCCGTTGGTGGATGATGTATTTGATAACATTATCAATTTGCGACTTGCCATAAGAAAACCCCCCATAACCACTTTGCCATCCGAAGTTGTGCAAACAACCCTCATCCTTCAAAAAAACAGATGACACTCTTTTGATTTCTTTTACCGTTTCCGGTGGACTAATCGTTGGTTTCATCCCATAAAACACGTGAACATGATCGTACATTCCATTTACTGCCAGAGGAAAATGACCAAGCTTTTTAACAATTCCCGAAATGTATTTAAATAATTGATCCTGTAATTTGATGCTTTGAATGGGGCTGCGAAGTTGCGGGCTAAATATTAAATGACTGTAATATTGTGTGAATGATCCGGGTACCTTAATTTTTAGATTTTGTTGTTGGAGCTAAAGGTAATTAGATTTAGGGAAATGATGGTAATGTTTTTTTCAAATAACGAAAAATACCACAACCCATACTGGGTTGATGATGAGTGTTTTTGTGCATTTAGCTACAATACCAAAACCCATACTGGGTATTGTTTTTTCAACCCAGTATGGGTTGATGCTATTGTAGCATAATCGAACAAAAGGAAACAAAAACCCATACTGGGTTTTGTTTTTTCAGTCAGTGTGATATTTAAAATTGCTTATTTTTGAAAACCAAATGAAAAAATCCAATTTGGAAATTGAATTTAATCGGCTTTCAATATGCTAATAAAAAACCTTATCGAAGTTATACCTCAATTCTTGGGTCAGCGACCCAAGAATTCAAAAATGATTAACAATCAAACATATTCATTCATAACAACACTCATTTAATCATGAAAAATTTTATATCCCTTCTTGTTATCATTTTTTTATCGATAACTTTTGGCCACACCCAAACCACCGATCCGCTCTGGATGCGCTACCCGTCCATCTCCCCCGATGGACAAACAATTGTTTTTAGTTACCAGAGCGATTTATTTAAAGTGCCGGCCACCGGCGGAACAGCCGTTCCCCTAACCATGCATACCGCTTACGACTTTATGCCGCAGTGGTCGCCCGATGGTAAATCCATTGCCTTTGCTTCGGATCGTCATGGGAATTTTGATGTTTTCCTGATCTCTGCTGAAGGCGGAAAAGCAAAGCGTCTCACCGATTTTTCGGGTCGTGAATTACCCAATTCATTTTCACCTGATGGAAAAAGTGTGCTTTTTTCGGCTTCCATCCAGGATGTGGCGGAAAACCAAATGTTTCCCTCAGGTGCACTGCCTGAATTGTACTCCGTTTCTGTAAATGGAGACCGCCCCAAACAACTGCTTTCTGTTCCTGCTGAAATGGCGCAACAAAGTGCGGATGGAAATGTAATTCTTTTTCACGATCAAAAAGGATATGAAAATCAATGGCGTAAGCATCATACTTCTTCCATTGCCCGAGATTTGTGGAAATATGAAAAAAATAACAATACCTATCAAAAACTCACCGGTTTCGAAGGCGAGGATCGTAATCCCGTTTTTAGTAATGATGAAACAAAAATCTATTACCTAAGCGAAAAATCGGGTTCATTTAATGTGTGGGAAAAACCCTTGCAAAGCCATATTCCTTACGAAAAGCAAATTACCACCTTTGAGAAAAATCCCGTGCGCTTCCTTTCCATAGCCGTAAAAAACAGACTTTGTTTTGGCTATGATGGTGAGATTTATATTAAAGATGAAAACAGTGATCCTGTAAAAGTTAAAATCCGGATTGCTGTGGATGATAAAGAGAACCTGACTGATTTTGAGAAAAAGGGAGATGGTGCCGGCGAAATGGCTGTCTCGCCCGATGGCAAAGAAATCGCGTTTGTGCTGCGCGGCGATGTGTTTGTAACCTCCACCGATTTTGCCACCACCAAAAACATTACAAATACTCCGGAGCAGGAACGCTCGGTGAGTTTCAGCAAAGATGGCCGCAAACTATTATATGCCGGCGAGCGTGATGGAAGTTGGAATGCGTACGAAACAAGCATTGTACGTGAGGAAGACCCAAATTTTTCCCGCGCCACATTGTTGGAAGAAAAGCCGGTGATTGCTACGCTCGAAGAAGAATTCCAGCCCGAATATTCGCCCGATGGCAAAGAGGTGGCCTACCTCGAAAACCGCGAAACATTGAAAGTAATTAACCTAAAAAGCGGAATTACCCGCACCGTGCTCGATGGCAAGTACAACTATTCTTATGCTGATGGCGATCAATGGTATCAATGGTCACCCGACAGTAAGTGGTTTTTGGTTTCCTTTTCACCAAACAATGCTTTTATGAACGATGTGGGTTTGGTAAATGCGGATGGATCCGGTAATATTGAAAATCTTACACTAAGCGGCTATTACGATAATAATCCAAAATGGATGATGGCCGGCGAAATGATGATTTGGTTTTCTGACCGTGAGGGTTTGCGCAGCCACGGAAGTTGGGGGGCACAAAACGATGTGTATGCCATGTTTTTTACTGGCGAAGCCTGGGATAAGTTCAAGCTTAGCGAAGAAGAAAAAAAACTGTTGGACGAAGATAAAGATGATATAAAGGATGAAGATAGTGAGGGCGATGAGGATGAGAAAGACTCCATAAAGAAAAAGGACAAAAAGAAAAAGAAAAAAGAAGATGGGGAAAAAGAAGTTAAACCTTTGAAAATTGAATTGGATAATATCGAAGATCGCAAAACCAGGCTTACCATCAACTCGTCTTCACTTTCGGATGCCATTATTACCAAGGATGGTAAAAAGCTTTATTACCTGAGTAGGTTTGAAAAAGGCTACGATTTATGGATGAAAGATTTGGTGAAAAACGAAACTAAATTGGTACTAAAACTTGATGGTGGCGGTGGAGCATTGCAGATGGATAAGAAAGGCGAGCATCTCTACATGATTTCCGGAGGGAAATTTATCAAGGTAAATACCAAAGACAACAAAAAGAAAACGATCAGCTACCAGGCAGAGCAATTTATTGATTTTCCGGCTGAGCGCGAGTATATGTTCGAACATGCCTGGCGTCAGGTGCGCGAAAAGTTTTACGACCCAAATTTACAAGGTGTGGATTGGGATTTTTACAAAGCCGAATATGAGAAATTCCTGCCCTACATTACCAACAATTACGATTATGCCGAAATGCTTAGCGAAATGTTGGGCGAGTTGAATGCTTCACATACCGGATCGGGTTATCGACATTCTGCCAAAGATGGTGACAGAACAGCAAGTCTCGGTGTTTTATTCGACTGGAGTTTTGGGGGAAATGGGATTAAAATCGTAGAAATCCTCGACAAAGGGCCTTTCGACCTTACCAATTCTAAAGCAAAAGCCGGAGATATTATCGAAAAGTTAAATGGTGAACTCATCCTTGCAAACCAAAGTTTTTTTGGCCTGCTCAATCACAAGGCCGGAAAACCCACCTTGGTTTCCCTGTATGACCCTCAAAACGGAGAGCGCTGGGACGAGGTGATAAAACCCGTTTCCTACGGACAATACGGCCAATTGCTTTATGAGCGTTGGGTGGAAGAACGCCATCGGCTTACCGAAGAATTATCAGGAGGACGCCTGGGCTATGTGCATGTGCGGAGTATGGATAGCGAGAGTTTCAGGGAAGTGTATTCCGAAATTTTAGGAAGAAATCACGAAAAGGAAGCCGTCATAGTGGATACCCGTTTTAATGGCGGGGGCTGGTTGCACAACGACCTGGCTATTTTGCTTAGTGGCAAAAAATACGTTGAGTTGTGGCCTAACGGTAAAAAATTTGGCCAGGAACCCATGAACCAATGGAGCAAACCTTCGGCAGTAATCATGAGCGAAAGCAATTACTCGGATGCGCACTTTTTCCCTTACTCTTATGCAACTTTAAAAATTGGGACAACGGTAGGAATGCCCGTGCCTGGTACCGCCACTGCGGTATGGTGGGAAACTTTGCAAGACCCCACCTTGGTTTTTGGAATTCCGGAAGTGGGGACCAAAGATGCTGACGGCAATTATCTGGAAAACCTTCAACTTGAACCCGACATTAAACAGGCTTTGGATTACGATGTAGTTGTTTCAGGTCGCGATCAGCAGCTTGAGGCAGCGGTGGGATATTTATTGGGCGTGATTGATCAGGATTAAGGTAAAATAGAAACTTCGTGTCAGTCCATTTTATCAGTTGCCCGCATAGGTCTGTGGTTTACAAGTTTATTGTTGTCTCCACTCAAGATTTTAAAATTTCAGAACTTCTGACCTATAAGTTACAAACCAATTAGTTATAACTTTTTTGTCGTAATTTAGTGTGTCGCAAATTCAATTATTTTTTATTCTTTTTTACTTAGTGGTTCTGAGTGATCTAAGTGTCTAAGTGGTGAATTTTAGAAGGTTACCACTAAGGCACTGAGGACACAAAGAGTCACTAAGATGTGTTTTTTACGACAATTGATTTACGTTAAGTAAGGAGTTCTGAATTTTTGGTTGTCGTAATTTCTTATTTTTGCTGAAAATACAAATTGGTTTATAATTAAACTTGTACAACATTGCCTATTATTGGTTCTATCATAAAACGTGCAATTGAGTTGAGAAGCTTAAGCAACAAGGAAAATCAGAAAAGATTTGATGCTTGCAAGGCTCAGCAAGAGGTGCTCAAAAAACTCCTGCGGAAGGCTCAGTTTACTCATTTTGGCGAAGCTCACGATTTTTCTGAAATTCTAAGATCAAAGGATTTAATCACGGCGTTCCAAAACGCTGTTCCTGTTCATGATTATAACTCCATTTTTAAAAAATGGTGGTATCGCTCTCTGAACGGCGAAGCATTTGTAACCTGGCCCGGCAAGGTAAAACATTTCGCGCTAAGCTCCGGCACCTCCGAAGCCTCCAGTAAGTATATTCCGGTAACAACCGACATGCTGAGATCAATCAAAAGAACCAGTGTTCGTCAGTTGCTTTCGTTGGCGCAATACAATTTTCCACCTGAGTTTTTCGAAAAAGGAACAGGCATTCTTATGCTTGGGGGAAGTACTCACTTACAATACAACGGGACATACCATGCCGGCGACCTCTCCGGAATAACCACAGGAAATATCCCTTTTTGGTTTCAGGTATTTTACAAACCGGGAAAACGAATTTCGAAAGAACGGGACTGGAACACCAAACTTGACGAAATAGTAAAAAACGCCAAAAACTGGGATATTGGAGTAATTGTTGGCGTTCCTGCCTGGCTTCAAATTTTATTGGAAAGAATTATTAAAACCTATAATTTAAAAAATATCCACGAAATTTGGCCAAACCTCTCTATTTATGTTCATGGTGGCGTTTCTCTGGCACCCTATTACAAAGGTTTCGAAAGGCTTTTAGGCCAAGCCCTTACTTATATGGAGACCTATCTTGCCTCCGAAGGATTTATTGCCTATCAGAAAAGACCCGGTGTAGATTCGATGCAGCTTTCGCTGGATACCGGTTTGTTTTTTGAGTTTGTCCCTTTCAACGAATCCAATTTTAATCAGGATGGTAATATTGTAGCTAACCCTGTGGTATTTACCTTAAAGGATGTGGAAGAAGAAAAAGAATATGCCTTGCTGATAAGTAGTAATGCCGGAGCCTGGCGCTACCTGATAGGCGATACCATAAAATTCACCTCAAAAAAACTAAACGAAATACGTATTACCGGCCGAACCAAGCATTTTTTAAGCTTATGTGGCGAGCATCTTTCGCAGGACAATATGAATCGGGCTGTTGAAATGATGAGTAATGACCTGAATATTGAAGTGCGGGAATTTACAGTGGCGGGGATTAAACACGACTCGATGTTTGCACACAAGTGGTTCCTGGGCACCGATGATGCACTGGATAGCAATACAGCCAAAGAAATTATTGACAATAACCTTAAACAACTTAACGATGACTACAGGGTTGAGCGCATAGCATCTATTAAGGATGTAATTGTTGAAATATTACCTACAAAAGTTTTTTATGAATGGATGTGTGTGCACGGAAAAGAAGGCGCACAGAATAAATTTCCGAGAGTGATTAAAGCAAAACAACTGGATGAATGGGAAAAATATATTGAGGGTTTTAAACACAACAATCCTAAATAAACCCCTGAGCCCCTCACCATCACTGTGTGAAAAACCTCATTTTATCATGCTAAATTTTCTTTATTATTTTTGCCAATTTATCAAGCTATGGTTTTCTCTTTATTAATAAATTTAAAGATTAACCCTACTACTACGAAGCAATAATACTTTAGCTACATGCATCCACTTATCGAAGGGGCAATTTTGGGAATGACGTTAGCGGTACTTTTGGGCCCTGCTTTATTTGCACTTGTTCAAACTAGTATTCACCGGGGGTTCAAATCAAGCCTTTACCTCGCCACAGGAATATTTCTGAGTGATATTACACTTGTTTTACTTTGTTTGATAGGGGCATTACAAATTATCTCCAACGATCACAACCAATTAATTTTTGGAATCATCTCAGGCTCAATTCTTATCATTTATGGTATTGTATCTTTTACAAAACCGGTTCATCTAAACGGAAAAAACGGAAATAGTGATGAGGAGAGTAAGCCCGGTTGGTTTACTTTTGTTTTGAAAGGCTACTTTCTTAATGTTGCCAATCCCTACGTATGGATTTTCTGGATGACTGTAACAGTAGGTGTAACAAATGATTATGGTGAAAATACCCGTGCAATATTTTTCTTTTTTACAGGAGCATTGCTCATGGTATTGCTAACCGATATTATAAAGGCTTTTATAGCTAAAAAAATAAAGGGACTCCTCAACGAGGCAAATGTGAAAATGCTGAATAAAATCGTGGGGGTTTTGTTGATGTTTTTTGGTGTAGTTCTTATTGTGCGTGCAATAATGATGAATAGTAAAATTATTTAACCCGGAAAATTTATAAATTTTCGATGAATAACGCGGGTTAATATGCCTGACTCTCACCGTATGGTTTGATGTCTTTAATATTTAATTGCAACGAAACATTCCCGTTCCACTCGTTTTCCTCTACATGATAACAAATCGAAAATGGCCTTCCGCTTTGCACAACCGGCAATTTATCTCCTTGCTGAAAAGCAATTCCTGCAACGGGAAAACCTGAAATATCAGGATGTACAACACTAAGTTTCAAATGGTTTTTACCAACAATGCTCGCGTAGCCTGTGTCAACAACATTTTCGGTTAAGAATATTGGCGCCATGTTATCGGGACCAAAAGGAGCAAACTGTTTTAAAACTTTATAGAATTTTGTCGAAATGTTGTTTAGCTTCACTTTAGCATCAATGCTAATTTCGGGAATCAGCATTTCATCATCAATTGTACCGGAAACTATGCTTTCAAATTTTTCTTTAAAAGCCGGGAATTTATCAGGATTAATCGACATGCCGGCTGCATATTTGTGACCACCAAAGTGTTCGAGCAAATCGAAACATTGGTCAATGGCATTATACACATCAAAATTCTTTACCGACCGCGCTGAACCTGTGATAAGGCCATTTGATTGTGTTAATACTATTGTAGGCCGATAATAGGTTTCCGTTAAGCGGGAAGCAACAATTCCCAAAACTCCCTTGTGCCAGTCCGGGTTATAAACAATGGTGGATTTTTTAAATTCGTTGGTCGGGTCATTGGCTAAAATTTCAAGCGCTTCACGGGTAACCTGCATATCAAGATTTCGGCGTTCTGTATTAAACTGGTTAATCTGTTCAGCTTTCGCGATGGCTGCTTCTATGCCTTTTGAAACCAGCAATTCAACCGAGTTCTTTCCACTTTCCATCCGGCCGGCAGCGTTAATTCGCGGTCCGATCAAAAAAACCAGGTCGCTGATGGTAAGTTTCCGGTTAAAGGCATATTCTTCATCAACAAAGTGAAAATCTGATTTTTTCTTAATGTTGCTATATTGCAGTATTGCAGTAAAGCCCGGCCTGGGATTCGAGTTCAACAACTTGAGCCCAAAATATGCAAGTATTCTATTTTCGCCGGTAATGGGCACAATATCCGAAGCAATGCTTACCACTACCAGATCGAGATATTTTTCCAGACGTTTAAAGGGCATGTGGTTCTTTTTTGAAAAAGCCTGGATCAGTTTAAATCCGAGTCCGCATCCTGATAATTCCTTATACGGATAATTGCAATCGCTTCTTTTGGGATCCAAAATTGCAAACGCGGGAGGAAGTTCGTCTCCTGGACGGTGGTGATCAACGATAATAAAATCGATTCCCTTATCGTAAGCATAAGTAATATTTTCCACAGCCTTAATGCCACAATCGAGTGCAATAATCAGGGAATAGTGATTTTCCCGGGCAAAATCAATTCCGACTACCGAAACACCATATCCTTCGGAGTATCGGTCGGGAATGTAAAAGCCTACATCCTTACAAATTGATTTCAAGAAAGTGTAAACCAGGGCAACAGCAGTAGTGCCGTCAACGTCATAATCGCCCCAAACGAGAATTTTTTCGCGATTACGCAATGCCTTTTCAATCCGATAAATCGCCTTATCCATGTCCCTCATCAAAAAAGGATCGTGCAGTTGAATTAGCTTAGGACGGAAAAATGAACGCGCCTCGTCAAAGTTTTTTACCCCGCGCTGAGCAAGAAGGTTAGCCAACAGCGTGCTTATGTTTAAAGCGCGGGATAGCATCATCACTATCTCGTTGTCTACCTTTTCTTTTATTTCCCAGCGCTTTTGCATACAAAATTTTTTTGTAAAGATAGAAATATTAGATGAAGTAAAATAATAGATTTGTAATTTTACTTGCCTTTTTGCTTAAAAATAATTATTCGCTTTGCATAAACTACAGCACTATTGTTTCGTCAGCATTTTATAATCAGGCGATTCCATATTTCATGAATAATATTGGGTTTCCGCTTAAGAAAATCTGTTTGAGTTTTTGCAATCGATAAACCCGGGAAAATAAATATCAGGTGTGTTTCGGAATATGATTTACTTATGTTTTAAATCACCAAAAAATAACTGTGGCAGGCACATCAAAAAATCCTTGATTTCTACTTCACCATTTACTAAAACCCCAGAGTAGATTATTAAATGCCAAAACGTATGGCTTCCACCGGATCAAGACGCGATGCTGTCCATGCAGGAATAATGCCGGATAACAAACCAATTACTGTGGAAATTACCAGCCCCAGAATTATATTTCCCTGCGAGAGGATGAGCGGAAAGGGCATCGCGTTTTGAAGCACCAGGGTGCCGAGAAAAATCAAAAACAAACCAATTATCCCACCCAACAGCGAAAGAAAAACCGCTTCGAAAAGAAATTCTAACAGGATGAAATATTTTTTAGCGCCAATGGCTTTTTGAATTCCAATAATATTGGTTCGTTCCCTCACCGAAACAAACATGATATTGGCTATGCCAAACCCTCCAACCAAAAGTGAAAAACCACCAATGATATATCCTATCAACGCCAATCCGCTAAAAAACGACTGGAGGTTCTGATCGATGGCGCTTACCTCGTTGAGGGCAAAATTATTCTCTTCGCCCGGCTTGAGTTTTCTGAGCGATCGCATAATTCCTGTTAGTTCATCCTTAATCTGTTGATTGGATACTTCGGGTTTTCCCTGGATCATAATGGCGGTGCCAATGTTTCTAATGTTTACATGATTCCTTGCGAAATTAACAGGGACAAATACTTTTTCGTCATTAGAATTTCCAAAAGTTCCCTGGCCTTGCTCAGCCAAAACTCCAATAACTACAACCTTGCCGCCAAACACTTTGATGTCCTGCCCAATTGAATAGGAATTTGGAAATAGTGTTTTGGCAATCTCCGATCCAATGAGTGCAACATTTCTCCCGGCGAGCGATTCGGTGCGGGTAAAATAACGGCCTTCCCTAATATCGAGAGGCATCACTTTATCGTAGTCATAAGATATGGCATTTATCCCTACGTTGTCGAAGCTGTTGTTGTGGCGCTTTACTGTGCGGGAAGTACCAAAGGTGAAGGTTGCTGCCTCAACGGTTCCTGCACGTCTTTGAATATCTTCGAGTTCATCAAGGGTTGCCTCGGGCCGGTTAAGGTATTTCCACCACGGATATTCACCACCCATGCTTCCCCAGGGCCATTTCTGTATAAAAACAATATTGCTTCCAAGATCGCTCAAACTATCGCGAATACTCCTTTCCAACGAATCGAATACCGAAAGGACTGATATTACCGAAAATATCCCGATGGTAATTCCTGACAACGACAGGATTGTACGGAGTTTATTACCCATTATAGCCTGAAAAGCAAACAGGAAACTTTCGTGAATAAGTCTTAGCAACAAATACATATCTTGATCTTTATGATAATTAAATGGTAAAAATAGTTGATTGTTTACAATTTCACACCCCAAAATTCAATTAAGTGAACTTATTGTTTGCCAATCGTTATTATTTAATAGTGATAACGAACAATTAAACAAACTGTGATATTTTTTCCATAATTTTGCACTCTTATATTTAAATGGTTTTTAATAAATTAGATACAGCTTACAAATGGAGGGTTTGAAAAAAATTAATTCCGTTTTGATTTCGGTTTTTAACAAAAACGGCATTGAAAATATTGCCGCAACCTTTCATAAGTCAGGCGTGAAAATTTATTCTACCGGAGGCACCTACACTTTCATCGAAAATCTGGGAATACCAGCTGTAAAAGTCGAAGATATTACTTCCTATCCTTCCATACTGGGCGGGCGGGTAAAAACCCTGCATCCAAAAGTATTTGGTGGCATTCTTGGCCGGCGCAATCTGGATGAAGACCGGCAACAAATGCAGGAGTATGGAATTCCTGAAATTGATATGGTGGTTGTTGATTTGTATCCTTTTGAAAAAACTGTAGCCTCAACTGATGACGAAAATCTAATCATCGAAAAAATTGACATAGGGGGAATTAGCCTTATCCGGGCAGCAGCCAAAAACTTTAAAGATGTTTTGATTGTTCCCTCGTGCGATTTTTACGAAGAGGCCATCAACATAATTTCCGATGGTAATGGCTCAACAACACTTGCCCAAAGAAAGCTTTTTGCAGCCCGGGCTTATGCGGTTTCATCCCATTACGACACCGCCATCTTTAATTATTTTAACAGGGATGAAGAAATTGTGTCGTTCAAACAAAGCACTCACGAACATAAGGTTTTGAGGTATGGCGAAAACCCTCATCAAAAGGGATACTTCTTTGGCAATCTGAGCGATAATTTTGAACAGCTTCATGGAAAAGAAATTTCATACAACAATATCCTTGATCTGGATGCAGGGGTGAATTTAATTAAAGAATTTACTGAGCCTACCGTTGCCATTTTAAAGCACAACAATGCTTGCGGCCTTGCTTCACGCCCCGATCTTATTACAGCCTGGAAAGATGCACTTGCCGGCGACCCGGTTTCAGCTTTTGGTGGTGTAATTGTTACAAATATTCAAGTAGATGCACAAACTGCAAAAGAAATTAACAAACTGTTTTTTGAAATTATTCTGGCGCCCGCCTATGATTTAGCCGCCCTGGAAATATTAAAAACCAAGAAAAACAGGATCATCCTAAAGCAAAATAATACTGATCTCCCGGCTTATATTTTCAGGTCTTCATTAAATGGCACTTTGATGCAGCAAAAAGACCTTAAAACCGAAACTCCTGAAGACCTCCGTTTTGTAACTGATAAATCTGGAACAGATGAGGAAGTTGAAGATCTTTTGTTCGCCAATAAAATTGTAAAACACAGCAAATCAAACACCATTGTTTTAGCTAAAAACAAACAGTTGATTGCAAGTGGTGTGGGTCAAACATCGCGCGTTGATGCGCTAAAACAAGCCATCGAAAAAGCAAAAACTTTCGGGTTTGAGTTGAAGGGTTCAGTAATGGCCTCCGATGCTTTTTTCCCTTTTGCCGATTCGGTTGAAATTGCACATAAAGCAGGTGTTGTTTCTGTAATTCAACCGGGTGGGTCGATACGAGACAAAGATTCAGTTGACTACTGTAACAACAATGAAATGTCTATGGCGTTTACGGGAGTCAGGCATTTTAAACATTAACAATATTATTTACATTTTTATTTTTTAATTAAGATTATCAATCCCGGATTAAAACCCCGGGACATTTGAATAAAAACCTATGGGACTATTTTCATTTTTTACACGTGAAATCGCCATTGATCTTGGTACAGCAAATACCATTATCATTTACAACGATAAAGTAGTGGTTGACGAACCCTCCATTGTTGCCATCGAGCGCAGCTCGGGGCGTATTATTGCAGTGGGAAAACGCGCACAGATGATGCACGGCAAAACCCACGAAAACATCAAAACTATCAGGCCCCTGCGCGATGGGGTTATTGCCGATTTTCAGGCTGCCGAATATATGATTCGTGAAATGATAAAGATGATCGGCATCAGGCAGGGCTTATTTCCTCCCGCGTTAAAAATGGTGATTTGTATTCCTTCGGGAATTACCGAAGTTGAAGAACGCGCCGTAAAAGACTCGGCCGAGCAAGCCGGTGCCCGTGAAGTGCGCCTTATTCACGAACCCATGGCAGCCGCCATCGGTATAGGTATTGATGTGCTGGAACCTACCGGCAATATGATTATTGATATAGGCGGTGGAACCAGCGAAATTGCCGTTATTGCCCTTGGCGGGATTGTAAATAACAAATCCATCCGTATTGCCGGCGATGATTTTAATGCCGACATAGAGGAATACATGCGCAAGCAACACAACATCAACATTGGCGAACGCACATCCGAAAGGATTAAAATAGAGGTGGGTGCTGCCCTTCCTGAACTCGACACACCTCCCGATGATTTTGCTGTTCACGGCAGGGATATGCTTACCGGCATTCCCAAAGAAATTATTGTGAATTATGCCGAAATTGCACATTGCCTCGATAAATCCATTTCAAAAATTGAAACTGCCGTGCTGCAGGCACTTGAGATGACACCACCTGAATTATCGGCTGATATCTTCCGTACAGGAATTTACCTTGCTGGTGGTGGTTCCATGCTGCGTGGCCTCGATAAACGCTTGCATCTTAAAACCAAGCTGCCGATCCATGTTGCCGAAGATCCGCTCAGGGCTGTTGCCCGGGGAACCGGTATTGCACTGAAAAACTTCGATAAGTTTACTTTCCTCATCAAGTAAACCTTAACTTTACCGCCCAGATAAATTGTTCTAATGCGAAACCTCATTGCCTTTTTATGGAAAAACTATTTCTTTTTCCTTTTTGTGATATTAGAGGTATTTGCTTTTTTTCTGGTGGTAAATAATAACTATTACCAGGGGCGGGTATTTTTTAATTCAACAAATGATGTTGCCGGAACAATTCTGGAAAAATACGACAATTTTACTTTCTATTTTGCCCTGAAAAATGCCAACAAAATTCTTGCTGAAGAAAATGCGCGGTTTTACAATATGCATCCCGAATCGTTCATTAAAACCGACACCCAGACTTTTTTTGTAAACGATTCAATCTATTTACAGCAATATAAATACACATCAGCAAAAGTAATCTCCAACTCGATAAGTCGCCGAAACAACTATATAAAACTCAATAAGGGCAAGCTGCAAGGCATTAAAGAGGACATGGCTGTGGTTGCTTTCAATGGAATTGTTGGACAGGTAATTGAGGTTTCCAATAATTTTAGTTCGGTGATGTCGGTGCTGAACAGCAACGCCCGCGTGAGCGCGAAGCTAAAAAAATCAAACCAGGTTGGGTCGCTGTATTGGGAAGGAGAAGATTACCAAATAGGAAAGCTTGTGGACATCCCATCGCATGTTAGGTTTAATGTTGGCGACACTGTAGTAACCAGCGGGTACTCTTACACCTATCCCGAAGGGCAGATTGTTGGCATTGTTGAAAGTTTTGATATTACTCCCGGCGACAGCTTTTTTCAGATTTATGTAAGGTTTTCGGTTGACTTTAATAAGCTTTACTATGTTTATGCCATTCAAAATTTATTCAAAGGCGAAATAATCGACCTGGAACAATCCGATATTAAAGAATAATCCATGGCCGCTAAAAATATCATACGGTTTATCGTCCTGCTTTTTCTCCAGGTGTTGGTATTTAGTAATATCAATGTAAACGGCTATATTTATCCGGCCTTCTACGTGTATTTCATTTTACTGCTCCCATTCGAAACTGCCGGCTGGCTATTGCTTATCTTGTCATTCTTAATGGGTTTGAGTGTTGATATATTCACCAACAGTCTCGGGATAAATGCTGCCGCATCAGTTTTCACTGCATTTTTACGGCCGGGTTTAATCCGTTTACTGAAATCAAAAAAAGAGTACGAGCCGGGGATTACTCCGGGGATTAAGGATTTGGGCTTTAGGTGGTTTTTCTTCTATGCTTTAATATTAATAAGCTTACACCATTCGGCCCTGTTTTTCATCGAGGCTTTTAGCTTTAAAGATATTATACAAACCGGGAACCGGATAATCGCGAGTTCAACAGCAACACTAATTCTCGTGCTGTTGCTTCAGTTTTTATTTTACAAACAAGATAAACGTTAAGACATCTTTTACACAAATAGTTTTAAAAATCAAACTTTTATAAAATTTCAAATTATGAAAAATGTGCTTTGGTCTTTATTGATAATATTTTTTTTGGCCTCCTGTTCGGGTCCCGCCAACGAATATGTAATAAGTGGAACGGCAGATGGCACATCACCAGGCTGGATAGTGCTTTCAAAAGTTGTCGATAATAAACTTGTGGCGATTGATTCGGTTGAAACTGCCGATGGCATATTTTTATTTACGGGAACTATCGACATGCCCGAAGCTTACTTTCTTGAATTTAAAGTTGACCAGGTATTTCAGCGCTTTTTTGTAGAACCCGGTAATATTATTGTTTCTGGTGATGTAAAATCCCTTGCTTTCGAGGGATCTGAATTACAAAAGATTTACGAAAGTTACAACCAGGGTGTAAAAAGGCTGGATAATCAGCGTGATACGTTATACGCCGAATTTCAGAAAGCTATGAAAAGTGGAGATAATGCCCGCGTTGAAGAAATTAGGAAGGAAGCCGACCGCATTGATGATATGCAGAAAAATTTCATAAAGGATTTTGTTAAGGCACAAAACACTAACGTGGTGGGGCCATACATTACAGTAAACAATATTTACCAGTTTGAGCTTGATTATCTGGTAGCTATCCGTTCAGGATTTAGTGAGGATGTTACCGGTTCAAAATATGTAAAGATGATTGATGACAAAATTGCAAAACTAAAGTCGGTAGCCATAGGTCAACCGGCACCATTATTTTCGCAAAATGATAGTACAGGCATCCCGGTTGCCCTTGATGCTTTTAAAGGAAAATATTTACTCATCGATTTCTGGGCTTCATGGTGCTCGCCATGCCGCAAAGAAAACCCCAATGTGGTTTTAGCTTATCAAAAATACCACGATAAAGGATTTGATATTTTGGGTGTTTCTCTGGATAAAGACCGTCAGCGTTGGATTGATGCCATTGCTATCGACAACCTTACCTGGACTCATGTATCGGATTTACAAGGATGGCAAAATGAAGCTTCAAATCTATACGGGTTAAGCTCTATTCCGGCTAATTTCCTGTTGGATCCCAACGGAATTATCATTGGGAAGAATCTGCGCGAAGAGGCGCTGCAAGAAAAGCTTACCGGGATATTTGAATAGGCTCTAAGTAGGGTCTGTCTTTACAGTAAGGTGTTTTTTGAAATATCAATTTCCACATCCTTTAGGTTGTGGATTAAATTGATGTGATGAATGCCCCGCCTTTTCGCTGTCAATGCCTTCGGCATTGACAGCGAAAAGGCGGGGGAGGCATTGCTAAATTCATTAATCCCCGTCCGTCAGCTGACGGACGGGGCAAGTGAAAAGTATCGACTTTATGGACACTAAGTAGTTTGGTACATCTTTTCCCTCAGATCCATTATTTTTTCGTCTTTTACATAATCATCATACTGCATTAGTTTGTCGATAATGCCCTTGGGTGTAAGTTCGATAATTCTATTGCAGACGGTCTGGATAAACTCATGGTCGTGAGAAGACATGAAAACGTTTCCGGGATAATTGATCAGGTTGTTGTTGAATGCCTGGATTGACTCCAGATCAAGATGGTTTGTTGGTGTATCCAACACAATTGCATTTGCATTGATAAGCATCATTTTTGAGATCATGCACCTCATTTTCTCGCCCCCTGACAGTACTTCAACCAGTTTGTACATGTCTTCACCTGCAAACAGCATTTTACCCAAATAGCCGCGAATATACAGCTCTGTGGTGTCTGATGAAAACTGGCAAAGCCAGTCGAAGAGGTTTAATTCGCTCCTGAAAAATGTTGAGCTATCGAGGGGCAAATAAGACGAGGTAATTGTTTGTCCCCATTGGTAGATGCCTTCATCCGCTTTTTGATTTCCTGAAATAATTTCAAAAAACGCGGTCATTGCCCGTGGGTCTTTCGAGAGGAAAATAATTTTATCGCCTTTGTTTGCAGAAAAATCCACTTCCTTAAATAATACCTGCCCATCGATGCTTGCGCTAAGTCCTGTTACATCAAGAATCTTATCGCCGGCTTCCCTTTCGGGAGTAAAAATGATGCCCGGGTATTTTCTTGTGGAAGGTTTAATATCCTCAATGTTGAGTTTTTCTATCATTTTCTTACGGCTGGTTGTTTGTTTCGATTTTGAAACATTGGCGCTAAAACGTGAAATAAACTCCTGGAGCTCTTTCTTTTTTTCTTCAGCCTTCTTGTTTTGCTTTTGAAGTTGTTTTAATGCCAGTTGACTACTCTGATACCAAAAGGAGTAATTTCCGGCAAATAGCTGGATTTTTCCAAAATCAATGTCCACAGTATGTGTGCTGATGGCATCTAAAAAGTGCCTGTCGTGCGAAACAACCAAAACCGTATTCTCATAATTTGCAAGATAATTCTCAAGCCAGCTTACCGTTTCGAGGTCAAGGTCGTTGGTGGGCTCATCGAGCAATAAATTATCGGGCTTACCATAGAGTGCCTGTGCCAGCAACACCCTCACTTTTTGCTTACCGCTCATGTCTTTCATTGTCCAATGATGAAATGATTCCTTTATTCCAAGGGCGCTTAATAAGGATGCCGCATCACTTTCAGCATTCCATCCATTCATATCGGCAAATTTTTCTTCCAACTCAGCAGCTTTTATCCCGTCTTCATCCGAAAAATCAGGTTTTGCATAAAGTGCATCCTTTTCCTGCATTATTTCCCAAAGCAGGTTATGCCCTTTCATTACAGCTTCGATTACTGTAAACTCATCAAAAGCAAAGTGATCCTGACGCAACACGGACAATCGCTCACCGACACCCATGCTTATTTGCCCGTGAGCCGAAAATATTTCGCCGGCAATGGCTTTTAAAAAAGTGGATTTTCCCGCGCCGTTGGCCCCAATTACTCCGTAGCAATTTCCGGGAGTAAATTTTAGGTTCACATCCTGAAACAAAACCCTGCCGCCAAATTGAATTCTCAAATCAGAAACTGTAATCATTTGTGCTTGTATTTATTACCTTATCTATAAAAGGGCGCAAAATTACACTTTAATTCAGGGAGGCTGCCCAAACAAATTATTACCAGTTTTTTCGTTGTAATTTAGTGTGTCGGAAATTCAATATGTTTTTTTACTTATGCCATAGGCTCGCCTCGCGAAGCGGGCATCCCCCATGGGAGTGCCTCTTAGTGATCTAAGTGCCTTATGCCATGGGCATCACTATGTGAGTGGTGATTTTTAGAAAGTTACCACTAAGGACACAAAGATTCACTTAGATGCATTATTCACGACAATTTATTTAGGGCTTGCTGAAAAACTCAGAATAATAATATTTCGGTGCGCTGCACCTCTTGTATCAATTATAATTGATGTTTCTACAAAGATTATCGCCACTCTGTGGCTTAACTATCAGGTGCGGAGCACCGGTAATCTTTGTAGAATTTTATCCGGTGATGGGGATAAAGGTGCAGCCCGCCTTGCCGCAGGTAATAGCTGGTGTGCTAGCGAGGCAGGCGCACCGAAATATTTGGTTCAAGGTCTTTGAACAAATTTCCTCCTAAACCTTGCACAAGGAATCAAATATTATGGAATAACTTATAATAATCCAATGGATTAGGTCTTTCTCAGCAGACCCTATTTAGGTTTAGTAAGGGGTTCTGATCGTGGTCACAGCAACTCGTTCAAACAGTTTTTTTGCAAGATTTATGATTTGCAAAAAAACTAAAAAACGGCATCGGGAAAATCCGATACCGTTTAAAATTTTAAAAATTAAATCTACCTATTGCTTAATTATTCTCTCCGTATGATTTAAGCCATTTCCTGATAATTGAACAAGATAAACACCATTAACAAAGCCTGACACATCAAGCATGGTTTTAATGCCTGAGAGTTTTCCCGAATAAACAGTTTGTCCCTGAATGTTCAAAACAATAATGTCAACGTTTTCAAAATGAGTATAAACAATGTTGAGTGTTTTGCCAACGAGGGTTGGGTAAATTGTCACGTTGTCGTTTACGCCCGTGCCGGTATTATCCGGGTTAAGTGTAATGGATTTTAATAATGAAATTCCATCAGCCGTAAACGCATTTGTTTGATTCGGATACTGATTACTAAACTCAACTTGTAAGTCTGTAATATTTCCGGTACTATAATCAAACCCTGTGAAGTTCATTATCTCACCTTCATCGAAACCATCTTTAATATCGGTTGTAATGTCGTCTCCAAAACAACTTATGTTTATGTTTTCGCCTGTTAAAACAGTAAAACCAAAACAATTGTTATAGTCATCGAAAACACCAATCACATCACCAATTTCAAATCCATGATTCAGGAAAACACTTGATGGAACTCCTACAATATGTGATACTGCCGTTGGTGAAAATGTTCTCCACGATTGTGGACTGTTTTCTATATTTCCCTGGATGTTTGGCCTGGCCGGCTTCGCATTTTTGAGTTCTTCACAATCCGGAAAGTTTACAATTTCGGGGCTTTCCATATACACATAATAGGCTTTGCCTGACTGTAATTCACCAATGGTGTTTATGCTCTGTTCCGGCCAGTATAGTTTCCATCCGGCCACCTCTTTTACCATTATAACACCGGTTTGTTGGAATAATACTTCAACATCAACCGGGCATGAACTTAACACGGGTATCAGATTCCAGCCTGCTTGTAAGGCCAGCGATTGATTATCAAGTAATGTTCCGGGAACAGACAATTCCACCTCCTCACTAACTTTAATTTTGTATCCATCCAAAACATTCCAATCACCAATTGTATTAAAGTTTTCAGAAGGCCACCATGATTCCTGCATTGTTTGAAGAATAATTAATTCGTCAAAAATTGGTGCAAACAGTTGTTCCAATTCCGGGGTTGAGGGATCAAGATATGATGATATTCCTGACCAGCCCTGGGGAATTGTAATACTCTGACATCCGAATAAACCAATATGCATGGTATCAACGGCACTTACAAAACATGGATTTTGCGGATAAGCATTCAATGTTAAGTCCACTCCGGCATTAATTTTATCAACATCACCCGGAGAGTAAACCGGGTTGAGAATTGCACTATTGTCGAAAACACCATCTCCCGAAGTTTCCCACTGAACACTTGAATAATTTTCGGCTTCTCCTAAAAGTTGAACTGTTTGGTTATCGCATCCTTCAACATCCTCTCCGGCATTTGCCTCAGGTTCCGCTTGAATTGTGAGCGCCATACAATCGTTTGCTGCAACACTACAGGGGTCGCAAGCTTGTGCATGCATACACAACTCAACACTTCCTAAAGAAACATCAAACATTCCGGGAGTATAAGTAGGATTGAGAATATTTGCATCGTCAAACTGCCCGAAACCATTACTTGTCCAATGTACACCACAGTAATTTTCAGCGCTTCCATCGAGAGTAATTGTTTCTGTTTCGCAAGTCACCTGATCATCACCGGCGTTTGCCGTTGGATTTGGAACAATGGTAAGTGTTAAGCAATCACTATCCTCAACAGTGCAAGGATCACAGGCACCGGCTTCGAGGCAAAGTTCAACTGTGCCATGAGCAGCATCCAACGCCCCAGGAGAATAAGTAGCGTCTAACAATTCTGCATTGTCAAACTCACCATCTCCTGAGGTAGCCCACATTGAGCTGCAAGCATTAATTACTGATCCATTGAGTTGGATTTCTCCTCCTTCACAAACAATTGCATCATCTCCGGCATTAGCCTCTGGTAATGGTGCAAAAAACAGCACTACACAATCCTGAACACCTGAATTACACGGCGAACATGGTTGAGATACGAGACACAGCTCAACTGATTCATTTAATATGTCAAGTAATCCGGGAGTGTATGTAGCATTTAAAAGATTTGGATTATCAAATGCTCCACCACCTGCTGAAATCCATTGTACTCCACAACTATTTTCAACTGTGGCTTGCATGACATAGCTGTCGGTTTCGCAAATTGTTGCATCATCGCCGGCATACACTACAGGATTTGATTCGATAAATAAGGTCATGCAATCGATGTCAGAAGTACTACATGGGTCACATGCAAAAGCTTCAAGGCAAATGTTAACAAACCCGGCAGCAATATCTTCAGTTCCGGGAGTATAGTTTGGATTCTGGATGTTTGGATCATCAAATGAACCATTACCTTCGGCAAACCAGGATAATCCACAATTGAATGTGGCCGAGCCTTGTAAATTAAATATCTCGTCCTCACAAATAGTCCAATCATCGCCGGCATTTGCGACAGGTAATTGTATAATGGAAATCATGACACAATCCTGGTTTGATCCTTCGCATGGAGCACATGCCTCAACATTGAGACAAAGTTCTACAAATTCGTTATTAATATCAACTTCACCCAGATAGTATTTAGCATTCGGCATAGAGGCATCATCAAAAGTACCTGTGCCTGAAGTTGTCCAAAGGATATCACATGCATTTTTAACCGTTCCCTCAAGTGCAACATATTCCAAATTTTCACAAATTGTAATATCCTCACCGGCATCGGCTTCTGGATTTCCAGCAACAAACAATGTCATACAATCCATATCAGCAGTCTGGCAGGGATTGCAAGGTTGGGCTGTTAAACAGAGGCTTACAAAGCCATTTTGGACATCCTGAACTCCCGGAGTATAATTGGCAATTAATTGAAAGCTGTCATCAAACAATCCATCTCCGTTTGTTGTCCATTCAAAACCACAGGCGTTTTGAACCTCACCTGAAAGCAGGAAGTCCTGTCCGCTACAAATAGTAGCATCCAAGCCGGCGTTTGCTTCGGGTTGCGCCTGAAAAGATAGAGTCATGCAGTCTTCGGCGACTTGTGTCGCGGGTGGCAAGGCTTGAGTAGTAATACACAATTGAACCGAACCTAATGAAATGTCATTAATGCCCGAATAGTAAACAGGATTTTCTAATCCGCTATCATTAAATGTACCATCACCGTTTGTTGTCCATAAAATTGTACTATAGTTTGTGGCTGAAGCACCATCAATAGCAAAACTACTTGTTCCGCATACGGTTGCATCCACGCCGGCATTGGCCGTGGGCAGCGACACAATAGAGAGTGTCATGCAATCAGTTACAGGCAGGGTACACGGATTGATAGGTTGAACTACCAGACACAAATCAACAGTTCCTGATAATTCATCTCCACTACCCGGTGTGTAGGTTGGCGATAAAATTTCCGAATTATCGAAGAACCCATCACCGCTTGTTGTCCAGTTGTAAACACTTGCATTTTGTACCACAGCTCCAATAATTTCATAATTTTCACCTGCAACAATTACGGCATCATCGCCGGCAAAGGCTTCGGGTAATGGTACAAATGTTAATGTTAATTCATCGCTTACATTACCATTACATGGCTCACAAGGTAAGGCTGTAAATGTGAGAACAACAAAGCTGTTTTCAAGATCAATTTCACCCGGTGTATAAACCGCATCAAGACTTGTAAAATCACTAAAGATACCATCACCTGCGCTTGACCATTCAGTGCCACAATTGTTAGTTGCCAAGCCGTCAAGTGCAGCCGTCTGATCTTCGCAGATGGTGATGTCAGCACCGGCATCAGCAGTTTGTCCCGGAAGGTAACTGATTGTCATACAATCCGAGTCAGGATTTTCACAGGAACCACACGGAAGTCCGGTAATGCATAACTCAACAAGACCCGATGTACCATCATTGAGGCCGGGGGTATAGGTTGCATTTACCAACGAGCTGTTATCAAATGTTCCATCGCCGTTTGATACCCAAACCACACCACAAGCATCCTGAATAGTAGGTTGCAATGTAAATGAATCGCTTGAACAAATTGTAACATCATCGCCTGCATCAACTATAGGATCGGAAACAAAGGAAAGTGTCATACATTCGGTTTTAAAATTAGTACATGGTTGACACGGGAAAGACAGCAGGCAAAGCTGCACAGAACCATTGGCATAATCGTTTGTTCCAGGATTATAAGTAGTGGTTAATGAGCCGGTATTGGAAAAATTACCATCGCCATTGGTTTGCCAATAAAAGCCACAACCATTTTCAAGGGTTGCATTTAATTGCCAGGAATCGCCAAAGCAAACACTTGCATCAGGTCCCGGGTTAGGTTGTGGTAATCCAATAATGGTTAATTCCATACAATCGGATACGGGCAGTGTACATGGATCGCAGGGTTCAGCAAACAAACAAATAATCGCCAAACCATTGTCTTTATCCAGATCACCTGGTGTATAAACAGGACTTAATGACAAGTTGTTGTTAAACACGCCATCACCTTCTGTTTCCCAATAAAATCCACAATTATTGCTTACACTTCCTGAAAGGGACGCTGTTTTGTTTTCACAAATGGTTTTGTCGTTTCCGGCATTTGCCGAAGGTGCATCAAACAGGAATATAGTCATACAATCATTCGCGGCAATAGTACACGGGTCGCATGGAATAGCACTAATGCATAAGTCCACAGCACCAAAGGTAATATCGGCTGCACCTGGTGTGTAAGCCGGTTGAACTAATGAATTATCATTAAAAACTCCATTCCCTGAAGTTGTCCATTCTATTTCACAATATTCAGTGGCCGTGGCCTGGAGGATATAGGGTTGATTACCACAAAGGGTAACATTATCGCCGGCATCGGCTGTGGGCTCAAGCACCAGTGAAAGCGTCATGCAGTCGGATGTACTTATGGTTGCGGGTGCAATCGGCTCAGCATTCAAACATAATTCTACCGCTTGACCGGCAATGTCATTATCGCCCATAAAATATGTCGGGTTTACTATGCTGTCATCATCAAATGTTCCGTCACCGGAAGTTGACCATTGTATTGAGCTATAATTTTCAGCCGTGGCATCAACAAGCGTATATTCACCTACTGCGCAAACTGCTACATCGGGTCCGGCGGTAATAACAGGCATGGAGCCGATTTGCAGTATCATACAATCCTGATCGCTAACCTGGCAAGGATTTATTGGAAGTGCATTTAAACAAAGTTCAACCTGGTAATTGGCAATATCTCCTTCTCCCGGAGTATATGCGGGATTTAAAGTTGTAGAATCATCAAATAGGCCATCACCCTGGCTTTCCCAAAGCAAGGAAGAATAACTTTCGGCTTCGGCATTTTCAAACAAGTAAGTATTGCCGGCAAGTACGCCATCATCAGGCCCGGCATTCGCGGTAGGTTTAGCCTGGATGGAAATAATAACACAATCCATTTCATTTTCCGTACAAGGATCGCAGGCCTGGGCAGTAACACAAATTTCTACAAAGCCATTTCCAATATCCGTTGACCCGGGAGTATAAATTGCCTCTAATAATAAATTATTACCGAAAGCACCATCGCCGTATGTTGTCCAATTGTAGCCACAGGCATTTTCGGAAGTTGCCATTGTTTCAAAGCTCTCACCAGCACAAATCACGGCATCCTCACCAGCATCAATTACAGGATTAAGTTGGAAACAAAGCTCCATAGTATCAGACGCATTCAATGCACACGGGTTTATGCCCTGTACACTAATTTGTAATGAAACACAGCCCAATATTGCATCGGCAAATGACGGGAAATAGGTCGGGTTTAATCCGTTGGGATTATCAAAACTACCACTTCCTGTTGTTGCCCATTGTATGGCAGAGAAATTATTAGCACTTGCTCCCAAAACCTGGTAGGTATCGCTTTCGCAAATTGTGGCATCAAAGCCGGCATTTGCCGAAGGTAAGTTTTGAATTTCGATAATCAGACAATTAGAATCCGGCAGGATACATGGATTGCATGGTTGTGCCGATAAGCAAACTTCCACAAAACCATTCAAAATATCTTCGTTTCCGGGAATATACTCTGCATTGAGTAAGCCGGGATCACTAAACTGGCCATCGCCTTGTGTTTCCCACAACGATCCGCAGGCATTTTCAACCGAGCCACCTAATTGGTAGTTTTCGTTTTCACAGATTACTCCATCGCTTCCGGCAATAGCCAGCGGATTCTTTTGGATTGTTAAAATCAGGCAATCTGAAGCTGAAGCTGAAACTGTACAAGGATCGCAAGGATAAGCTTCGAGGCATACTTCTACAAAACCAATCATTTTATCAAGCTCTCCGGGATAATATCCGGTGTTCAAATCCCCCGAATTATCAAATGTTCCGTCACCAAAAGAAGTAAACCAGTTTGTGCCACAGGCATCAACTACAGTTCCTTCGAGTGCTGCAAAACCATCTTCGCACAATGTTTGGTCTTCTCCGGCATCGGCTTGTGGTGCTCTTTGGAAAGTAAGCTGCACCTGATCTGTTGCTAAGGTTGTGCAAGGATGTATTGATGAGGCTGCTAATTGCAATGTAACCGTTCCCTGCAATAAATCCAAAAAACTTGGAATGTAGGTTGTCAATACCTGATTTGCACTAATAAATTCACCAGTTCCTGAAATTCCGGCCCATTGAACAAAATTATAATTGCTGGCTGAGGCATCTGTAATATCGAAGCTTTGTCCTTCACAAATTGTAACATCAGGCCCTGCATAGGCAATTGGATTTGCCTGGATGTTGAGGATCATGCAATCGGAAAATGTCCCTGATGCAGGTGGAAGAGCTTCGGCAGTAATGCAAATTTCAAGCGATCCGGCTGCAAGGTCTCCTTCACCCGGATAGTAGGTTGGGTGTACGGCGGTGGCGCTGCTAAAAGTACCATCTCCACTACTCTCCCACAGTATTGTCAGGTAATTCAGAGCTACCGACTCATCGAAAGTATAGGTGTTGTCTTCACAAATCGAGGCATCGGCACCTGCCGATATTACCGGATAAGCACCGATTATGAGCTCCATACAATCGTTTGTAGCAATAGTACATGGATCAAGCGGTGTGGCAGTAATACAAAGTGTAACCAATCTATTCTCAATATCCAAAGTGCCGGGGCTATAGGTCGGATTTAAAATCTCACTATTATCAAAACCTCCATCTCCACCGGATTCCCAGGCTAAACTGCTATAATGGGCAGCCGCTGCATCTGTTAAGGTATAGGTTTCATCTTCAGAAATTGTGGCATCATTTCCGGCAAAAGCCATTGGTTTGGGCTGTATCGAAATTTGCATTCCATCAGATATACTCCCTGAACAAGGTTGTATTGCTGAGGCTGTAATAGTAAGGGTGGCTTGTTGTGATTCCAGATCAAGTGATCCGGGATAATATGTTGGATTAACAAATGTTGGAGTATTAAAAGTTCCATCACCATCAGTTGCCCATAAAATGGATTCATAATCAGTGGCGTTTGCATCAAACAGCAAATAATTCTCATCCTGACAAAGAGTAATATCGGTTCCTGCATTAACAGCAGGCTGGGGCTGGAAGCAAAGTTCCATTTCATCGGTAGCATTTATTGTACAAGGTGAAACAGCTTGTGCAAAAATCTGTAGCGTAACGCATCCTTGCTGTACGTCGAATGATGAGGGCGTATAAACCGGATTTTCACTTTGATAGTTATCAAAAGTTCCATCTCCATTTAGTGTTGACCACTGCAATACAGAATAATTAGCAGCAATAGCATCGGCCAACAAATAGGTTTCTCCTTCACAAATTGTTGCGTCCTGTCCGGCATCCGCAGTTACTGCCTTTTGAATGACTATATTCAGGCAATCTTCGGCGCTATCTTCACATGGGCTACAAGCCTGGGCTGTTAAGCAAAGTTCAACTCCACCGTTAAGCAAATCATTTGATCCGGGCGTATAGTTTGTAAAAGCTGAGGCATCATCATTAAAAGATCCATCTCCATCACTTGTCCATTGCAAACCACAATAGTTTGCTACTTCTGCTTCCAACGAAATAGTTTCCCCGGCACATACGGTGTTATCTTCACCTGCATCAACTTCCGGAAGCTTTTGAATACATAATGTCATGGTGTCCATTGCTACTGCATAGCAAGGATTGATGGGTGTAGCAGATAACATTAAGTCTATACAACCTGCAATCAAATCATCAGTTCCTGGAGTATATGTACAATTTACTAATTCCTCATTATCAAAAGAACCATTTCCACCAATCACCATCCATTGTACTGATTCCGAATTTTCAACCTCCGCGTCATTTAACTGGTATGATTCACCTTCACAAATTGTAGCATCCACACCGGCAAAAGCGCTTGGCAGTTTTTGAATTGACAGTGTTATGCAATCCTCGGCTTCCACCTGACAAGGATCGCAGGGGAATCCTGTAATGCACAACGTTATTTCACCATTTTCAATATCATCAAAACTTGGTTCGTACTGTGTAATTACTTCATCAGGATTACTAAATTGTCCGTTCCCTGAGCTTATCCAAATTAGACCACAAACATTTTCGGCAGTTGCCTGAGTGGTAAATATCTGATCTTCGCAAATTACAGCATCTTCACCTGCATTAACAAATGGTGTAGCTTGTAAATAAATAGTTACACAATCAATATCTTCAACAGTACATGGATTACAGGGCGAAGCTGTTAAGCAAAGCGTAACACTTCCCGAAGCAATATCAGCAGTTCCAGGTGAATATATGGCATTCAGCAATTCTTCATCATCAAAGGAACCATTCCCCAAAGTCTCCCAAAAATAAGCACAGGCATTTTCAATATTTCCATCTAATTGAGCATTTTCTGTTTCACAGATTGTGAAATCATCCCCGGCAAGGGCTTGGGGCAACAATTGGAAGCAAAGCTCCATATCGTCAGATGCCGCAATTGAACAGGGGTCGTTTGGCAAGGCCAAAACATTAAGTGTAATGCAAGCCAACAAATAGTCAGAAGTATCGGGTGCATAAGTAGGTTTCAAAGCGTTAACATTACTGAACTGGCCGCTGCCATCCGTCGTACTCCATTGTAATTGTGCATAATTTGAAGCTGTTGTTTGATTTAATGTAATGGTCTCCCCTTCACATATAGTTTGATCTAAACCAGCAGAAACCGTGGGTTGCTTTTCTATGGTTAAGATCATACAATTGTTACCCACAACTGTTGATGGAGGATTGGGTTGAGCGGTAATACAAAGTTCCGTACTTCCATCGGCAATATCACCGATTCCCGGATAATAAACCGGGTTAACAATGCTTGCATCACTAAAGGAACCATCCCCATCGGTTTCCCATAGAATCGATAAATAGTTGTCAGCAGTTGCCTGATCCAGGCTAAGGTTTTCTCCCTCACAAACTGAAGCATCCTGACCTGCAAAAACATTTGGTGCCGTGCCGATAACTAAGGTAAGACAATCCACATCGGCAAGCTGGCACGGAGATAAGGGCTCTGCAGTTATACATAAGTTAACCACACCATCTGTAATGTCGTTTTCGCCGGGAGTATAAGTTGTATTCAATATGCTTTCATCATTAAAGAGACCATCACCATCCGAATCCCAAACAAAACTGCTATAATTAGCTACAGTAGCATCAGTATTTGTATAGGATTCATCTTCAGGAATAATAGCATCATCCCCTGCGCTTGCAATAGGTTTGGGCTGAATTGAAATTTGAATGTCATCAGATAAATTGCCAACGCAAGGATCAAGAGATGAAACAGTAATGGTGAGGGTAACTTGTTGTAAGTTAAGGTCAAGTATTCCGGGATAATATGTTGGATTTGCATTCGATACACCATCAAAAGTACCATCTCCATTGCTTGTCCAGAATAGCGTTTCATAATTTGTTGCAGTTGCATCAAGTAGATTATAAGCTTCATCTTCACAAAGTGATACATCTGATCCTGCCGTAACCGTGGCTTGCTTTTGAATGGTGAGTTGCATGCAATCATTAGCATCTGTTATACAAGGATCGCAGGCCTGTGCTGTAATGCACAATTCAACAAGTCCTGTTTCAATATCTGATGCACCCGGGTAATAGGTCGGTGCTTCGGCGGTGTTATCAGAAAAAGTTCCTTCTCCATCGCTGATCCATTGTATGCTGCAATAATCAGATGCTGTGCCTGTGGTGGTATAGTCTGCTCCTTCGCAAAGTGTAAAATCTGCTCCGGCTGAAGCGCCTGGAGACCTTTGGATAGAAACTGACAGACAATCATCTACACTTACTTCACACGGGCTACATGCCTGGGCGGTCATACAAAGTTCAACTCCGCCGTTTAGGATGTCGTTTTGTCCGGGTGTATAGTTTGTAATAAGCGAGGCATCATTATCAAAAACCCCGTCACCATCCCTTGTCCATTGCAAACCACAATAATTTGCCGCATTTGCTTCCAGAGCAATTTCCTCTCCTTCACATACTGTAACATCTGAACCAACCATGACTGTGGCTTGCTTTTGAATGGTGAGTTGCATGCAATCATTAGCATCTGTTATACAAGGATCGCAGGCCTGTGCTGTAATGCACAATTCAACAAGTCCTGTTTCAATATCTGATGCACCCGGGTAATAGGTCGGTGCTTCGGCGGTGTTATCAGAAAAAGTTCCTTCTCCATCGCTGATCCATTGTATGCTGCAATAATCAGATGCTGTGCCTGTGGTGGTATAGTCTGCTCCTTCGCAAAGTGTAAAATCTGCTCCGGCTGAAGCGCCTGGAGACCTTTGGATAGAAACTGACAGACAATCATCTACACTTACTTCACACGGGCTACATGCCTGGGCGGTCATACAAAGTTCAACTCCGCCGTTTAGGATGTCGTTTTGTCCGGGTGTATAGTTTGTAATAAGCGAGGCATCATTATCAAAAACCCCGTCACCATCTCTTGTCCATTGCAAACCACAATAATTTGCCGCATTTGCTTCCAGAGCAATTTCCTCTCCTTCACATACTGTAACATCTGAACCAACCATGACTGTGGGTTGCTTTTGAATGGTGAGCTGCATACAATCATTGGCATCTGTAAAACAAGGATCGCAGGCCTGTGCTGTAATGCACAACTCAACAAGTCCGCTTTCAATATCTGATGTGCTTGGGTAATAGGTCGGCGCTTCTGCGGTGTTATCAGAAAAAGTTCCTTCTCCATCGCTAGTCCATAATAAGCTGCAATAATCAGATGCTGTGCCCAAGGTAGTAAAAGCATCACCTTCACAAAGCGTTGCGTTCTCTCCGGCTGAAGCCGTTGGAGACCTTTGGATTATAACTGACATACAATCATCTGCGCTTACCTCACAGGGGCTGCACGCCTGGGCTGTCATACAAAGTTCGACTCCGCCGTTTATAATGTCGTTTTGTCCTGGTGTATAGTTTGTGGTAAGGGCGGCATCATTATCAAAAACCCCGTCTCCATCTCTTGTCCATTGCAAACCACAATAATTTGCCGCACTTGCTTCAAGAGATATTTCCTCTCCATCACATACGGTTACATCTGAACCAACCATGACTGTAGGTTGCTTTTGAATTGTGAGTTGCATACAATCGTTGGCATCTGTAAAACAAGGATCACAAGCCTGTGCTGTAATGCACAATTCAACAAGTCCGCTTTCGATATCTGATACACCTGGGTAATAGGTCGGTGCTACTGAGGTATCATCTGAAAAAGTTCCTTCTCCATCGCTGGTCCATTGTAGGCTGCAATAATCATCTGCAGTGCCTGAGGTAGTATAGTTTGCTCCTTCGCAAAGTGTAAAATCTGCTCCGGCTGAAGCTGTTGGAGACCTTTGGATTGTTACTGATAAACAATCTTCGGCACTAACTTCACAGGGGCTGCACGCCTGGGCTGTCATACAAAGTTCGGCTTCGCCGTTTATAATGTCGTTTTGTCCGGGTGTATAGCTTGTAATAAGCGAGGCATCATTATCAAAAACCCCGTCACCATCGCTTGTCCATTGCAAACCACAATAGTTCGCCACATTTGCCTCCAGAGCAATTTCCTCTCCATCACATACTGTTACATCTGAACCAACCATGACTGTAGGTTGCTTTTGAATGGTGAGTTGCATGCAATCATTAGCATCTGTAAAACAAGGATCACAAGCCTGTGCTGTAATACACAATTCAACAAGTCCGCTTTCAATATCTGATGTGCTTGGGTAATAGGTTGGTGCTTCTGCGGTGTCATCCGAAAAAGTTCCTTCTCCATCGCTGGTCCATTGTATGCTGCAATAATCATCTGCAGTGCCTGAGGTAGTAAAGTCTGCTCCTTCACAAAGTGTAAAATCTGCTCCGGCTGAAGCGGTTGGGTTCAGGTTTACAGTAACCAGTACGGTGTCGGATGCTGTATTTGCACCATCATTTACTTCAACAATATAATCGGTTGAAAGGGATGGAGTAACTACCGGGTTTTTTAATGTGGAAGAAAATCCTGCCGGATTAGAACTCCATGAGTAGGAATAAGTACCTGTGCCCTCGCTGGCCAAGGCATCTAACTGCACTGAACTACCTGTACAAATAATCCCGGGATCAGCCGTTGCAATAACAGATAACGGAACAATTGTACCTGCGGAAATACTGGTTATTGCCGACAAACCATTATCGGCAAATGTGCTATCGTTAGGAAGTGCTAGATTATATACAACCCTTGCAGTATCTTCATTGGAGGATGAGGTAAAAAATACTTTCCATTGAAAAACCTCATTTGCTCCAAATCCCTCTTTTTGAGGATCAGTAGTCATATCGTCGCCAAAGGCAACAACAACTTTGCTGTTAGTGCTATCCCATATAGAAAAGCCACCGCATTTCTCCTGGCTGGTCTCATCCAAATAAAAAACACCAACATAATCTCCATATTGTAAGGGAAGCGCCCCAAAGATTATTGAACTTGGTATTGAAATCAAGTGCGAAGAACCGGTTTGTATAACATCCCAAGCGGTAGGATAATCATTAACATCAATATAGTCCGGCTTAATTTCTGTGCTTATATCTCCATTTGCATCCATTACCTCAAGTGTAACACTATATTCTCCTGCGGCACTATAATAAACAGGTGGAGGAATTTGCCCTGAATAGGTTGAGGGTGTTCCTCCATCGAATGTCCATGTCCATGATACCGGGCTACCGGTTGTCATATCAAGAAAATTAACGCTATTACCAGTAGTAATAAGGTTTGCACTAGATTGGAAATCAGCAGTTGCATCTGCCATTAACTCTTCATTTCCTAAAGCATTGGCTATATTAAATAGCATCAGGATCGAAATGAAGAATAAAGATAAAGTAATGTTCTTTTTCATATTAATTTATTTTACTGGTTCATATTTGTATTAAAAAATTTTAAGTTTTTGGACATCTAAAATACATCATAATTTACCGAAACTGATAAATATTTTCGTGCATTGTGTAAATATTCTTTATCCATATCATATTACACAAACATAATCAGCATATTACGAAATTAATTATTGTGCTTTTTGTTTTAATAAATAAAGTATAATTTTCAGCAAAATCAACCATTCTAATCATATTATGTAAAATTAATTTACACTTTACTTTTATCAGTGTGGTATTAAATGAGACTTAAACCTAATATATAAGCATCAAAAGCTTGGTGTTTTGATAAATGGTACTGCTGCGAATTTAGTGAAAGGACTCAATTAATTTTTAAGTCTTCAGTTCCCAGTCTTCAGTCTTCTGCCAACTGTGGACTGTCTGCTGTTGATCGGCTCTTAGCTGAATATCAATGAAAAGAAATTATTCCACAAAAATAATAGTAAAGCCATGAATCTTTTACTTCTTTCTATCCCTTGTATGGATCGCTGTTTTGTGGCATACATTAATCCTCGATCACATTAAGATAATGTTCGTATCGATAAAGAATATCATTTACGTATTTGTAGGTTTCTTCGCCACGGCAATAGCCATAATAAACCACAGAATCATTATAGTATTTTGGGTCGGATTTGTTTAGTAAGAAAAAATCAACATTATCCTCCCAAATATTCGGGTTCCGGCCATATTTCTCGGCCAACCGGCGTGCATCGAAAACGTGAGCAATTCCAACATTATAGGCTGCGAGCACAAATTTTTTCCTTTGTTCTTTGTCTTCAACAATGTCTTCAAACCTGTGGTCGAGTGATTTTAGGTAACTGATTCCCGCAGTAAGATTATCTTCGGGTGGCGACATACTATCTACCCCATACATTTCAGCCGTCCCAGGCATCAATTGCATCAGGCCAAAAGCACCCATCCATGAAATAGCCTGAGGTTCGAAGCGGGATTCCTGGTAAACCACCGAAGCCACTAAACGCCAATCCCAGGCAAGGTCTTTGCTTTTTTCTTTAAGCAATTCATCCCAATTCGAAATTTTGCCGCTTCTAATCGAATAGTATTTGTGAGCATATTGAAGAGATCGGGGGTTAATAAAATATTTGTTGTAGATGAATCTTGCAATTTTCGTGTCGTAAAATTCATAAATCCATTGGTTAATGTTTTGTTTGAGCGAATCGCTGCTTTTTGCCACAGCCCAGGCTAAGTGCTGCGGAAAACTGATTGGTGTATTCACATCAATATCAGTAAAATACTTTTGGTTAACAAGAGCAATATGTTCATCACTCACTGTATATTCAATCTCTCCTTTAGCAACCATTTCGATGAGCCTTTCGGACGTTTGTGGAAATTCAACAATAGTTATGCTATCGCCCATTTCGTGTTGGAGGTTTCGTAAGCGCTGGGCAAAGGATGAATGGCGCGGAATATACACCACTTTTCCGGCCAAATCCAAAGGATTACGAATCAGCGATTCATCTATTTTTTCCATCGAGGCCATTCTTCGCCAGTTTTGAGGCTTTCGTTGCACAAGTACTTGCCTGGTTTGCCCCGTTGGTTTGGTAAAATCAACAACTGTGTTGCGATCGCTATTAATGGTTAGCCCCATTGCAATTAAATCGGCCTTACCTTCGTTAAGTGCTGCTACCGCCGCCTCAAAATCATCATTCACAAGCAACTCAAGATCAACCCCAATATAATTAGCGTAGGCATTAAGCATCTCATATTCGTAACCTGCCGGCCCACCCCGATAAATAAAATAATTTGTTGAGTTATAGTCGATAGAAGCTACAAGTTTGCCTCTTTCCAGTATTTCTTTGAAAGAATTATCCACAAATTTAGGCCTGTCAACTTGCTCATAACTTCCGTCAATATTGCAGGATTGTGGAATAAATAAGGCAAACACTGCAAGGAATAAAACAATTTTATGTTTCATACTGCGCTGTTTTAAAATAACTTTGCAAAAGTACTCTTTTCCTGAATGGTATATTTTCTTTGAACTTTTTAACAAATATTTAACCTGAATTTAATATAACATTGGCAAATAAAGATAAAATCTTAATCATTAACGCATTGATTATAAACGTTATAATTATTATTAAGCTATGTATAAAACTATTTGTTCATTACTGATAATCTTATCAATTTTATTCCAGGCCTGCAAATCATCCCAATCGAAAAAATATGATTTAGAAATTGATTTTGTTAACCTAAATATAACCAACAACCTGCGCGGGCTCTCTGTAGTAGATGAAAGTGTGGTGTGGGCAAGCGGGACAAATGGTGTGGTTTTAAGAACCCGGGATGGTGTAATAAATTGGCAAATATGCACTGTCCCTGGGGCTGATTCTCTGGATTTCAGATCGATTGAAGCCTTTAACGAAAACAAAGCTATTGTAGTTTCAGCAGGATGTCCGGCCTCTGTTTATTTGACAATTAATGCTGGAAAAACGTGGGATCTCGTATGGAAAAATGATGATCCTGAAATATTTCTCAATGCTGTTTCTTTTTGGAATCAAACGGATGGCCTTGTGATGGGAGACCCTGTGGATGGTTCATTATTCATTTTGAAAACGGTTGATGGAGGAAATAACTGGCGAAGAATACCGAGCCAAGACATTCCGAAAAGTTTAGCTGTGGAAGGAGGCTTTGCGGCCAGCGGCACCTGCCTGGCTTTGGCTGATAATGGTTATGCCTGGATTGGCACCGGTGGAGATTCGGCAAGGGTTTACCTGTCAAAAAATGCCGGGCTGTCATGGCGGGTTGTAAATACTCCGATTCTTTCCGGATCTCCGATGAAGGGTATTTACTCTTTATCATTTAAAAACAATAAAGAAGGCATTGCCGTGGGAGGTGAATGGAATGTTAAAGCCCCAACACGGAGCAAGGCATTTACAAATGATGGTGGCAAAACATGGACTCTTGTAGGAGGCTCACACACCTACTGTTCTGGTTCATGTTATGTGAAAGATAATATTTACCTGGCCTGCGGACAAACAGGCATAGATTTATCGCAGGATGGAGGTGAAACATGGAAACATGTAAGTGATCTGCATCTTTACGGCATTGAATTTAGCGAATCAGGCAAAACCGGCTTTGGAACCGGGCCTTTGGGGCGGCTTGTGAAAATCTCATTTAAAGAATTGTAAAACCGTTTAAGCGAACAATTTTGTCAGAATTTTTTTTGTTTCTGATAATTGATCGTCAGTAAAATCAAGATGCGTAACCATACGTATGGTTTGCTTTCCGAAAGGAACTGCCAAAAGGTCTTTTTCTGCTATCTTGTTTAAAAACTCTTTTTCCGAAAGGTTCGGATTTAAAGAAAACATGATGATGTTGGTTTCAACAGGCAATACTTCTTCAACAATGGGAAGAATGCCAATTATTACAGCCAATTCTTTTGCTCTTCGATGATCGTCCTTTAAGCGCTCAATATGATAATCGAGGGCATAAATTCCGGCAGCACCCAAATAGCCTCCCTGCCTCATCCCACCACCAAAAACCCGGCGAAATCTTCGTGCTTTTTTTATTACATCCGCCTTGCCTAATAAAACTGAACCCACCGGAGCTCCAAGACCCTTTGAAAGACATATTGAAATGGTGTCGAAAACTTCTCCATATTTTGTTGCGGTTTCCTTAGTTTCGATTAAAGCATTAAAAATCCTTGCACCATCCAAATGAAAGCTTAGCTTGTTTTCTACACAAACATCCTTAATTTTCCTGATTTCATCAAAAGACCATATACTTCCCCCACCTTTGTTGCTGGTATTTTCGACCACCACAAGGCGCGTGTCGGGGTGATGAACATTGTCAGGATTAATATTCTGAAGCACCTCTTCGGCGGAGTATTTCCCCCTGCTCCCGTTCATTAATCTAACCGAACACCCCGAATTGAAGGCAATGCCACCACCCTCAAAATTATACACATGTGCTGTTTTATCACAAATTACCTCATCGCCCGGGCTGGTTTGAACTTTTATGGCAAGCTGATTGGTCATTATTCCTGAAGGACAAAACAGCCCGGCTTCCATTCCGAAAATTTTAGCTGCTTTTTTTTCAAGTTCATTTAATGATGGATCTTCATTTAACACATCATCACCAACTTCTGCTGAAAACATCGCCTCAAGCATTTCGGCGGTTGGTTTGGTTACTGTATCGCTTCGTAAATCAATTTTCATCTCTATAAAAAATGATCCCGCCTGTCCCGTTTTTTCGGGAGATACACGAATGGAATTAAATGATGTATCTCCATAGGAGACCTTCGGACATTCATGTCCCCCGAAAGATCGGGGCAAGAGTGGGTGTTAATAATTATCATTATCAAATTCTAAAGTACTCTTTGGCAAAAGTATGCTTTTATTAATTTTACCCCCACAAATTGATAAAATATGAATTTCGAAAAACAGAAAACCATTTAATGAAGTTGTCTCTTTTATTTAAAACACCAAAAACCACGAAACCCTCTGCCCCATGCTCACAATAAAAGATTTATTATTGGGTGAACTGTCGAAGAGAAATACCCGTGAGATTGCTCGTATGGCAGGAGAAAACAACAACATCCTGAAGGAGTTGTGGGATTATGCTGTAAGTGAGAATGAGCCTGTAAACTGGCGTTCGGCCTGGGTAATTAAAAGCATTTGGGAACAAAACCCGGATTTGGTAAGCCCATTGATCGGAAAAATGATTCGAAGCCTGCCGGAATTGAATAAAGGTGGTGTGAAACGTGAGTTTTTGCGTATAATACAAGAGTACCCGATTCCTGAGGATGAAGAATTACTTGGAGTATTATTGGATAGTTGTTTCTCCTGGCTGGCTGCACCTGCTGAACCCATTGCAATTAAAATCCATACCATGACCATTCTCTTTGAAATCAGTAAAAATATTCCTGAAATAAAACCAGAGTTAATAACAACCATCGAGGTAGCGATGCAGGAAGGATCGGCAGGAATTAGAAACCGCGGCAGTAAAACAATCAGGGCACTGAAAACAAATAAAACAAAGGTCAAATAACTTACAATTCAAACACTTTGCCGGTTCCACTTCTTATAAAATTATGATGCCATGCCTGGCGAAATTTATCCATTGCTTTTTGTCCCGTGCAATGTCCCGGAGCAATTTTTTCTACCCCTGCCTCATGAAAAGTTTCAATAATTTCATCAATTTCTTTATCTGAATGTTCTTCCAGATGAAACCCTCCCATGACGAGATAAACTTTTTCGTTGAATTTTTTACAAACTTTCCTCACCATTCTGTCGATACCCGGATGACCGCAAGCTGATATTAATACCAAGCCCTTATCGGTTTTAATGACAAGCGCTTGTTCGGGTATTTGAAAGCCCATTTCTTCCGTAATGAAAATGTTGTAGGCTACTTCCCTGTAATTCCGGTTTATCGTGGTTCTTACATGATAGTTTTCAACCATTTCACGAAAATTGCCGTCTAAGGTTGAAGGTAGAAAAACCTGCATGCCAGGGTTATTCTCAATTAAAGGAAAAATATTCCCCACATGATCGCCATGATGATGCGAAATTACCAGTGTTTGTATTGTTGATAAATCAATGTTTAAAACATTAAGATTGTGAAACAGGATATCTTTACGGGCGCCAGTATCGAAAAGAATAGTGTCATTTTCCCTGATTACCAGGCAGGAATAACCCCAGTCGGCAATTGTGCTGTCAGAAAACTGGTAGTTGTCGTACAACACAATTATTTTAACCGGCTGATTTTGTGATTGCACATTGCAATTTCCAAAAATCAGAATGATAAATATGAGTAGTCTAAAAATTTTCATGAGTTCAAACTTGTGAAAAATAGCTGATACACAATCTTTGCCGTTTTTGTAAGCTCTTGTTATTCATTAATTTAAACTCAATTATAATGTGTGGTTATGAACACTTCATTGTGATTATGAACACCTCCTGTTCGGTTTCGGTCATTTATGGGGTTTTCGAAATGACCGGACTTTGGCAGGTTTGTTGGGTTGGATGAAAGTGGGCGCTTTGCATCCATTTTCATCCAACCTTGCAGAGTTTAAACAATGTCTTTTCGAGAGTTCACCCAAAAATTTTGGGCATAATGAGAAAATGACATTATGGAATAGATTTCTTGCCGCACATGCGGCATCGAAATGACCCCGTCCACGGGTTGATTTAGGAGGAGGGGGAATCGGGCGCTTCGCACCCGATTCCCCCTCCTCCTACTACCCAAACGGAAGTGTTTTCACCTCGAAGGAGCGAAGCAGCCTGCCCCGACCCTTCGGGGATTGAGAGGTCTGTTTTTTAACACCATACAAATAGTTGTCATTAGTAACCGCCAACTGGCGGTGAGAAATTTGTTTACAGTGATTGCCATTTTTTACATCCACAAAAATGGTAGTAGAACCAAATAAAAAAGGCAGAACTAATAAATTTCTGCCTTGCGATATTTCTTTTTCCGACTCGACCTATTTCAATTCAAAATAACCTTCTCCTATTTTACCCTCATCAGAATAAATACTTACACTGTAAGTACCTACCATGGATTCATCATCCTTATTGCCTTTATTCCAAAAAGCACAAATGTCAACAGGTTCGCCTTCATAGCTAACTTCACGTTTTATCGAATATTGCAGTTTTTCTCCTTTAAGGTCAAACGAGTACTTGTCGCTTTCATCAATAATTAAAATAACATTATCTGGGCAGGCAATCCTAATGTAAACCGTTTTTTTACCATTTTCCACAAGTTTATTTTCTCCAAGTGTAAAACACACCCTTACACGATCGGTCCTGCGGGCTTTGTCGGTTTCTTTCTGATTTGATCCTCTTTGTCTGATCCCGCTTGCCTGTATGTTATAGGCTTTCAATACGGATGCGTTTTCAACAATTTGTTGCAATTCCAACTTTTCAACCTTTAACTCGGAATTTTTCATCTGTTCGGTTTTAAAACTTTCCCTGATACGAGCATTCTCCTCGGTAAGTTCATGGTTCACTGTATAAAGTGAATCCATCTGTTTTACATATCCCCGGGCAGTTATCCGCAAGCGGTCAAGTTTCTTTTTTATCTGATAATAATCCCATTTATAGTTCAGTAAGTTTTTGATTTCCTTAGCATTTGCCTGAATCAAACTATCCCGCGATGCAAGTGTATCTGATAAATACCCATACTCTGTTTTAATTTCGTTATGCTCTTGCATCAAATTATCCAACTCACCCTGCAAATCACCACGGATTTGTTCTTTCTCTGTTACTAATGTTGCAACTTCTGCAGATTTTTCAAAATACAAATACCCCGCAATGCCTGTGAGGATTATGAATATTATGAGAAGAATAATATAAATAATCGGTTTTTTTTGTTTCTGTTCTTTTTCTGACATCTCTGTTCTCCTTCTTTTTTATTTGAGAATCTCTATAAAATATATTATAAAAATATTTTGCAAAGATATGAAATTATCCCTGAAAACTGGTGAAAATCAATACGGTAGTTTATCCTGTTTTCTCTCATTTTCCAACGCATTGATTTTATATTTACCGGGGTAAATACTGTTGATCTGGTCTTTCCAGCCATCAGGATAACCAACTTCTTCTTTCTTTCCATTTTCGTCTTTAACATATCCATCGTTATACTTTGTAAGTAATGCCTCCCCCAATTCAATCCAGCGGTCATGCACTTTATCTCCCCAGCTATTTGAAAACGCTGTAAGCATCGCTGTTCGTTCAGGTAAGGGTAAATCTTTTACAAATTGGGTTATCGAATCCTGCTCCCGAATCATTTTGCTTTCCAAATCATGTTGAACTTTTTGAATATCCTGGATCATGTAGGAGTATTTCACATTTGCAAAATTGGATACAAAGTTGAAAACCCACCACATCGAATCCCATGAAAAACGATTGATGTCTCCAATAGTAAAAGGCTCAGGTATTGAAGTATTTCCTACAAAAATGGGAACATAACAAGTGAAGTAAGTATCGTCCACCCCAAACCAGCAAATGCCGCCCACATCATCGGGCAACCACGAGCGCATTTGACCAACGAACGAAAAACAAGTATTATAGGAAGATATAGGCCGCTCCCATGAATATCTGTTTTCCTGCTCATCGTCCCAATAAAGTGGCCGCCAGCGGTTGGGTGTTCCGAATGGCCCGGCTTCCAGTCCTTTGGTCATATCAAATTCCGTCTCTTCATAATGATCACGAACCAAATCCATCACATTTTCCAGTGTGAGCTTTTTGTCTGGTTGAATCCATAAAGGATACCTTTCAACGCCCTGAACACCACGATTATAATCGGAAGATAAATCAAGGGAAGGGGCAGATCTTCTGAAAAGACTCCAAACTCTCGATTCGCAATATTTTAAACGATCGGGTGAGGATGGGTTATAAACTTCATTAAACAAAAATGGCTGGCCGGAATTGGGATCATAATATCCTTTTTCGACAGCAAAGCTGATTACATTTTTGGAATACATACAGTTTTCAGGATCATCCAACGGGAACTCGCCAATACGGGCCATGTTGGCATGGGCAGAAATCATTCCATCGGGAATTTTCCGGGCTACCCAAATAGCGCCTTCGCCACCATCGCCGGTACCAATCATTTCCAAAATCCAGGCTTCGTTGGGATCGACCAGCGAAAAAGATTCGCCTTCACTTCCATAGCCATATTGCTCCACAAGCAAAGTAATTACCCCCACGGCTTCGCGAGCAGTTTTAGCTCTATCCAGGGCCAGGCTCATCAGATGCCAGTATTGCAAATATTTACTGTGATTCCATAATTCTTCCCTACCGGTAAAGGTAGTTTCACCCACGGCAAGTTGGTGTTCGTTCATCTGGAAACCAACCAGGGCATACGTGTGAGCAACCTGATGGATTTTACCTTCAACCTGGTTGCGGCCACTTCGATACGTGATCGAATCTCCGGGCTGATGGTCGGCAGCCGGCTGATTGGTGAGTTGGTAGAGCCATTCGCCATCGTTGGTATAAACCAAAAAAGCGGAGCCATCGTCAGAGGCTCCTTTGGTTACAATTAGGTTGGTGCAGGGGAAAGCAGCGATAGAAAGCAAGACGATGATTATAGTGAAAAAGAGGTGTTTCATTGATCTTGGTTCTAGTAAAAGTATTTTTTCCAAATTCAATCCCATTGCTTATTAATTAAAACAGGCTCAGCATTCATGGTAGGAATACAACACCTGTTGACATATTTGTCTTTAAAAATTATAATGCTTTAAATTGTAATTGTTCTCTGAAGGTTTTTCCAATAGTATCCTTTAATGGTAAGTCATAAGTGGATTTGGTATCAATACCCATTTTTAAAAACTTAGCATAAGCCCTAAATAATTTACTTTCCTCCAAAGGGAATTTTATTGCCTCATTAACTAAAGCCTCCTTTAATAATTCAGTTGTAGATGTATTGCTCATTTTACGTAAAATTTTAAAAAAACACTCTTGAATGCACAAACGCTTTACCTCCTGATCTAAGTATGTATTCACAAATTAGATCATTGTAGTCTCTAACTAATTCTCTCAGTTTTTCATTTTTCGAATAATCTTCAATTTCTAACCTTAAAAAATTTGTTAGCGTTTCTATTCCAATGGAACGACCATGCGAGTGCCATATACTATTATTACTTAATTTATTTGCGATTTCCTCAGCTCTGATTTCTTTTTCGCTCAATGTCACACTTTTCCCTGTTGAGCTATGTGTGCCCCAGTATTTAAATTTGAATTTCACTAACCATTCTTTTAACAAAGCCACTGTTAGATTTCTTGCCATTTCAAAGCTTCTTAATTCCGCCAAATCAATCTTTTGAAGTATAAGAAATTCTGCTTCTGTAAGCTCATTATTTGCAGATTTAGAAATTAACTCTTCAACTTTGTCCAAATAACCTAATGCAGGAACCCAATTTTTTCCATTATAGACCTGTGGATCAATTGGCCCATGAGAAGATGAATAATCCATAAAGATTTTATCACCAGCCATACATAAGATTGTTCCGGCTGACATAGCATAATCAGGAACGACAAAATAAACCTCATCATAATGAAATCTAATTACAGAAACCATTTTTTCGACTGTTTCTGCACTTCCCCCAGGGGTATTAAGAAAAATTACTAATCTATTTCTGTCAAATTCAGTATCTTTTTTTAGCAGTTCAATAAAATCCCGAAATGCCTTTTCAAGTGAAGGATGTATTTCTCTATAGTAAAAAACCACATCTGCATCAAAGTACTCTTCAAGTTTTCGTAATCTCTCATTAAGCGTTTCCTTAATGGTTTCATTAAAAATGGTGCTGTTTCAAAGCTTATACATTCGGTAAGTTTTGCCTTTTTCAAAAGTGCTGATTTGTTTTTTGAACATCGGGATCAACTCATCTATATACCGCAGGTTACTCTTTAAAACATCAAAAATTACAATCGTCAAACTGCGATTGCCAATGTTTTGCTGAAAATCAATGTTCTTATCAATGGTAATTAGAATATCGAATCCTGAGCATTCCATTTTAGTAAGAAGTTTCCCATTCTTCAGCCCCCTAAAACCCATTTCGGCAACCGTGTAAACCTCATGCTCAGAAAACAAGGGCTTAGCTTTTTTTGTAACACATTCATCAAGCAATATTTTCATAAGCCACTTGTGTTAAACTCATTAATAGTTTATGAGCCATATTCAATGTAGAATGCGCTTGTTCCTTTTTTACCGTGGGGAAATCTTCAAGAAAGGAAGAAATTGATTCTCCTTCTTCCAGATAATCGAACAAATTTTTGACGGGCACCCGTGTTCCTAAAAACACGGGTGTTCCACCTAAGATTTCATTGTCGATATTGATTATTTTTTCCATTTCGTATTAGGTTTAAAGTATTAATAACGAAAACGAAAACAGATAAATTTTGAATCTGAAATTTTTCAGGATATTTAATAATTTGCAAGCAAAACAAATAAAAATATTTGCCGCTTAATGCCCTGCACCACCAACCATTTTAAACTGGTCACCGGTTTCGTCAACAATCTTTTTATACCATTTTTCTCCATAGCCGGGTTGGCTCAGGTTTGGATTTTGCTGTCCGGGGTTTGGTGTTTTGATGTTGCCATCCATGTATTTCATGAACAAATGCTTATAAAAATCTTTCCACGCGTAAGTAATTTTATCCCCGGCATTGGTCGAATAATCGGTGAGGAAATTTACAGCCAGGTTTGGATTTTTATCATAGAGTGTCTTAGCTTGCTCATCAATTATTGGAATGAGGGTTACAAACTCCTGCTCGTAAGTATCAATTTTTGCTTTTACTTCCGGATAAATTGCATTCCAGCGTGTGTAAGTAAAGTTAGTTACCTGGTTGAAAGCCCAGAAAGCTGCATCATCCGACCATTCCATCATAGCGCCATTTCCTCTTTCCATTGTGCGTGGTGCGCGTGTCATGCTGCAGTACATGGGCATGTAAACTGAACAAGAAGCATCATCAACACCAAACCAGAAAATTCCTCCAATAGGATCGGGCAACCAACTACGCATTTGCGAAATAAATGAAAATCCGGTTTGCTGCGTGGCTGTTGCTCTTTCGTTGCAATAAGTAATATCATCCACTTTCCAGGTGAGTGGCCTCCAGCGGTAAGGCATATCAAAGGGGCCGGCTCCCATATCTTTGCTCATATCCAGTTCGGTTCCTTCGAGGTGGTCGCGCATAAATTCGAACATGTCCAGCACACTGACTTTGGCATTGGGCTTTACCCACAAGGGCATACGGTTGGTTGCATAATGATTCGTGTTTTCCTGGCCATTTGCCAGTTTTTTACCATGCTCAATATTTCCTTTTACATACTCCCAGTATTTATCCATGCCATCGGTTACATCGTTGAACATACTCCACACACGAATTTCGCAAAAGCGGGCACCGCCAAAATCAACGGGTGCATAGGTATCCGAAAAGCTGAAGTTTTCGTCTTTACCAACAAAAAATCCCTTTTTACGGGCAAAGCTTATTACATCGGCAGCATAGATTGTTTCGATTTTATCGTTTTTCAAAAACAGGTCAAAGTCATCAGAAGTTACTGATGTTTTACCATCTGCCAATGGGAAGGTAGTAATTCTTGCCTGGTTGGCGTGTCCGCAAACGTAACCATCGGGAACCATGCGGGCAACCCAAACAGCGCCTTTTTCGCCATTTCCTTTACCAATCAGTTCGAGAATCCAAACCTCGTTGGCATCGGCAATCGAAAAAGATTCGCCGGTGCTGGTATAACCATAGGTGGAAGTAAGAAAGTGGAACATTTTTATGGCTTCGCGGGCAGTGCGTGATCTTTGCAGGGAAATATAAATCAGGCTGCCATAGTCAACAATGGCTCCATCCTGACTTCCCAAATCACTTATTCCAGTATAGGTTGTTTCGCCAATCGACACCTGAAACTCGTTGAGGTTGCCTATCACATTATAAGTTTGTGTAGCTTGTTCTATTTTACCAAGAAATTTTCCGGTGTCCCATTCAACCACGTCCATCATGGTACCTTCGGGCCAGGTGGCTGCAGGCCAATGGTATAGCTCGCCATACAAAACATGCGAGTCGGCGGCATAAGAAATCATGGTGGAGCCATCGGTGGATGCGCCTTTAGTGATGAGATAATTGGTGCAGGCAGAGGCCGAATTGCTGATTCCTGCAAAAGCAAAAAAGATAACTGATAAAAATACTGTAACTCTTTTCGTCATTGTTGATAGTTTTAGTAGTGATTTATTTTAATATCAATAAATTAGTAGATTTTATTAAAACGCACAAAAATAATAGATTTGATGAACCTTTTATCTTTGTGTAATATTTTCATAGAAAGTAAAAAAGTATTATTTTTGAATCCAAATTTTAATACATCATGAAAAACCTCATTCTAAGTTTTCTTTTTGTGGTAATTGCATCCAGCCTTTTTTCGCAAACAAAGGAGGTTTCTTTTACCCTTGACGACCGCGACAGATTAATTAAATTGGAAGTAGAATTAGGGGCACTTAATTTCAGGGTTGACCAACTGGATAAAAATTTGAACGGACGTATTGATGAGCTTGGCAACAGATTGGATGGCCGTATTGACGAGCTGAACAATAGAATGGATGGACGTTTTGAAGAAGTAAACAAAAGGATAGACCGCCTCGAGGATACTTTTACCAGCTTATTTATGTGGGGTTTTGGCATGATGCTTACCGCAATATTCGGGCTTTTCGGATTTATACTCTACGACCGTAGAACAACCATTGCCCCCGTTAGGCGCGAACATGACAAGTTTTTGAAGGTGCTTCGCGAATATGGCATGAATGATGAAATAATGAAAGAGTTACTTAAAAAAGCCGCGCTTTGGTAAAGTCATTCTAATAAGGCCTTTTCTTATCATCTCGCCGATTATCCCAGAAAAGTAAAATCTCTATTTCATTTTTACGGGGTTTAATCCTATAAAACATTGTATTATGCTCCGTAATTAAACCTTTTCTAATGTAAACAGATTTCTTTGAAGCCTCGAAGATTTGGGGATTCTCAGATATTTCATGTATCACTCTATCCACTTCATTGGTGAAATTAATGACAACCTGATGACCCCACTTTTTCTGTAAATAGTCAGCAACAGCAAAATAAGATTTTACGGCTCTTAGTGTCCAGCTTAATGTCATTTCCTACAAGTTATATCGGGATTTAATCTGCTGCATTGCTTCCTGATGAGAAATAGTATTGCCTTGGTTAGCTTCATTTATGCTTTCATCCAGGGCTGCTTTTAAATCATAACTTAGCTTGTCAAACCAATCGCTATTTGTTGAGACTCCCTTAATAAGAATGGTTTTAATGGCATCTAAGATATCTTTATCATCAACATTTTCTATCAGTTGATGTAAATCTGTTTTTAAATCTGTTTGGTTCATATTTGTTAAATTTTACGACAATACAAAAATAAGCCAAATTCGTGGAACATTTTCTACTTAGCTTTGCTGCCAATATTGAAAACACTGCACAAAGCTCATATAGCCCTCCTCGGCACAAGCCTGATTTTTGGCGCCAATTACTGGGTAGCCAAAGGCCTTATGCCCGGCTTCCTCGATCCTTACCAACTTGTTTTAATTAGGATTTCCGGAGCAACCGTGCTTTTTTGGCTATTGGGATTGACCATCAAAAACGAAAAGTTTGAGCGGAAAGATTTTCAACGCATTGTTTTTGCCGCCATCCTGGGCACTACAGTCAACCAGCTTTTCTTTTTCGTGGGATTGAATCTAACTACGCCCGTGGATGTTTCCATCATTCACGTTTCCAATCCAATCTTTGTAATGATTTTTGCCTCCATCCTGATTAAAGAAAAGGTAACTTTCCGAAAAATCGGCGGCATCGTACTGGGGGCTTCCGGCGCTTTGGTCCTGGTGGTTTATGGAAACAATGTAGGTTTTGGTTCCGACACTTTTAAGGGAAACCTATTTGCCGTTTGCAACATGCTGGCTTACGCACTATATCTGGTTCTCATCAAACCTGTTATGCGAAAATACCATCCCTTTACGATCATGAAATGGGTTTTCCTCACGGGGTTTATCACAACATTTCCCATCACACTCACACATATCCCGTCAATTTCGTTTTCCGCTTTTGAAACCACCACCTGGCTATCGTTGACTTATGTAATTGTGGCTACAACTTTTGGGGCGTATTTGCTCACCATTTACGCTTTAAAGCATGTAGATGCCAGCGTGGCCAGCTACTATGTTTATTTACAACCTATTATTGTAACAATCATCGCATTTTGGCTTGGCCAGCAAAACTTCACCCTAAGCAAATTGCTGGCGGCACTTTTAATTTTTTGTGGTGTTTTTCTTGTTTCGCGAAAGCATGGAAAATAGCAGGATTTATTTTAGAATTACCTTTTGTGTAAAAATCCTGGAAGAATCAAAGATTCTAATAAAATAAACGCCTTTTGAAAATTCTTTCAAATTCAGCGGGAGGCTGCAGTCAAAATGAAAGTCTTCAAATTCGAGCAATCCTTTGGAATTCAATATTTGAATATGATAAATCCCTGAACCATCTGCACAAGTGATGTAAAGCTCATCCATTGTTGGATTTGGAAATAGTTTTATTTCAGGAGTATTTATTTCACTTACTAATTGTGAAGTAATCGTAAACGAAGCCTCGCCTGCAAATTCAGAGCCTTCAAAATTATTATCAATGGCCTGCACACTCCAGTAGTAAGCGCCCGGAGCCAGATATTTCAATATCCACGAAGTATCCTGGCACACATTGCCGGAGTGTGGCACCAAGCGTTTACCGGTTTTTACATTTGCCATTGGCGACATAATATCTGTTGTTTCTGTTTCAGTGCCCAGGTATAAATTGTAGGTTAATCCTGTGGCCGGCGTTTCGGCATCTTCAGCACTGTGCCAACTCAAGGCCACGGTATTTCCTGTAACAATAGCTGATAAACCCGTTGGTGGCGATGGTTTAGTATTTGCTGAAAAGCCTCCCTCATTTCGTAAAATCGTGCATTGGGGTCCTTCCCAGAAATCCATGCCCGCACACAGCAAATCCAAATCGCCGTCGTTGTCGTAATCGCCCCACACAACCGCATCGCCAAAACTGGAAAGGCTATCTTCGGCAAGCACAAAATTATTTCCACCATCATTTCGGTACAATTCAAAACGAAAACCCATCATATTTGCTGTGCCCGGGAGCACAAAATCCATATCACCATCCCCGTCATAATCGCCCCAGTTGGCCGATTGACTGCCCAGAGACAAAATGCCGGCATTGATGTCGGTAAAACTTCCATCTCCTTCATCTTTATAAATCCTGGCATCCGCTTCTCCATTATATTCTCCAAAAAATCCTGATAGTAAAACATCGGTTTTTCCATCGCTGTTATAATCGGCACACGAAATAGAGCCGGAACTCAGGTCGAAGAAACTTGTTTCTATTTCGGTAAAAACATCGTTTTGATCGTTCCGAAACAGATGGCTCGCATGACCACTGAAAGTACGGCCACACAATATAAAATCCTGATCGCAGTCATTGTCATAATCAATCCATGAAACTGTCGAAAACCAATATCCGGGCAGCTGGATGTCGGTTTCGGTAAAGAGCCCGTTATCATTTCGGTAAATTTTGGTGATGTCCTGCGAGTTGCCGTTGCCTGTAACAATCACATCCTGATCGCCATCGTTATCATAATCGCCCCACGAGGCTCTTCCTGTTGACAATGGGACTATATCCGCATTAATATCCACAAACTGATCGTTCCCATCATTCCGATATATTTTGGTGATGTCCTCGAAACCTTCGGTACTTCCGGTTAGCAAAACATCCAGATCGTTATCATTGTCAAAATCGCCCCATTCAATCGATGAGAGTGTAAGGCCAATGAATCCGGCATTGATTTCCACAAAACTATCATCCCCTTCATTTTTGAATAATGATGTAATACATACCCAGGGTTCATGCTCGCCGGAGATGATAAAATCCAGATCGCCATCATTATCATAATCGCCCCAGGCCGCATCCCCACTAACAACGCCCGGCAGCGGTGTGCCTATGGCCTGAAATATCTGTACATTCATCTGTGATGGAATGAATGCAAACACACTGAAAATCATTAAACAAATAGCAATTCCTAAAAAAAAGCTGCTACTCTTTTTTCCGTGCAAATCAATTGTTGATTTAATTTGAAGTGTTTTCATAACATTTATTTTTTGGTTAAACATAACTTGAATAATCCCAGCTTTTGGCTAAAGCCCTGTTTTATAAAGTGATGACTTACCCCCGGCTTAAGCCGGAGATAATCCAAAGTTCCGTTAAACCGGGGCTTGAGCCCAATAAATCCTGGCTTTATGAACGAATCAGGATCAAAGTTTCATTCTACGTAGGGGCTGCTGAAAAATTCGTAACAATTTGGTATTTATTTCTTTACATAAATTATGTTACGTTTTAAAGCAAGGTTTTTGATAGTTCTCTACAAAAACCCGTGCTTTTAATATTCCGGTGCTCCGCACCTTACCTTTCTTTACGGGAACATCTTTTCTACAAAGATTGTCGGTGCTCTGCACCTCGTAAGTTTCTCTTAGTCCAATTGCGTTTTTCAAAATCTTTTATTTTTAAGTCCGCCAACCGGCGGACGCAATCCTCGCCTCGCTGCGAAGCGGGTTTGTAGAAAAAAGACACGCAGACACCATAAGATGCAGCCCGCCTTGCTCGCCTCGCTGCGAAGCGGGCCGGACGAGGCAGGAGCACCGAAATATTATTATTCTTAGTTTTTCAGCAGACCCTACATAAAGCCTAAAATATTTTAGTAAAATTCGTTTCATTGTTTTACAATTTTTTGATAATACAATTTTCGTGGGTTTGTAATTTTAACGAAATAAACCCCCGGTACTTTGGTGGTCAGGTCAAGTTTCACTTTATCGTTGCCCGCCATATTTGTCTGAAGCACGATTTTTCCATGACAATCAAAAACCTGAACCTTGCTATTTTCATCAATAGGATTTTTAAAATGTAAGAGAAAGTGTCCCTTTCCGGGATTTGGCGAAATGCTTAAAATATTCTCACTATCGTTCTCTGCAATCTTGGTTAAAGTGTTTATCCGGTACACGCCGTATCTTTCGGTGCCAAGATAAATATGCCCGCTCTTGTCAGGCTCGAAAAACCTCACCGAATAATCCTCAACATCATTTGAAGTGGGTAAGCCCTCGTTGAACAAAGTCCATGTTTGCCCCTGGTCTAACGAAGTATAAACATCATCGGCTTTTACGAACAGCATGTTGTTGGCAGTAAGGCCCAGTGCCTGAAAATGCTCATCAACGGCAAGGTTTTGCGTCAGGTTGGTAAAAGTAAGTCCTTCGTCGGCTGTAACAAATAAGGCTCCAGGCACGTAAGCTGTTTGCATGATATAAATGTTGTTATCATACGGAGACCAGGCCATTTGGTCGAAGGTGAAGTTCAAATTGCTGTTGCGGATTTCCCAGGTTTCTCCATAATCATGCGAAATGAGCAAATTTCCGGTTTGAAAAACATCGGTAGAAATCATATACACGGTTCCTCTATTACCAAATTGCATGTCGGCGTGTAGCATTTCCTCGGAGGGGTAAGGGTATGCCTCCCATGAAAATCCTTCATCCCTTGATGTGAAAATAGTATAATCGAAAACCGAATTAAGCACATTGTACATCACTGTCATTATCACGCCTGCCTCATCAACAATCAAATTTTTTGCATATAATTTATCGCCAAAAAAGCTATTGATCGCCTCCCAGCTTGCACCATTATCATCCGAGCGATAAATTCCATAAGCCTCCACGGCGGCAAAAAATTTTCCTGATGGATGGCTTTCAACTTCCGTAATTTTGGGAGGCAGATGCGAGGGAAAGGGTATTTCCATATTCGTTTCGTGCCACGATTCGCCGTTGTCGTAGCTCATCACCACATTTCTTAAATCTTCGGAGGCAACAAAAATTTCGCCCGAAGGGCCAAAGGCAATATCATCGGGTGTGGATAGCATCAGGTTTCCGTTGGCATCAAGCCAATCATTCCCCAAAAGGTTCATTTTAAATATTCCATTTCCGGTTGCGGCAAAGATGCTGCTTCCATTTTCGTCAACTTCCAGATGGTTTATTTCTGATGACAATAAACCACTATTCAGCGGATTCCAGTTTTCCCCATCATCAGCCGAAACAAAAACCCCGGCATATTCCGTTCCGGCAAATAATTGCCCCTGAGTATATACCAGTGTATTCACCTCACCATCTGTCAGGCCATTATTTATTTCCTTCCAGCTTGTACCATTATCCTCCGAGCGGTACACACCCTCCTGAAATTTAGAGGCGAACATGAGGCCTTCGCCGGTTTTAACAAACGAACGCACATGATCGCCGGCGAGGAGAATATCCCAGCTTACGCCCAGGTTAGCAGAAATATACAGCCCCTTCGATGTGCATAAATAGATCTTGTTTTCCTCATCACAAAAAATGGTACGATACACATAGTCGGTCCACCACGAAAGTCCCGGAATATTTTTTTCGATCCAGGAAGTGCCCTGATTTTCCGACCAGGCCAGCGAATAATTATTGTACCATTCCACGGCCAGCCAGATACCATCGTTAGTAAAACCGGTTGAGGTAACGGTTTCGCCAAAGCCATTTGTCAAATGCAGCCAGTTGAAAAACCATGTAGAGCCTGCAGTAGCTGTCCATTGGATGCCGCGTAACCAGGTGCCGGCCAACACAACGCCATTTTCTGTGGAGGCCAGGTTGCGGTAGTTCATGTAATACTTCCTGTTTGATTCGGAGTAGCTTAGCCCGTGATCGTTGCTTTTCCAGATGGTGCGGCCATGAATTGCATACAGCTCGCCCTGGGGCGAACAGCTCAGATCATCTTTTGCACCGCCGGTGAGGCTTTCAATCAATTCCCAGGAACTTTGCTGTGGAATGACGGAGCTGGATAAGAAAAAGAACAGGATGGAAAAAAGGATGCGGAGGTATTGTAAATGATTTTTCATAATCTGATATTTATTTTAATAAAGCATAAAGATACTACACCGGCGAAGTGAAGTCAACAAAAGGAGGTAAATAAAAGGTAAACAATGCTTAAAAGGTGAGCAGAAACTCGCTGAGATTTTCGCCCTGTTTCAGGTTCAGTTTTTTCCGAATCCGCGAGCGATAGGTTTTTACGCTGTCGGACGAAATTCCTAAAATGGAGGCGGTTTGCTTAATCGAAAAGTCGAGACGGACAAGTGCAATAAGTTTCAATTCGGTGGGCGACAGATCGGGATATTTCTTTTTTATTATGGTGTAAAAGCCTTTGTGGATTTGCTCGAAATAAAACCGGAACTCCTCCCAGTCTTTATCGAGTTTAAAATTATAATGGATCAGGCTGTTGATGTCATCAATTTTTTCGATTCCGCTGTGTTCGAGTTTATTTTTCAATTCCAACATCAGTTCGTTTTTTTGGATAATATTAAGGGCTGATGCGGTAAGTTTCCGGTGGGCGTGCCTCACCTTTTCACGAAGCTGTTCTTCGATAAGCGTCTTTTTGTCCAATTCGGCCTTGCCCAGTTCTTGTTGCTGCTTAAAGAGGATTTGTTCCTGCAGCCTGATTTTCTTGTTTTTTACCATTCGAAATCGTAACAAAACAATAGTCATTACTGTAATAATCAATATAAAAACAGCAATGGCTGTAACGATCTTACGCAACATTTCCTGTGCATCTTTTTCTTTTTGAAGCAGAAGAATTTCTTTTTCTTTTTGACTGATGTCGAAACGATTTTGTATTTTGAGAATCTGATTGTTCTTTTCAATATTAAACACGCTGTCTTTAAACACGATAAATTTTTCAAGGTATTCAAAAGCAGCTTCCGTGTCGTTCAATTCGCGGCTTACTTCCGATAATTTTTCGTATAGATTTCTGATCAGGTCCGGTTTTTCAATTTTATAAGCCAAAGCAAGGCTCTCCAGGTATTTGGTTTTTGATTTATCGTAATGCCCGGTTTTCGCAAAAATGTCGCCCAGGTTGGATTGGGCATAAGCCACGCCCAACTTATCATCGATTGAATCGGAGAAAGCAACTATTTGCTTGTAAATGCTGATGGCTTCATCATATTGGCCGCTGTAATCGTACAGTAGTGCAATATTGTTCAATACCGAAAGCTCAACCCACCAGTCCCCTATTTTGGCATAATATTTTTTAGCTTGATGCAAATACTTGCCAGCGAGTTCAAGGTTTTTTGTTTCCAGAAAAGTTAGTCCCATGTTGTTCCATAGGCGTGCTATAGAGGCCGTATCCCGGATCAATTCAGCCAGCTTCATTGCTTTAACATATTTCAATTCGGCATTTGTAAAATCGCGCAAGGAATGATAAACCTGCCCCAGGCAAGTGTTTGTGTAAATTAATCCGGTAGTATCCTCCAGGTTTTCAAACAGATTGTAGGCCTTAATGTAAGTATTTAATGCGCTTGTATAATCGCCCAACATTAAGCGGATGTTTCCTGCGTACGATAACTGCTTTGCCTGATGGTAGGGCAAATCCAACTGATCGTACAGTTCGTGGGATTTAACATGAAACTGCAGTGCTTTGACATAGTTGGCGCGTTTCATATAATTTTCGCCCAACAAACCGTAAACTCCGGCAAGTATTTGCTTGTGCTCGTATTCCCCCTCGGCCAGGGTTTCTGCTTTTTTTAGATATAGCATTGCAGAATCCAAATTTTCAAACCTGTAGGCTTTTGCAATTTCAAAATAAATTTCGGTATTTCTATCGGGTGTGGTTTTGGATAGTTGCTTTTTAAAGCTATCAACTTCTGCTTGTGCAATTAATTCGTGGGAATCCACAATTATTATCGACAAAATCAGCCATAGATATGTGATGTTTATTTTCATTGTTCTATGATGAGATACTGGTATAGTGTTCTAAAAACCTTGATTATCCAAAAGTAATAAAAAAAGCATCGTTGAGGATGCTGATAAGTATTTCTAAATCCAACCATTAAATTTCCCTGCTCGTTGTCATTAGGAAGTTCGTTTCCATTTTTTTCAGTAAAGTTTCCCGCAGATTCATAACTCCTGACTTGGCGTAGTTGTTATGTCGCATCAGATACACTTGGTGATACTTTGTGTCTTTGAGCCTTAGTGGCAATTTTATAATATAGCCACGAAGACACCAAGACTCAAAGAAACATAAAGAAAAAATGAATAATTTCAGGTATGCTTGATTTTTTTAATAAATATTTCATATTTTCAACTGTACCTGAAAAAATATGTATTTTTGTGTAAAATTTCAACTGTATCTGAATAATGAAAACCTTGTTTGATAAAATAAAAAAGTATAATCCCTGGAATGGTTTGGCAATCAACCTGGGTTTAGAAAGGTCGGAGTACCTCAATAAAATCATGAAGTACACCGGCAACAAACTCATCAAGGTTATTGTGGGGCAACGGCGGTGTGGTAAGAGTTATTTATTGCGGCAAATTATTAATACACTCATTACAAAGCAAGGTGTAAATCCGCATAACATTTTTTACCTCAACAAAGAATACACGGCTTACATTGAGGTTGCAAACGCCGCCGAATTGGAAGCATTGTTTAATTATTACAGGAAAACCCTTGAGGTAAGCGGTAAAATTTACCTGTTTATCGATGAAATTCAAAATATCAATAATTGGGAAGCCTTTGTTAATTCTTATGCCCAGGATTTTACCAATGACTTTGAAATATTCATCACCGGGTCAAACTCCAATTTGTTATCCGGCGAACTTGCCTCGCTCTTGTCGGGCAGGTATCTTACTTTTGAGGTTTTACCTTTCAGTCTTGCCGAATTTGGGGCTATAAAAACCCGGGAAGTAAACAAAGCTTTGTTTTTAGAATACCTCCAATCCGGGGGCTTACCCGAATTGATGCACCTGCCGGATGATGAGGTGAAAAGGCATTATGTGGGGGATTTGAAAAATACCATCATCATGCACGACATCATGCAGCGAAACCAGGTAAAAGACTTGAATTTGCTGGAAGATGTATTCAAATTTCTAAGTACAAATCTTGGTAGCCTCACCTCGGTTACAAATATTGTGAATTATTTTAAAAGCAAAAACAAGCAAACAAATTACGAAACCGTTTCTACTTATTTGAAATATTTGCTCGATACTTTTGTGATACACGAAGCCGAAAGATACAACCTGCGCGGAAAACAAGTGCTTGGTGGAAACAAAAAATACTACCTGAACGACCTTGCTTTCAAGAATTATCTTTTAGGATTCTATCCCACAGATATTGGTCATCACCTCGAAAATTTCGTTTATCTGCAATTGAAAAGGTTGGGATACCAGGTTTCGGTGGGTGTGCTGTACCAAAAGGAAATTGATTTTGTGGCCGAAAAAGATGACAAAACCATTTATGTACAGGTGACCTATATTTTGAACGATCAAAGTACCATTGACCGGGAATTTGGAAATTTATTGGCCATCAAAGACAATCACGAAAAATTTGTGGTTTCGATGGATGAAGTGAAGTTTTCCAATTACGAAGGCATCCGGCACCTTTGGCCGTGGGAGTTGGTTTGAGAGGTAATTGCTCTTGAAAAAAGTCTTGTTTGGTTGAAATCAGGAAAAGAATTTCGCCTGGAATAAAACCATTATCTTTGTGAAAATGAAAGTAGCGTAACAAAAATAAACAACAAGCATCATGGAATATACTGCAATTATCAAAAACATTGAGGGATGGTGGGTAGGCTGGATTGAAGAAATTCCGGGCGTAAATTGCCAGGAAAAAACAAAGATTGAATTATTAGAAAGCTTGAAAATTACCCTTAAGGAAGCACTTGAATTTAATCGCGAAGATGCGCTGTCTGTTGCCGGAGCTGGTTACGAAAAAGAGCGTATAGCTGTATGAAGCGAAGTAAATTTCTGAAATATTTGCGAAATAGCGGGTGTTTCCTGTTGCGTGAAGGGGGAAATCATTCGTGGTGGATAAACCCTGATCAGAATAGACGCTCTGCCATTCCCAGGCACAACGAAATTAATGACCTTCTTGCAATTAAAATTTGTAAAGACCTCGGCGTTCCATCAATCAAAAAATAATCTGTTTTTTTGAACACAGATAACGTTCTGGGCTATGAAGCGTGGCGGGGTTCGGAGTACACATCTTTCAATTTATGATAATGTTACTTCAAAGCGCAAAACTTCAATTTACTACTGCGCCCGCCATGCTTTATAAGCCTTTGTTAGCAACTGGGCGTTCTATTGTCCCGGCGTTGGGGCAGATATACTTATCCCGCCTTTTTGGTTAGGCGTTGGCCTGCTGCGAAGGCGGGATGTGTATAGCTGCGAAGTGTTGGCATTTCTTGTCTAAATGTTATTTCATTATTGTCATTTTCTTTGTATCTGTAGTCTGTCCATTGATGTTGATGGAATACAAATATATTCCGTTTTTCAGTCCGCTTGCATCAAAGTCAATGAAATGGTTTCCTTTTGTTTTTGACCCCTCATTTATTGTACTGATCAACTGTCCGGTATAGTTGTAAACATTTAATTTAACTATTGATTCACTTTCCAGTTTGTACCAAATCTGTGTACTTCCTTTAAAGGGATTGGGAACATTTTGCAGCAATTTTCCTCCTTGCAATTCTGCAATGTTTCCTTTCATAGTCTCATTCATTGGGTCACTAGGAATCAACGACAACAAATAATTCCTGTTTTCGAAAAACTGCTCTTTTGATGCAGGTTTATATTGCGCAAGATTTCCGGTGTGGGCAGATTTGTAGCTGCTGTTTTCCATCATAAAATACACATATCCAAGGTCGATTATGGCAAAAATG